>Ga0247832_1006669_pt1 | contig 12541 bp, 15 predicted proteins | sample LaCruzMarch2015__10_FD_192407 | JGI IMG/M metagenome (GOLD analysis project Ga0247832, IMG submission 192407) | Freshwater microbial communities from meromictic Lake La Cruz, Castile-La Mancha, Spain - LaCruzMarch2015_4m | ecosystem: Environmental > Aquatic > Freshwater > Lake | place: Spain... | reverse complement strand
TGATTAAGGCAACGATTGATATTCCTGATAAATTCAGGACCTTCATGGAAAGAGAGAATACAAGGGCAATCAAGTTTGTGGACGATTGTTCCCTTGTCTAGCGTCTAGCTGCTTATATTATGCTCGCAGTTACATCTTTATGGTATGGGTGTACGGATGAACGACAAAGTAAAGGCTAAATCATGACGAAAATTTTACAACCTTGAAGTCACATGAATGTTCTAATATTTGCATTTAACATTCCTCTTTACACCTGTATGTTATGAGAGAAGAGCAGTTTCACTTTTGGTCATAACCCATAACTCGTTTATATGTTTGCTTTTCGACAAGTGTCACGTGATCCTTCGTCCAGTTACCAGAACTTGTCCTACGTTGGTATTTCGACCTCTTCTTGTCAAAGATTTCTTCCAGGTTGCATGTGAGTACCTCTCCGAATATTAGATCTGGATCGAGACGATTTGGGCCATCGGAAAATTGTCTTTCAAGTGCCTGGTGGAGGTTTGGCTTTTGAGCCCAATCAGGAACCTGCAACGAATCGAAGTCATTTGATCAGATTTGTGCAACAAATAAAGAGTCAATTGCAAAAAGGAAGTATTGCTTACCACCTTCTTTGGCCGTTGATTACCGTCATCATCTGATTCTGATTCCGAGTCGCTCTCCTCCTCACGGTCTGACATCTCATACGTTTGCATGGGGGAGAGAGGCTTTTCGTCTTTCTTTTTCGGGCTTGGCATCTTAATCAGCTCTGCTACTATCGGTTTGTTGGCTGGATCAAGAATGCTTTTAAGCGCCATAGACCCTTGTGCTGTGGCAGGTTGAGATGAAGTCTGCAGTTGTACTCGATTGACGCTGGTCGTGCTGCTGGTGTGTTCCACATAACCTGCTGATTTCGTCGGTGGAGCATTCAATAAATTTTCGTTCTTCTCCGCTGCAGCCTTTTCACGCATTTTAGTCAGAATACTATTTGACTTACTTTCTCCCAAGGCAGAACTAGACGTCGTTTTTTTCAGCGTTGATACGACGGCATACTTCGAATGGGATGATGGCTCTGTGGATGAGCCCACAGTTGCCGCATTTGGCTGCACCAACTGTATAAAGAATGCAAGTGAATTAGGTGATGTAACCGAAAATGGAATTAATATAGATAATTGGCACTCACCTTCTGTCTCATCTCTGCTAATCTCGCTTTACGAGCCTCGGTGGCTGCAGAATGGGCAATCTTCTTTTCAAACAAGATTGCCGAGCCAGGTCCTCCTGCCTTTGCTGACTTTAATGATGTACCACCGGGAGTCTTATGTGCAAGAGATGATGGCATTTTCGTCTTTGGCACACTTGGCTGCAGCTGTGTCCCTTTGGAAAAAGGGTCGGAAGCGACGGTGGGCCTGTTGGTTGAATTGGTAGAGGAGTCTGAAACCTTCGTCGGCATCGCAGCTGAAGACGAATCCTCCCTCGATGCAGTCTTCGTATCATCATGATGTGGTGGCTTTTCAATGACGGATGGGTTATATTTGGATGGCTTCAATGCCGACTTAGGTGCTTGTTGCTTCACATGTCCGTTCGTTGGTTTCGACACTTCCTTTGTCATCGCTTCACTTTCTGCAGGAGGATCGATGACTTTGCTACTCACAGTGCTTGCATTCGTCCTCTCCGGCTCATCAATCACAACCTTATTCAAATTATTCGCCGCAGTCTCATCAGCATTCTCCATGACAATATCCACTTCATAAATATTCTTCCTATTAACACCATCGTTTTCAGAATAATAACTGACTTTCATCTGGTCATTATGTGTTGACGTCGCGACAACGGAATGCTTAGATGTCCATGCATCCTCCCGTAGTTTCGATTCCTCGGCCAAATGCTCACGTAATCTCGCCTGAAGCTCGGCCTTCCGTCCCGCCGTACCCAACTGCCTCTTCCGTAACTCCTTTCGCAAATCATTAACCGTCATGTTGTCGATATCGATTTCATCATCAGGATGCAGCGGCATGGTCGTCATCGGTGGGGCGACGGCAACTTCAGATGTCTGATTTACCACTGTCATATTTCTAGGCTTTAGATTTTGCGCCTCCACCTCAACCACTTTGCCCTTCTCTACCATTGCGCATTGCTCCTTCTTAGACGAATCTCTTTCAATCGCGACAATTGCACTTTCAATAGGGTCGGACGTCCTCAATTTCTTAGGGAGGGGCATTCCCGTAGTTCCTTGCCATTTCCGCTTGAGACCCTGACCAAAAGAAGGGGGGGTGGAGAACGTAAAAGACAATTTATTGGTTGAGTCGAAGTGAAATACAGAGTCAATAATAAATTCAGCGAGCATTTCGGACTACTCCCTCCATACCTCAAAATTTTCGGCATGCGATCGCAGTCTTCCATTGTATAAACCAACAATGTCGTGCTTCGCCTTCTCCTGATTCAGCGTGGCAAGGATGTCAAGAATAACCCTGTCGGGCTGTCCTTTACCGCGAGCGAGCATGACGAGATTTGATTGATTGTGGATGTCCGGTGCTGCTACGACGGGTCGGTCAACTGTAGAACCGTGCTGGATAGAGAAGCAGGATAAGGAAGAGCCTATGTATTCGCACGGCCGCGAATGAGGTTAGGTTCAAGATGTCGTTGGCGTTCACGTTGGTGTGAAAATCTGCGTGTCCGTATGTAGGCGATAAATATGTAAATATTTACTTCGAATTTCAAAGAAATGAAAACAGCATTCCTCAAGCAATGCTGAATTTCGGGAAAGCCGAGGAAGGACAGCGCATCAACTCAGATGTAAAAGTCATCATTATTGGTGATGTGGCAGTCGGTAAAAGCAAGCTCGTCGAGCGGTACTTGACAGGTGACTACGATCCACGGCGGCTCACCACTCCCTTGTCATTGTATCGAAAGGCAGTTGCGATTGGCAAAGACAATGACAAATCGACCGTTACGGTAGACTTTTGGGACACAGCTGGTGGTGAGAAATTCAACTCTTTGCACGCGGCTTACTATTATCGGGCGGATGTCTGCATATTAGTTTTTGATGTTACGCGAAAAGGAACGTACCTCAGTCTTGAGCAATTATACAAAGATCTGCGTAAACATCGTCCTACCTTGCCCTGCATCGTCGTGGCAAACAAGGTCGATGTGGATTACAACGTAACGAGAAAGAATTTTGAGTTTCCAAGAGAGCATAATTTGCCATTCTTCTTTGCATCTGCAGCAGACGGCATGAATGTTATCAAGATATTCGAGGAGGCAGTTTGCGCTGGGTTGGGTCAGCGAAAGTATGGAGAGAATGAATTCTTGACAGAATGCCTTGCATTATATGACAGCAACCCACGTCAGAAGCGTTGAATAGAAAGTTAAACATTCATTAATGACACGATTACCGAAAATCTAACACTATGCATGAGGAAATGATTTCACCTGAAACAAAAACTAAACACTGACACTCTTCTCCACAATAAAAGTACTGACTTCACAACCCTTCCCCCAATTCGTCGACGAAGATAACTCTCATGCACTTATTTAAGCCACAAGTTTGCGTGTGACAAGCCTATTAACTGTAGCGACAACATCAGGCACTTGAGGGAGTGATGCGTTTTCCAAGTCGACTGCATATGCCATAGGCACATCTGCTCCAGTGATCCTCTCCATAGGAGCATCCAAGTAATTGAATGCATCCGATTCCATAATGATGGCAGCAATCTCTGATCCGATGCCGCATGTAGGCCAGCCAGTCTCAATGCTGACAACTCTTCCAGTCTTCTTCACTGAGTTGATGATAGTCTCCCTATCGATAGGACGAATAGAAAGAAGATTGATCACCTCGCAAGAGACTCCACTGGCACCTAGCACCTCCGCCGCCTCCAACGCAAGGCCCACCATTTTCGAGAATGAGATAATGGTAACATCTGTGCCTGCCCTCTCAATCTTAGCCTTGCCGAATGGAATAACAAAGTCAGACTTCTGCGCCGCTTCACTCATGGGGAAACTCACACCGTACATCAACTCGTGCTCAAGGAACACGACGGGGTTGTTATCCCTAATCGCTGCCTTCATCAACCCTTTAGCATCCTCGGCACTGTATGGAGCAACGACCTTCAACCCTGGCACACTGCCATACCATGCTGCAAAGCACTGGGAATGTTGTGCGGACGTTCCCGAGGCGTTACCATTTGGACCACGAAAGACGATAGGACAGGAGATATCTCCCGCGCTCATGTAGTACTGCTTCGCAGCAGAGTTGACGATCTGATCAATTGCCTGCATGGCAAAGTTCCACGTCATGAATTCGACGACGGGTCGTAAATCCTTGTATGCCGAACCGATGGCCAAACCAGTAAATCCCATCTCGGTAATTGGGGTATCGATCACGCGCTTGGAGCCGTACTTTTGCCATAGGCCCTTGGTTACCTTGTACGCTCCGTTATATTGCGCCACCTCCTCTCCGATGATGTAGACTTTTTCGTCGCGTTCCATCTCCTCGTCCATTGCCTGGTTAAGGGCATCACGTACGGTCATGTCCACAGTCGCCATGGTGCGTTTCGTCTGGCCCTGGAAAAGAATGTTGGCCTGTGGCGATGGATACAGAGAGATAGTGGGAAAAGAGGTTTAGATGATAAGAAGTTAATATTTACATTCTCCCGAGTAACCACAGCCTGCGTAAGTCAGAAGAAGTCGTCGGCGCTAGGTACTACCATCCAACGAAAATACCCACTTAATCTCACGTCGACAAATCCGCCGCCGACAGAGAAGGATCATCGGATGAACTTACCGCATGGCGCTGCCTTGAGATCGTTCGAAAGCCCACGCTGAACATGCTTGAGTGTAACCGAGCGAGGGACAATATCTTCTTTTGACACAAGATCCGCTCTATCTAGGGCGGGAATAATCCCGCATCGCACTCGCAAACTATTCACACGACAGACCGTCATGACGCGAGACTCGAAAAATCGGCCACTTTTTTGTCGTCATTAACCAGGCAGGATGGTTGAATTCGGATTAAAGCTTGAGGATAATAAGGTTGACGAATGGTAAGTTTAGTAGTAGTGGTGTTTAAGAGCAGTGGGGCCGTTATGTGCGGAATAAGCGTGTCTAAAGCTCAATCCGTTCCTTTCTTTGTCGTGTCATCGGTGGTGCAGGTCAGCGCAGTACATAGACTACGAAAAGCTCAAGGAAGTGCTGAAACGTGCAAAGAAAAGTGCCGATATACGTGATGAGGCACTTAAATGCATGTCCCCTGCCGTGAGGGTGGAAGTGGAGCAAGAGTTGAAGGATCGGGAGGTGGGAATGGCTCCTCCGATTCTTACGAGAAAGAGTTCTGGAACATCAGATGAAGTACCAACTTCCTCGTCTGCGTCTGTTGAAGCCTCGCCATTATTGGGAGGTTGGTCATCTATGTTCAGTGTCACATCATATCTCGGATTAGCTGACGATCGAGCAATGTATCTGAGAGCACATGATGACGCAGATGACAAGCTCAAAGCATTTGTGCGATCGTACGAGCAGGAGGTGAAGAAAGTGCAGGATTTTTATATTGAGAAGACAGATGAAATATCGCAAAGAATGGAGGTACTTAAGGAAAGTGTTGCCACATCAGGAATTAAACCCACGGAGAAACAACAGAACAGATTATCTCTGGTGCAGACTCTTACAGAAAAAATTGACGCAATTTTGCATAAAACGAACACGCATACATATGGGGACAGTGAAATCCCTGCTCTCGGAGAAATCTTTTCTGAATCAGTGGATGTGGATGATGACGAAGGGCTTGACAAGAAGGAGAAAAAGGATGCAATTATGAGAAAATCTGACTCAATTAAACGTGCAATCACGGATGTATATCGAACCTCAAAGCTGTTGCAAAACTATTCAATTATGGTGAGCTTCTTCTTCATTATCGGATTGTATAGCCCTGAGTTTCTCATTTTCCATCTCTTCATCATTAGAACTACACTGGATTTGTTAAGATTGCAAAGAAATTTGACAAGACGATTCCTAAACACAAAGGTCGACTGAAAGGAAAAATCTGCGAAGATGGGAAACAGGCAGATAAACTAGCTGAAAAACTGGAACTAATGTATTCAAAATGGTTTTGTGATGGAGACATAAGAGGTGAGTGACTTTGATCTTGATTTAGTCATAATTCCTTTCGTATAAACGTCTTAAATCAATTCGTATTTCAGAGGCCCAGGCTCAAATGCTCACGAAAAGAGGAGATGGACTGATGATGGATTGGACTCAACTACGACTAGGCTATCGTCTAGGGATGTGCGCTATTTTAGCATTGTGGGTAGCATGGGATTGTGTCTGGGGCCAATATGCGCGAGGAAAGATATCAATTGGGGGCCGTTCTGCGTTTCCCGTCTTCAGGGGATGTTTTGGATTGATAGCTTTTCATTGGTTTTGGGGATTATCGGTATACACGTGGACAAGATACAGGATCAAGTAAGTGCTTCAGTTTTATTATGCATGTAATTTAGTAGGAATGATTCTAACCGAATGTACTGCAGCTATATCTATCTATTTGACTTTGACCCTCGCAACGTTGACACACCGATTGATATATTCAATGATGCGGTGGATGAGACGCTTATTTTTCTTGTATGCATGTTATTTTACTACAAAGCCGATAGTGGTGATATGCCCCTCGTCATTCCACCGAGAGTTTATCCATTTCTCCTGATACTTTATACCATGTAAGTTACTGTGATGTTAACTAATTGTGGACCACGAAACCAAGATCATGCTAAGCTTATGTACAACTCGTTTTCTTCTTCAGCAAATGCTTGATATTTCCTTGGAAAACGAGAAAGCCACTTTGGATAGCCATAAAACAAGTCATCAGTGCTCCATTTGTGTCCCCTACGTTCTTTCTTACCTTTGTCGGTGATGTGTTTACCAGCATGGTGAAAGTATTCCAAGACCTCTTATGGTCATTCTGCTTCGTGTTGAGTGGAGAATTTCTACTTCCTGAAAGTGATCCAAATAAATACGACGGTCACTCATGGACTCAGCAATTCTGGTACAAGAACGTGGCCATCCCGCTAATCTGTCTGTTTCCTTTGTGGCTTCGATTCAATCAATGCTTAAGGAGATACCTAGATTCTGGAAAGCGGATGCCGAATCTTGCCAACGCCTTCAAGTATGCCCTCTCGCAATCGGTGACGCTATTTGGAGCGTTTCATCCACTGTATATGATGCATGGCGGGGCGGAGAGCCATCTATCAGTCTTTCGATACTTCTGGATGGGTCTGTTCATTTCGTCGTCGATTTATAGTTTCTGTTGGGACGTCTACATGGACTGGGGTCTGGGTAGGAGAGAGCATGGATTCTTAGGAACTCGGTTGATGTTTCCAAAGAGATCATACTATTACACTGCGATCGGTTTAGATTTAGTCCTTCGGTTCATGTGGGTTCTCACACTTATTCCTCCTCAAAGTGGAGCTCAGTTTGAGCTGCCGGCGTATCTATCAGCTGTTTCAATGACAGTAGAGTTGTTTCGGCGGACTATGTGGGGTTTCTTTCGCCTTGAACACGAGCACCGACAGAACACTGAGGGCTTCAGGCGAGTGACTTTCATCCCACTGCACTTTAACACCGGGCACAAACACAAATACAATGAAAGACATTTTGTTGGGTGGAGAGTGCTTGCAGAGATAATAGTTGTGACATCAATTGTCATTGCCATATCAGCATTCAGTGTGATTGTTGCTCAACGGGCTACATCTCATCTTGACATGCCAAACCCTAGAGACCTTTAGAATTTCGATGATGATTTAGGAAATAATAATATAGAGCGCTCTGGTTACATACCACGCTAATCTTAAAACTTGTCTACTATCTCTCAACGCCTCCGCCAGAGACATACGCAGTAGCCCAACGTGAAACTGCAAGAACTTTATCTTCTCCAAGGGGCAAAATGTTGTTATAAAACCATGGCAATGATCCTTGGACCGGAGCATTCATCAAGATGCGAGAAAACCACTTCGGAACGGTGAAAAAGGCAGCAACGCCTTCCTTCTTCAAAGACGTTCTAATCACCTCGCTGTAATTGATATTTCTGCCTCCATTAATGGCTGCGTAATCCAAACATCTACCCCACAGCGACTGCTGAGTAATTGCGAGGGCATTCATTGTGAAATTCATGCTCATCCCATAACAAAACAGCGACCCCGGAGACTTTTTCTCTTGTGGGAAATACAATTTATAAGTGATCGGTGTAAGGATGAAGGTCGTATTGCACATGATAATATTCCTCATGACATTAGCACAGTAGGCGGGTGCGAAGAAATATCTCGCGACTGGATTCCAACACAGTGTGGCTTCAATCTTGGCCAGTTTCGGAGGTCCAAAATATCGTTGAACCTCAGCTCGGTTAGCTACCACGGACTCCAGTGACGCCGCCAGGATAGGCGCTAAAATAGTTTTCGACACAGCTTTGACCTGATACGATGCGTCTACAGAGACTCCTTCGCGGTTAGATAGGGGCGGCGGATCCATCACCTCCTTTCCATACCAAACTGGCGACACGCCCAGTGCCTTACTAATAGCATGATCAAAGAATTGAAATGACATCCCCATGACCGAGTATGCCATAAACCAAGCCGTAAGACTTGCCGGGCCAACCACTTTGTACGGGGCGAGCATCCCCTCCTTGAATGTGAGTTTAATACTTTGCGCGAATTGATTCGATCCAGTAACTTGAGACGAGTTCATGAATAGAGCTATCTTCTCCAAGGGCATGCCAGCATAACGCATACATGCGCCAAATGTACCAAGACCCATCGATCGATATGCAACCAACACACTTTCCTCGAGCTCGGGTGACATTATTTGTTGTTGGTAATGAACTGCTACTTCCACCAAGTCAACTGCTACTACCTCTGTCGGCTCCTCACATTCTTCTCCATCACGACGTGGCCGTGTCCACCAAGGCATGATGAACCGTTTTAGTGTCCACGCTTTCTACTAAATAATGATGGGATGCCGGCACTATGATGTTTGGGGTAACACGGCTCGGATCAAGCCGATAGGAGCCTCGCTTTGTTGTGATGGTCTAGGAGCCTCTCTTTGTTGGCCAGCCACTCTGGACAATGACAAAGAGAAAGATGAAGATGGGCTTGCCATTTGTTGATTGTTGTTGTCTGGTAAAAAATGGCCACAGTAGACGAGGAAACGTGACAGAGGCAGAGGACACATGAACATAGCTAAAAATGCTCTACACAGCAATCACCAGAGCAAGAGTAAATGTCTTCATCGCTGAGACCAATAAAGACTTCAGCCGGCCGATGTTCAACTACTTCCAGCGCCGATGCGTTGTTGATGTTATGGGAAACACCGACAACGAAGCTTTGACTAGTGTGCGTGTGTTTGGGGCCATGAACACAGTGGAAGATTGGCGGAGCAGAGGAGAGTATTACCTTCGGAACGCCGAAGGCGATCGCACCCAAACATGTTTACGCCTTGCCGCAAAATGCTTTGACAAAGCAGGTGAGCCAAACCGCAGGGACTACGCCTTAGCTTTTCTCTCGTTCGTAGAGATCGAAGAACAGGATCAAGTAGACAAATCTGCCAACACACAACTACGAGACAAGCACTCGGTTGAAGTGAAGGAAAAACTCTACAGTGTCACAGAACAAATGCTTGAGGCGAGGGATTTGGAGTTTCTCAGCAAAGCAGGTAAGCGATCCTTGTCTTGAAATTACCAGAGCAGAGAAGTCAGAGACAGAAATGAAAAGTGTGTTTTTTTCCATTTTTAATGCGCACAAATGCAATTGCACACAGACAACAGGATGGAACCAAATCCAGACCACAGCCCCAACTGGCACCATGCCGTTCTGTGCTGGGGTACCTCCACCATGGGATGAGGATATACTCCTAAATCTTATTCTCTTTTTGTTGAATAGGTGATCAGGTCAATGAATGACAATGACAATCGCAATGGCAAAGGGAACATGGGTAAATGGTCACTGTAGAGGAAATGAGGAAACGTGATAGCAGGCAACATGAAGTGTATGAAGATGAATTAGAGTACCATTGATACAAAACAATTACAATGATTTTGTATTTTTCTTGAAAGGACCAACAACCAACAAAAGTGATGGACAAAGAGCAGAGTGCAAGCTATCAAAAACTAGCAAAAAAAATTCAGCCCAGCAAGTCGGCAGGAAACACCTTTGTGAACCGTTATGTCCACACTTTCTACTGGTGGGTAGGGGGTGCTAAAAATGGCGATGCCAGAACTGATGATGATATCGCGGAAATGTTACTAAAATAACACAGATGGTTCCTGAGTACTCACCTCAACGTGGGAATCCGTGGAAGGGGTTCGGACCACGGAGGTTTTTGTACTCATTTTTGATGGTTTTTTGTAACACCCACAACCCACAGTCACTTTTCTCGCAAAAATGTTACTCCCACCCACACAGAATTGTACACAAAGTAACATTTTTTTACGCGGGAGGTAACATTTTTTCGAAGGTACTTCCGCAACGGAACACGAACAACCGTGGGTCTTTACTGGCCCGGGCCAGTAAAAGAACCGCGTATAATTGAGGTTTTGATGGCTCATTTAATTACGAGATTTATTTCACGGTCTACATACGTAGTTGTACTGAAAATCCGGGGCCAGTAAAGACCCACGGTTGCGAAAGGAATCGTCTATATCATCCCGAGATCATGACTATACATGGACAAATAGGGTAGCTACACTCTCGCAAGACATGTGAGAGAGGGTGTGAGGTGCAAGTTTGGTGGTTTTTGCCTCGATACAGCTGCTATTATCATGGTTTGGTACGCTATCCAAAAGAGGCAAAAAAAACAGTGTGCTAACGATGGTTTGTAGGAGTATCGGTTAAACTAAATTTTATTCTTAACCACTCTACATTAATAATAATTAGTATCTCTATTAGCGATCTGCGTCGTCGGATTGCCGGCGTAACCTTTGATTCGGACGTATCTCTCATCGTCTCAGCATGACACTCAAATCTAGCCCAAAACTGGTCATGCGTGGTTCTATCCAGCGCGTTGTAGGTAATACTCCGTATCTATCACACCAGCGCCCAAATTCATTGTCCATACTATATCGGATGCCACTTGTTCTCGGTTTGACGTTTGGCCAAGAGCGGTCAAAACCATCGACATATCATCGATATAACAGCAGCGGCAGCACGCATGAAAAACGTACCCACACGCTGGAAGATAGCGTATAATACGCCCATCTGTCAGATTTGAACAAAACCAAGCGTGTGGTACATCATCAAGTACCTATCGACGACGCCTGTATGCTCGGAGGGGCGCTAATAAGCGCATGGGTTGTGTACTAGCCAACGGCGCGGCATACCGAGGAGGAGGCTCGTCGTCTCATTTTTCGCACGTCTTTTCTCTCTCTCTCTTTTGTGTGAGGCTTTACGTAGAATTATGTACTACTTAGTAGTAACATTCAGAGTTACCATAGATTGAGTTAACACTCATGTTTGGGCAAGGGAATGACAACAGGGGGTAAATGGCGCGCCTGACCCGCGGTCGTCCACTCGAGACTCGAGACCTTCGCACCGTCATTGTGACAAAAAATCAACTGCCAAACGTTCTCGTGCGAATGTTTGATTTCTGAAATCTGATCGAACGTTCGCATGAGAACGTTTGGCAATTGTTTTTTTGTCACAATGATGGTGCGAAGGTCTGAGTGGACGACCGCAAAAAGTCATTGGAGATTGAATGGAAGGCAGTTAAGTACATAATCATAACAACATGACTTATCTTGAAAAGATCAGCAACCAACAAGGATTTGCTTGGACAAAAGACGGACCCAGTGGATTACAGGAACAAACTCTCTCACTTTCTTCACACAGAATGCAAGCTATCAAAACTACAAGATTAAGCACTGGCAAGTGCCCTGCTTTATTCAAGGAAACGGCTCATTCCAACAAAAACAGTTAGAACAAGAACAAGAAAACTAAATGTTGAGACGCAAACGCAAGTGCAAGTGCAACTGCATCAAGACAACCAGAGTGACAATCAGAGCAGCATAACAATAACAAAGAGCCAAAGCAAGAAGTGACAGTAATGGCCACCAGAGCAGAGAAGTCAGAGACAGAAATGAAAAGTGTGTTTTTTTCCAATTTTAATGCACAAATGCAATTGCACACAGACAACAGGATGGAACCAAATCCAGACCACAGCCCCAACTGGCACCATGCCATTCTCTGCTGGGGTACCTCCACCATGGGATGAGGATATACTCCTAAATCTCATTCTCTTTTTGTTGAATAGGTGATCAGGTCAATGAATGACAATGACAATCGCAATGGCAAAGAGAACATGGGTAAATGGTCACTGTAGAGGAAACATGAAATGTGACAGCGGGCAACATGAAGTGTATGAAGATGAATTAGAGTACCATTGATACAAAACAATTACAATGATTTTGTATTTTTCTTGAATGGACCAACAACCAACAAAAGTGATGGACAAAGAGCAGAGTGCAAGCTATCAAAAACTAGCAAAAAAAATTCAGCCCAGCAAGTCGGCAGGAAACACCTTTGTGAACCGTTATGTC
>Ga0247832_1006666_pt1 | contig 12546 bp, 8 predicted proteins | sample LaCruzMarch2015__10_FD_192407 | JGI IMG/M metagenome (GOLD analysis project Ga0247832, IMG submission 192407) | Freshwater microbial communities from meromictic Lake La Cruz, Castile-La Mancha, Spain - LaCruzMarch2015_4m | ecosystem: Environmental > Aquatic > Freshwater > Lake | place: Spain... | reverse complement strand
CTCCTTAAAATATCGTTACTAAACTTCAACTCAATATGAAACTTTCTACTTTTTTGGGCTTAATTTTTGTTTTTTCTTTGATTTGGGAGGAATCCTGGGGTAAATCCTATTCGGGTGTAGATCCCAATAACGATGGTCCTAAAAAACACATATTAAATAACTCAATTTGCACTAATGGGTTATTTGCATTCACAGTAGACTTTGATCAACCCCTAATATGTATTGGTGGTGGTTCAACTGCATCCGTTTCTTCAGGGCCGGGCGGTCCTTACACCTACCAGTGGCAATATCTTGACGGTGGAACCTGGGTTAATGTGATGGATGGTACTCCAACAGGCGCTGTTTACACCAGTGCGACATCTGCATCCATGAATGTATCGGGCATTTCGGCGAATGGTAGTTATACCTATCGGTGTGAAGTGACAGAATCTGGTTCGAGTCCGGAAAACAGTTCGCCGGCGATCCTGGATGTTGTTTCCGATCCAACCGTTACACCAGCTACCTTTTCTGAGTCGACAATATGCAAAGGCGGAAGTTCGGATGTATCAGTGACGGCAAGCAGTGGTACTGGAACCTTCACTTATCAATGGGAATATTCGCTAAACGGCACGAATTGGAGTAGCGTAACGAATGGCTCGCCTACTGGTGCAATTTACACGAACGCCACGACAGCTACTCTGACGGCATCTGGTATAACTGCTACTGGTTCTTATCAGTACCGTTGCAATGTGACTCAAAACGGCTCCGGTTGCGCTCTTTTGCCCAGCGAGGCTGGGACTTTAGCGGTTGTTTCCGATCCGGAAGTAACATCGGCAACCTTATCCAATTCAACCATATGCCAGGGAGGCAGTTCAGATGTATCTGTGATGGCGATGAATGGTACCGGAACCTTTTCTTATCAGTGGGAATATTCACCGAATGGCACAACTTGGAATAATGTAACGAATGGAACCCCCACGGGTGCGATTTATATGAATGCCACGACTGATAAGCTGACGGCATCGGGTATCTCTGTTGCTGGTTCCTATCGTTACCGCTGCAATGTGACTCAAAACGGTTCCGGATGTAATCTTGTGCCTAGCGGTGTTGTAATCTTGACGGTAGTCTCCGACCCAAAAGATTTGGCAGTTCAGGCAACGAAAACACAAATTTGTAAGGATGGAACGACGATCTTGTCCGTAACCTCAAATGGTGGGACGGGGACCCCCCTTTACGAATGGCAAAAAAGTGCTGATAATATAAATTGGTTGGGTATTGCAAATTCGAACGCAAACAGTTACCAACCTTCAAGCGCCACGCCTGGAAATACTTTTTACCGAGCTAAACTTAGTTATAATGGTGAAGGTTGTGATGATGCTTTTTCTCAAAATAATCCTAATATTAAGGTTTGGCAACCCCCACTTGCTCAATTTGGTATTGATTATAACAATTATTTCCCAAAAGTCAATGGTTTTATAAATTGCTTAAATCAATCAACGCAAGGCGACATTGCCATTTCAAACTGGAATTGGAATTTTGTTTCTCCGAATAAGGATACACCAAAAAACAATGTCACAAATGAAAATCAGTCTTTTATACCCACGGAGCCAGGTGATTTGAATATTTGTTTAAAATTAGTTGATAATAACCTGTGTAAAGACACTTTTTGTGCTCAGACTATCAATATAACAAATGGAGATTGTGTAGTTAAGAATGTGTTTATAACCGATCTGCAAAAATATTGCGCTGGGCAGGAAGCCTCCTTGACCGCTGATTTTGATAAAGCAGGGGGATTAGAAGTTTATCAATGGACCTGGGACCCAGATGGAGCCCAAATCATTTCCGGGGGAACGAATGAAAACATAAAGTTAAAATTTGTTGAGGCTAAAACATATAACATTAAAGTTTCCTTTGTTCAATATCCAGGTCCAGGTATAGATAATTGTTATTCAAATACCTTTACCAAGCAAATCGAAATCAATCCTAATCCAGATATAAATTTTGAAGTAGACAAAAATGAAGTTTGTTCCGGACAAAAAGTAAAATTAAGATTTGGGCTGGATTCAGCTGATCCCTACACATTAATTGGGCAAAATATTAATATTTTAAATAAATTTCCAAATGCCCCAAATAATTATATTGAGATTGACTATCCATCCGATCCAGCAGGTTTGACTACTACAACCGATTTTGTGCTATTGAGCGCGACAAATAATACTACCCAATGCTCAACAACATTTACGAATACAAAGCAAAAAGTTATTGTCAACCCTAATCCAAAACTAACTGTGGATCCTTCATGTACAGCCCAAAACGATGGGTATACTGTTGCATATTCCATTTCGTCCGGATCAGAACCGTTTACATTAAATGGAGATACCGTATCAAACTCAGGAATCACAGATACCTTCAATTTAATCACTAAATATTCTTTAAATGTGGTGGATTTTAAAGGCTGTGTAGATAGTATTTCTGGAAACCCGCCAAATTGTGTTTGCCAATTTACGAACTCGACCCTGAAGGAGAATATATTCAATGTATGTTTGGGGGACAATTTTAATTTTGAGGCGATTAAAAATGATGCTTCTCCTCCAGCCGGTTACGCAGTGCAGTATGTCTTACTTGATTTCTTGGGAAATACCATTTCACTAGTTCCCGTTATCTTCAAGGGTACTGACTTTTTCAAGACTCCAAATTTCCCCTTCTCCAGCTTGTCAAATGTAAAAGTAGATTCCTTGTATCGAGTCCGGGCTATTACAGGGCTTTATACAAATGATAAGTTCGACCCCGATGACACATGTCTTGATACAATTTTAGGCCCAAAAGTCTATTTCAGGAGCCTCCCCAAAGCCTTATTTGCCTTCGATCCCGATACAGTATGTGCAGGTAAGCCTGTAAAAGGCCACTTGAAATTCCAGGATTATCCAAATAATTCAAAAGAAATTGAATTTAAGGAGAATGATACACCGCCTGGGACCTCCATAACATGGAATACCCGTGACACGATGTTCGACAGAAACTATTTTGTGAAAGGTATTCAAGAATTTAAAGTGATTAAAATTACCGATAAAGTGTATAACTGCATATCAAATGATACGCTAAGGTTTTTCCTGAAGGTGGATAGCTTGCCTAATTCAGCCATAAGCTCCATGCCTGTTTGTGAAGGCCAAACGCTTGAAATTAAAACAAACGTTAAGCCCAGCTATACGTACGAATGGAAGAAAGACAATACAATATTTTCAAGTAATAACCAACTGAATTTACCCAGCTCAGGTATAAAAGATTATGGCACCTACGCACTTACCATTACCGATGGCAATGGCTGTAGCAATTCAAATTCCATTATAATCGACAATAAAAAAATACAAACAACTCCCACACCAAGTATAACAACCGAAGTTGCCCCCTGCGATAATGCATACGATGTGATTTACACAGCCAATGGCTCGCCAACAGACAGTGCATTTGTTTGGACCGTGAGCGGCGGAGACAGTTTGTATCAAATTTTGGATTCCGTTTCGGTACATTGGAAAAAAGGAGGCGCACCCAGAGAAATTACAGTAGTTGTAACCAGCACCGCAGGATGTACCAGTAATCCGGTTACCATACCTGTACAAACCAAAACCGAAGAAGCGCCGGATGTGGCCGAGATTTTGTGGGCGCCGGGTTTGCATTTGTTGATCTGTCAAGAAGCCGGACTTTGTTATCAATGGGGTACAAGTACATACGGTTCGGATAATCGGATTACTAAGTCAGACACGCTACCAGGAGAAACAGCACAGGCGTATTATTTGCCAAAAAAAGATGATGACCCATTCAAAATCAAGAATACCTGGTATTGGGTTGATATATGGAGTAGCCCTTGTACCCAGCCAGGTTCCTGTAAGACTAGGTGCTATTTTAAAAGAACTTTTCCTAAAGGAAGCCATTTCGGCCCTTTACCTGACGATGAATTGAATGGTTCAGATAGTACATCGAATAAGCAGCAAAAGTTGCGGGTAAATATGTACCCGAATCCAACCAATGATTTATTGAACCTTGACATTGATTGTACGGTAAATACATCTGTTGTTGGACAGTTTTATTTGCCGGATGGTAGAATGGTATTGGAATCCAGTTGGGATTGCAAGGCAGGTGATAATAAGTTGCAGATACCACTGGGGCAACTGCAGGCTGGTTTGTATTTTCTGGTTCTAAAAGAATCGGAAAGTGCCGAAATGGTACGAAAACCACTTGTAATTCAACGCTAAATTTCGATTTAAAAGATGAATTTCAATTGGTTGTTTCCACTTTCACTGGTCGTTTGTTTGGGATATTCTAACTTTGGAATATCTCAGACAAACAATCCTAATAATGCGCCAAAAAGTTTGTTCGACGGTTTTTCCAAAGAAGAGAAGGCCTTATTCTGGGCAAATCGAGATAGTGTATTGCATACCCGACTCCTCTATGAAAAGTACATGCATTTCAAACGTTCGGAAAGTACTGGTGCATTAGAGGTAACCAATCAATTTTTGGACCTATTCGAAAGTTACGCCAAGGTTTGGAATGATTTGATTCTGGAGCCACTCCCTATTACGCCTACTGATTATGCAGCGGTTGTGCGGAATTTTCTACCTCAGGGTGTTGAGACAGAACTGCACCTAAAAGAAGAAAGCATGAATAACTTAGAGGATCCCAAATACTTTCGGTATTACAAAGTAGGCGAAGGGAAAAATGAGTATTATATGCATCTCGTGGTTGAAAAGAAAATCTGGACGCAACTCAATGCTCAAAACACTCTGGTGAGACTAAATGAACCCAGGGTATTCAATCTTGAAATGGTCTTTCACATAAATCCGGATAAAAAAGCGACTAAAATTGTTGAAATTAAACCAATGGCCCACTAAAAAAGTAAATATGAAAAAATCTTTATTTGTTTTATTGTTTTTGCTGGCAGTGCTTCGCATGTATGCCCAGATCAACATCACAAAATCGCCCACCTTGACATTACCTGCTTCTATAAGTTTAACTCAATGTGATGAAATCATTAAGGCATTGAATGAGAAGTTGGAGAATTATAAAAAAACAGCCACTTTGTTTAACAAAAAAAACAATAGAATAGACAGAGAGTCGGTAGAAGATTTTAAAAAAAATTTCAGCCTAGATGCCAAGGTGCTCAATGATCTATATGAATATCGAGAGGAATACCTGCAAGATTTGGATGGTTACATCAACATCGTCCGATTATATTTTCCAAACGCTGGCATTCGATTTGGTATTTCTAATCCAGTATTAGAATCCATTGAAGAAACAGACAGTCGGTATTCAGTGGTTATAAAATTGGAAAAACAAACAGAGCGATTTTATAATGCAAATGGAGAAGTATTAGATGGCGTAAGAATCCAGAAACTTGCATTTGTGTACGACATCCGGAAAGGTGAATTAAATAGTTCAAAAATAACCCTCATTAGGTATGGTGGTCCAGATATAGATCCTCCCTCTCCATATTTCAATTATTATGGCTTAGAATTGAGCGCTGGAATTGCGAATTGGTCTTTTAACAACAAATTGCCGGAAACTGCAACAAATTCGAAGGCTGGTGGAAAAATTAAAAACCTGAATGGGAAGGCCTGGTCTGTTGGAGGGACTTTTAGATCCAATTTTTTTGCGAAGGAGAAAAGTCCATCCAAGAACCTTTTTTTGATTGGCGGCGTTCGATTGAGCAGTAGCGATTTTAAAGTGGAATTGAGCAGTTATTCAGTTGCGCCATTGTATCGGTCTGAGGCTTTAAATTCAAAAGGTGAAAAAACGGATTCCTTATATCGTTTGGGGCATGACATTCAAGTTACTGAACAATATAGCAGCATGGGCCTATCTGTACCAGTTGGTTTGAGTTACAGAATTCTAAATAAGCCTAAAAGTGCCTTAATGCTGGATGTATGTTATGTGCCGACCTTTGATTTTATAGCAAACACTACTGTAAAAGGTGAAGGGGTTTATGAGATAAAACAGGGTAATAATAATTTCACATCGTTACTTCAACCTGATGCACTAGATGCTTTTATTAATGATAATGCATTAGACAAACGAAATATTGACTATTCGACCAAACCCACCAAACAATTATCCAACAGCGTTGGTTTGTCCTTAATGTATTATAAAGATCTTCAAGATGATTTGAGTTGTCTGGGTATAGCAATTGGTTTGGATGTACTTTGGGGGCTCACTGCTAAAATAAAGGACATTACCATTGATTCCGACAAATTTGAGTACATCAATGATAACAATAAGGATGTAAAATGGGATGGATCGGATCCATTTCGTTCACCCAATCTTGGCTCGATTTACCCTGTGCGAAATGATGGCGGTTTAATAGGTACCTACTTGCAAAAGAACCTGTTAAGACAGATCGGTTTAAAAGTCATCCTGTACTACAAACAAGGCCGTAAACCTTAAAATTCAATTAAAAATGCAATATTTTAAACATATATTCTGCATTGGCTTGCTCCTGTTAACCTGCTATGCTCAGGCTCAAAAAGTTCTTGGATACCCGGAATCCTATAAAAGACCGCTTGATCCATTTGATGACAACAGTTATAATACCTTTATCAAGCAGGCTACAACCAATGATAAAGACCGGAAAATTGGCTGGTGGGTGGTGGTTGATCGGGATAATGTACCAGCCTTTCAATCGGAAAATGGTTCTCCAAACGGTAAGCAGTTGAAATTCGGCTCTACTTTTTATGTGATGGAGGAAACAGATTCCTCGGTTAAATTGGTAGATGCTTTGGTAGACGGTACTAAGATTGTCCGCATTAAAGAGGAAATTGGTTGGGTAAAAAAGGAAAGTCTTTTATTGTGGAATAAAAGCTTGGTAAATCCTCGTACAAAGATTCATTTGAAGGCTTTGCTGCTCAATAAATTTGACGAAGTACGAAGTATCCCTTGTGATAAACAAGACATTGTAAAAGTTTATAAATCGCCATCTGGAAGTGAATTGATGGAAGATTTAAGCATTTATCGTTTTTATTTTGTGTATAAAAAAGTTGGATCTCGTTTGTTGTTGGGTCAATTGTCTGGATTAAGTTACGTCGACAACACAATCTTGCTTGGCTGGGTAGACAAAGAGCGCGTGGCCGATTGGAATACGAGGGTAGCCTTGGAGCCCAATTTTACCCTTGAAGGCTATAATGAAAGAAAAAATAATCCCAAATTGCAGATCGTAGGTTTTAAAAATGCATTTGATGCAGAAGAATATGGCAAAGGTGAAGGTAATCCGGAAGTGGCTTGGTCAAGGGACCCTGTTCGCCCGGGTGCAGAAACCGCCAAGTCGGACCCAATGCGATTTAAAGGAGGTTTTATGCGTTTCCCGCTTCTTAATATTGGTGGTGGTACAAAAAATCAAACTCTCCCTTTTTATTCAAGTGCAGTTTGTGATAATGTTGCTTTAAAAGTGCAATGTGTAGATGGTAAGGCCGTAAAAGTTTTGAATATTCCTGTTGAGAAACAGGTGGCCTTGAACGAAGGCGTAGAAGAATACTTAAAAGCCTCAAAAAGGTTTAATGTAGTATATGTAATTGAGGGCACAGGAACTATGTTTGGATTCAAAGAAAGTCTTGCTGCCAATGTGGATGCAGTCAAAGAAGCCATTCTTGGTGCCTCGGGAAAGTCGGACGCAGAAAAACCGTCTATTCAATTTGGGGCAATTGTTTACAAGGATGTGCTGGAAGTTGCTGAGGCGAAATCTGCTTTAAGTAACTTGCAAACATTGAAAATGACCAGTAACACAAGCAATGTAAAGGATTTTATTCGCAGAGCTACATTTTCCAATCCAAAATCAAATGGTAATTATCCGACGCAGAATTTTGGCATTCAGGAGGCAATTAAAATGGCCAATTTTAAGAAGGACGAAACAAATATTTTGATTGTAGTTGGAGCAAAAGGTGATTATTCAAAATCGGATGTCGCTATGCGCACTTTATACGAGAACAAGCCATTTAATATTACAACAGAAGATTTAAGTAATTCGCTTTCAAAAAAGAACGTCGGTGTCATCGCGATACAGGTTGTTGGAGGGAGTTCCAATTCTGACAAATCTTTTGTTTCAAACATGCGGTCTGTAATTTTAGAAACAGCAAGGAGACAGTACAATTCTTTGCGGCAAAACGTGCAAAGAAACAGTAGTTTAAGGGAAACGTTCCAGGCTATTAATTACAATCCTGTTTCGCCCCAAATGCCAGATCCGGATGTGACAACAACGCCAGGAATTTTTGAATTGGAAAACGGTGTTTTACCTGGTGGATTATTCAAATCCACTTCTAGTGAAATGATTACAGGCTCCACATTTAACAATATGGTTACTGGTTTAACTATTAAAACCACGAAATATGTTATTTCTAATTCAATCCAAATCAATAAATGGGTTACTTCTGGAATCCAAGAAGAAGGTTGGAATCCTGGTTTGGCAGAAAAAATTGCAGATTTGTATGATAATACAGGTATTGAAAACCTGCAATTTGAACGATATGAATTATACAAACAGGTTTATTTCAGCAAAAAACCTAATAGAGCACAATATCCTTCTTTTTCTTTTGTGCTTTTTTGGCCAGAAAGCGATCTTAGAAATTTTTATTCCTTCTTAGAAAGAATTATTGTTGAAATTGAAGGTAAAAACTCCACAGATAAACGCAAAATGTTAAAAGAAGTTTACTGTAGAATGCTGGATGAGTTTTCTGCGGAGAAAATTAAAAAAGATTGCTCGGAATACACCCCTGAAGAAATAACTTTGTTGATTCAAGGACTTCATGGTTCTGGCATTGTTTTGGAGCATAAATGTGCAGTAAACAAACCGATAGATTGTATTTTAAATCCGAGATGCATGAGCGAGGAAGAGGTAGATGTATTATTCAGGTGTTGGGTCGACACCAAGAAACGATTGGCCAAGTTGCTGAAGGATTATGATGTTGACGAGTTTACATTCAGCCGAGGTGGTGAGTATTTCTTTTGGATCAAATTGTCTGATATTTTTTAAAATGGAAAATGCAATATTTGAAATCAGAGATCTGGTTTGTCGTTATAAAGAAGCGTCCAATCCGGTCTTACATATTCCGGCGCTAACCATTTACAAAGGGCAACTGGTTTTTGTCGTTGGTATATCCGGTAGCGGCAAGAGCACTTTTCTGGAATCACTCGGATTGATGAATAACACCATTGATAAAGGTTCGAAAATTGCTTTCTACCCGGATGCGGACCAGGTTTTGCAATTGGGTGATGTATGGCAAAACAATCAATCTAAGTTGGATGATTTTAGGAAAAAATACCTCAGTTTTATTTTTCAGCAAACCAACCTGATGCCTAACTTTTCATGCGGCGAAAACATGATGATTACCGCATTGATGAAAGGCGAGTCGCTTGCGGATGCAAAGAAAAAGGCTTTACAATACATGGAAATTTTAAAATTGCGGGAAGAAGTATTTGACAAGCCCCCGGTAGAGGTTTCAGGGGGGCAAAAACAACGTATTGCGTTTATCCGAGCAATTTGTGGTGAATTTTCAGTATTATTTGGCGATGAGCCTACTGGGAACCTGGATCCAACTACGGCTAAAGAGCTGATTCAATGTTTAAAAATATTGTTGAAGGGTAATCAGAAAACGGGCATTTTAGTTTCTCATGATTTGGATTTAGCCTTGAGGTACGCAGATATGATTATTCCTATTTGTCTGGATCCAAAGGATAAGTCCAAACCAGGTACAATATATCAACAGAATATATTAGTATCCAAGACTGATGTGCCAGATCAGGATGTCCAACTGTGGTTTTTACCAGATGGAGAGATGCTCGAATCCCCCAAATCATATTTGTTAAACGTTATATCGAACGGAATTCATGCATAAATCCAGTAATTTTCAATCTATCTTTTTTAAGAACGAGTACCGTGCCTTGGTCGGTAATAAACATACCACCATTGTCCGTTTGGTGCTTTTATTGACGGTTACTTTGGTTGCCTTGGGGTTTTCAGTAGGCGGATTGAACCAATTGCGCTCTAAAATGAACAATCCATTTACCAATTGGGTAGATTTGGAAGTAGGAAGTAAAGGCCCCACTTTTCTTTCGGATGTAAAACGATGTTTTTCTTATCCTGATACTTTAAAAGGCTATCACTTGGATCATGTAGATGGTTGGAATTCTTTGAATTTTAGTTTTTACACCAAAAATTATGATTACGTCCATCACAAAGTAGATACCTTTAAGTTTTATCGGTATGGAAGGACGATCAACATGCGGGACTCGATGTTTTATGCTATACTCAACCCTAATTCGAATAACGTAGTTTATAAAAATGAAAATGCGTTCGATGAAAACCAGGAGTTGGTGTATCCATGCGGATTGATTATTACAGAAAGTTTGGCAAAAAAATTGGGCTATACCAATTATAAAATGCTTCAAAAAATTAAACTATGTACAAATGATGATAAAATTCTGTTTCAGGATTTAATTGCAGTTGTGAAGCAATTGCCCAATCAAGCCCATTTTGTTTGCAGTCCTACTGTTTACACAGTTGGGGAACGCACCAATAGTGTCCGCTGTAATGATATGTTTCAAGAGGATGATGATCGTGAATTAAACCAATTTGAAATACTATCAGATTCGCGTGCGGAATATGAATTTATAGATCAAGGAATTCACCAATATTTCACGGTAACAAAGGATTATAGCATATACGGTCCAAACGAAATAATGGTTGATTCCTCGAAATCTTATTACACGTACCAGGTTAATTTACTAGATTCGGCTCATCCTACTTTGACGAAAAAAAAGGATTTGTTGCGGTATTTGTTTGAAACGGGGCGGTATAAACCCTATTATTCAATAGATTGCGGAGAGGATTGTGAATCGATTGCCAATCCGCATTACCTAAGTTTTAATTTTAATAATTTAGACAAAATTCGCCAATTTCAGGCGCTTATGTCGGATAATTTTGGTGGAGAGGTCCCGATGCACCAGGTGGAAGCTAAAGAGAATTTTCACGCAGTGACAAATCTGACCAGTTTATTGTCTTTCGTCTTATTGGTTTTGAGTGTATTAAGCATTTTGTTATACCTCGGTAATTTGTTGTTCAACCATATTGAAAGCATTAAGTCTAATTTAGGAACTTTTAAGGCATTTGGATTGCCTAATGTCTTTCTGCGTAATTTGTACATTTCCATTGTGTTGTCCATGTTATGTATTTCCCTGCTGATTTCCATCCCCTTAGCCTTCTGGATTGGGTATGTATTAGATACCAAATTGCTGAATATCGGCTTTCAATTATTCAGTGTTGAAATTGTCGGAACACTCATGCTGGTTTTTCTTGTTTGCATCATCATCACTAGCTGGGTTTTAAAGGTTAAACTGAGCGCAACGCCCGGTGATTTAATTTATGAAAGATGAAAAATAAAAATATGCAAAAATACATCTATTATTCAGCATTATTAATCAGTTCCTTTTTTTGGCTGGTTTTAGGTTGCGGGCCATATTCCGGAGCAGAAGGCAATATTCCAGGATCATCTGAAAAGGGTGTGGTGGATATTACCATCGAAAGTCAAGATGGTTCTATGGATACCATCAAAATTGATACGAAGCCAGTGGTTCGAGATTCTCTTACTAATAAAGGAAAAAAGGAAAGGAAAAGCAAAAGCCCCTTTTCTTTCCAGAGTTGTTGTAATAACAATATTCAGCCTTGTTGCTGTGATTCAGTTTGGGCATTTTATGAAAGAATGCTGGGGAAAAATAACATTAAAGAATGCATTGATATTAAAGGAAAAGATCCGTATTTTCACGTGTGTGATTCTACCTTTGAATCCTTTAGAAGGCAAATTTATCTACTGGATTCAATGAAATTCGGTCAATAAAGTTGATTTTTTTAATCCTTGATGTAACATTCCATTTTTTCAAAAACTCGATAATTATGAAAACCGCACTATGGGTTGTTCTATTGCTTTTTTTTGTAGTCTCCAACGCTTATGGTGATGGAATCATTTTAGAGAAGCCGCCGTCTCCATTGAATTTTTGTTCAGGAGATATATTAAAGGTGACTTTTAAATTTAAGGATAATGGAGACGACCTGTCTTTTGTATTGCGAAAGAAGTTGAATGATACCGAATGGAATACATTAAATATTAACATTCTTAGTAAAACATTTGTAAGCGGGGGAGTCTTTTATACTTTTATACTGCCATCAAGCCCTAATATAGATGGTTTGTATTGGCTAAATGTGAAAAATAAATCTGGTGATTCGGATGATGCTACTTTTGATGTAAAGGTTGTTCTTCCTCCAGTTATCCTTGGATTTACGCCGAATGCCCCCGAGATAGGCTGCACGAATGGTGAAGTAAAAATACAACCCACTTTAAGTAGCACTACAAATAATTCGAGTTATGAATGGTGGTTTAATAACAGTAAAGTATCGACCATGAAGGATTATTGTATATTCCGGTCGGTTTGACCCCCTCGTTCCGATTTTATCTGACCCCCTCATTCCGGACCTTTGACCCCCAAAATGTGCATAACATTCCGGCGGTTTGACCCCTTGGGTGTTGGTAACATTCC
>Ga0247832_1006664_pt1 | contig 12549 bp, 9 predicted proteins | sample LaCruzMarch2015__10_FD_192407 | JGI IMG/M metagenome (GOLD analysis project Ga0247832, IMG submission 192407) | Freshwater microbial communities from meromictic Lake La Cruz, Castile-La Mancha, Spain - LaCruzMarch2015_4m | ecosystem: Environmental > Aquatic > Freshwater > Lake | place: Spain... | reverse complement strand
TCATGGCCTGGATTAGCGGGGGATTGGGCGGGGGCCCAACCGGTATCCATGAACTGGCGAGGGTTCTAAGCTCCACCGCATTTGACCGAACCTACGAAGCCGAGGCCGATCGCGTCGCCGTTCGCTATCTTCAAGCAGCACGCATTGACCCCGAGGGCCTGGCCGTTTTCATGGACCGGTTGGCCGCCAACGAAAAAGAAAATCCCACCCCGCCCGAATGGCTCAGCACCCATCCGGCTTCCCCCAAGCGTGCCGTGACCATTCGTCATCAGGCTGCCCAAAATCCCAAAACCGTCTACCAACCCTCCCTGAACGAGTCGGATTGGCAAGCCCTCCAAAACGCAACCAGTCAACCTTAAAACCAACCCACTATGCAGCACCTCTCCCGCATCCTCGCCTCTTTGTTCATTCTATCGATCACCATCGGAATGCAGGCCTGCACCCCAGCGGTGTTGCGTCGCACCTCCATCGAAGGCCTTAGCTACAAAGGAACCGACATCTATTACCAGAATGAACTCTGCGCCCGCATGACGGCCCTGGAGATTGCGTACGATCACGGCAAAATTGTCCGCGAATGCACCTTTGTGATTGTGGATCAAAAATTCGACGCCTACGCCCTGGGAATCATCAAATTGATGCGCGAAAAGAAACCCGATTGGGAGGTCGAAGTGGAACTCAAAAATCCTGAGTTCCCGTAGAGCATAAACCGGAACCGGCTAGCGTAAAAACTGGACCCGGCTAGCGAAAAACCGGAAACGACTGGAGCGGGAGACGAGATTCGAACTCGCGACCCCGACCTTGGGAAGGTCGTGCTCTACCAACTGAGCTACTCCCGCTTTTTGTTTCAACAAGGATTCGTTCGCGTTGAATCCTCCGTCAAAGGTAAACCAGAACCCTCCCCTATCACTCCTGCATTCCCTTCCCGGCCATGACTTTGGGCCGCGAGGTCTCGATCCTTCGGATCCGGGTGGAGGATTGGGCAGCCCCCGAAAAGTGAAGAAGGTAGCCTCGGCGTCTGCCTGGTGTCAAGGCTTCAAAGGCCTGAGCAAAGTCCGGATGGGCCTGCATGTACGTTTGCAATTCCGCAGGATAATCCGGCGTTCCTTCGGTGCTCCCGCTTCCTTTTTCAGGGCTATGGCTTTCTTTTTTGGGGCTACCTTTTGTTTTTCTGGATTGCACGCCCTGGGCGCTTGGACTACCTCCCTTGGCGCTTGGATTCCCGTTAATGTGTTGTTGCAACAATTCTTTAACAACGACTTCGCCCCCCTGCAAGGCCTCCCAACTGCGCCAGCGGATGACCCGATCGCGTACACTGTTGGGTCCGGGCTTTTCCAAGAGGCCGGCAACATCCTTGAGCCAAGCACCGTCCAGGAAAGACAAAACACAGGCGTCTTTCAACGCGCTCAGCATGACCAAATTCCGACCATTCTGCGTGTAGCAGGGAACCCCCCATTTGCATTCCTCCACCAGACCTGTTTCCAGAATCCAGGACCTGAGAAGCGCTAATTCTCTGTCCCAACGATGCACCTTGCATGCGGGTGTTCCGCCCTTGGAGCAGCGACCGCAACCTGATTCAAAATAGGCATTTACGTCTTTTGTCATTGCCTATTTTTTTAGAATAGTCTTAAACAAAAGTAAGATATGTATCAAATCTTTAAATAAAAAAGGGTCTACGAGAAACATCTTCGTAAACCCTTGGTAATCATGTGGAGGATATCGGATTCGAACCGATGACCCCCTGCTTGCAAAGCAGGTGCTCTAACCAGCTGAGCTAATCCCCCCGGTCAAAAATCCGGTGAATGATCTGGTAGTCCCGAGCAGATTTGAACTGCTGACCCCTACATTATCAGTGTAGTGCTCTGACCAACTGAGCTACGGGACTGTTTGGTGCAAGGCGGGAAAGCATTCAGGGTCGTACCCAGAGCGGGACTTGAACCCGCACGACCTCAACGGTCACAGGATTTTAAGTCCTGCGTGTCTACCGATTTCACCACCTGGGCTACTGAGCGGGAAACGAGACTCGAACTCGCGACCCCGACCTTGGCAAGGTCGTGCTCTACCAACTGAGCTATTCCCGCAATTTCAGAAGAAAAAGAACCAATCCTCGGCGATGGTCGGTAGGGTAATCAGGAACCGATTTTGGCCAAAAGGAGTGCAAATATAGCACCAAGCAGGGATTTTACCACTCCATCACCAAACGCAGGTTCAAAACCCGGCCGCTCAGATAATTGGGGACATTTTGTTGATACCCTTGGGTATCGTAAAGCCAGGTGTAAGACACGGTATTGTTGACCTGCAATAGGTTAAAGACCTCCAGATTAAGCCAGGCCGCTCGAAAGGCACGGGCCACTCGCCCCCCCAATACAGGCTTTTGGGCGGTTCCACCCCACAAAATTCGGCTAAATCCTATATCCACCCGGCGATAAGAAGGCATCCGCAAGGTATCCCGGAGCCGAGCATTGTCCGGGGGGCCGTAGGGCAAGCGCGATCCAAAAACCAGGTTCAGGTTCACTTTGTAATCCGGATAGGTTGGCAGGTAATCCTGAAACATCAAGGCCAATTGAACGCGCTGATCGGTAGGCCGCGGTATCCAGCCCACTTCGGGATTGCGCTCGCTGGTTTTCATCCAGGACAGGGTCGCCCAGGATTGCATTGACGAAACAAATTCCCCGTGGACACGCAGGTCCACGCCGGCGGCGTACCCGTTGACAGGGGTTTCAGCCAGGTACCGCACCCGGATATTGTCAATTTCATAGGGAATAAGCCGTCGCAGATCCTTGTAATAGGCCTCCATTACCCATTGAAAGGGTCGATCCCAGGCTTTGAAGCGGTGATCGGCCGTCAAAACAACGTGCGTGGCTCGCTGCGCCAAGACCTGCGGGTTGATACGACCGTCCGGAAAACGGGCATCCCGGTAAAAGGCCGGCTGCGCATAGCGACCCACTGCCAATCGAAAAGCCCAATCCTTGACCCAAGAAGGCTTCCAAGAGAGGTTGATTCGAGGACTCCAAACCGTTTCACGGTTCCAGGACCAAGACTGCACCCGCAGACCCAGATTCAAGCGCCAACGACCCTTTTCATCCAATCGGATTTGGTCTTGAACATAGGCCGACCAACGCCGGCTTCGCATGGCCTGATCCGCGCTCACAAACCTAAAAACTTGAACGGCCGAATCGTTTTCGCGTTGAGAAGGCAGGGAGAATCCCAACGAATCAACCAAGGTATATTCCCAAAGGACTTCTTGAATGTTCTCTTCCTGAACCTTCAGACCCCACGAGGCCAGGTGTTGGCCGCCCAGGCTTTGCCATTGCCCGCGGTGCTCCAAGGCCCCCACCCCTATCCACAAACGATTCCGCGCATATTGTTGAAACGCCCCTACCCCCCTTGTGAACAAAACATTCCCAAAATTTTCGGAACCAAGGTTGGCGTCCAGCTGGTTCAGGAGCCAGGCCGATTCCACATCGATTCGCTCTTGTTCATTGCCCGAATAATAGCTGGCCGACTGGGTCAAGATCAACCGAGCATGGGGACGGTACACCAAACTGGTCCCGTGGGTTGCATTGGCAAAACGCATGGCTTCCTGCCCATCAAAATAAACTCGCAGTTGCAAAGCGTTCTTGACGGTGCCAAAGACGGTTTCACGGTTGGATGGAATGACGGCCAAAATGTTTTGCCCCGCATGGCTTAACCAATTCCATTGCCAACGAGCATTGGGCCGGTACGAAACCAAGGCCTGGAGATCGGTGGATACAGGACGGTATTCACCGCGGGTGTCCAAACTTTGCAACAACGAATTGAGGGTCCGGTAACGCAATCCGCCCTGCCAGGACCATCGACCCTCGTTGCCCATCAAGCCTTCGGCTGCCAACGATACCCCGGTTAAACCCGCTTGAACCGTACCGGTTGCGAAGCGGGGTTGCCGATACGTCACATCCAGAACCGAACTCATCTTGTCCCCGTAGCGGGCCTCGAAACCACCTGCCGAAAAATGAATATGCTCCACCAAATCCGGGTGGATTAAGCTCAGCCCCTCCTGTTGCCCGCTGCGCATCAACACCGGCCGGTACAATTCGATCCCGTTGAGGTAGGTCAAATTTTCGTCGTAATTACCGCCTCGAACCTGGTATTGCGAAGAAAATTCTTGCTGGGACCTGGCCCCGAAAGCCTGGAGTATGGTTTCAAAATTCCCGCTGGGGTTGGCCAAACGCCGACTGACCAATGGGTTAATTTTGGCCAAACCGGGGGCACGCTCCCGATCGGCTTCGATGAGTACACCCTGCCCCAAATCCACCACCGACGGCTCCAATTGCCAACGCATGGGGAGATTTTCGTCGGGGCCCAACGAAAGGTTTCGTTGCTGGGTTTTGTAACCCAAAAAACGAACCTCCAAGTTCAAGGGCGTTAAGGCCGGAACCCGCAACACAAAGCGACCCTTGGAATCGGCGCTGGTGCCCAGGGCTGTTCCCAAAACGCCCACGGTCGCCCCGGGCAATGCTTTGTTATCTCGATCCACCACTTGACCCCTCAAGGTCGCACTGTCTCCCTCAAGTGGTTGGGTCACCGCTGCAACAGACGGCCTTGAAAACAAAAACAAAACGCTGCTGAACAGCAAACACAGGATCCCCTTCCCCAAGGTTGATCTTTTCAACCCAAGAGGGCTTTGAACGATCGCACCGCAGCAGCCGGATCCGGCTGCCCAAAAACCGAATTTCCGGCGACCAAAACATCGGCACCGGCCTCCGTCAACGCGCGGGCATTGTGCAGATCCACTCCGCCGTCTATTTCGATCCGAAAGGCAAGGCCTTGAAGCTGTCGGTACTTGGCCAGGGAGGCCAGTTTTTGCATGGTGGACGGGATAAAGGACTGCCCCCCAAAGCCAGGATTCACCGACATGATGCAAACCAAGTCCAAATCACCCAAAACGGGAAGCAAAGCCTCAACGGGGGTATGGGGATTGATGGCCACCCCGGCGGAGAGCCCTCTTGCTTTGATTTGGTGAATGTTACGATGCAAATGAATGCAAGCCTCCAGGTGAATGGTCAGGGTCTGAGCCCCCGCATCCGCAAAGGAATCCACGTAACGACCCGGGTCTTCGATCATCAAATGAACATCCAAAGGCAACGAAGTGACGGCACGAATCGCCCGAACCACCGGTTGGCCAAAACTAATATTCGGCACAAAATTCCCGTCCATCACATCCAAATGCAACCAATCGGCATCTGCCTCCTCCACCTTTTGGATCTGATCGGCCAAACGGCTAAAATCAGCGGATAAAACCGAAGGGGCGAGGATTTTCATGGGCATGAGAGATCGATCAATAAAGGAATAATGTGGCCATCAAGGGCCTTTAACGGAAAGCCGAGATCCCGGTGAGATCCATGCCTGTGATGAGCAGGTGAATATCGTGGGTTCCTTCGTAGGTCACCACCGATTCCAGGTTCATCATGTGTCGCATGATCGGGTACTCGCCGGTGATGCCCATGCCACCATGGATTTGCCGGGCCTCCCGGGCAATGTTCAAAGCAATCTCCACGCTGTTCCGCTTGGCCATTGAAATTTGAGCAGTCGTGGCACGGTCCTCGTTTTTGAGAACCCCCAAGCGCCAGCAGAGCAATTGGCCTTTGGTAATTTCGGTGAGCATCTCGGCCAGTTTCTTTTGGATTAACTGAAAGGACGCGATGGGTTTGTCAAACTGAATCCGCTGCAAGGCGTATTGCTTGGCTGAATCGTAACAATCCATGGCGGCGCCCAAGGCACCCCAGGCGATTCCGAAACGAGCCGAATCCAAACAACCCAAGGGGCCTTTGAGGCCGCTTATGTTGGGTAGGAGATTTTCCTTCGGGACTTTGACATTGGAAAAGACCAATTCGCCGGTGGCCGAGGCGCGCAGCGACCATTTGTTATGGGTTTCGGGGGTCGTAAAACCTTCCATACCACGCTCTACGATAAGGCCGCGAATTTTGCCGGACTCGTCCTTGGCCCAAACCACGGCGATATCCGCAAAGGGGGCGTTGGAAATCCACATTTTGGCACCGTTCAGGATGTAATGATCTCCTTTGTCCACAAAATTCGTGGTCATCCCGCCGGGGTTGGACCCGTGGTCGGGTTCGGTCAAGCCAAAACAGCCCATCCATTCGCCGGTGGCCAATTTGGGAAGATATTTGCGGCGTTGTTCTTCGGAACCGTATTTGTAGATGGGGTACATCACCAAAGAACCCTGAACCGAAGCCGTGGAACGAATACCGGAATCGCAGCGTTCCAATTCTTGCATGATGATGCCGTAACTGATTTGATCCATGCCACCGCAGCCGTATTCAGCAGGCAAGGAAGGGCCAAATGCCCCGATGGCGCCCAATTGAGGGATGATATGCTTGGGGAACTCGGCCCGCTGGGCATAGTCCTCGATGATGGGACTCAATTCCTTTTTGACGTATTGACGGACGCTGTCACGGATTAGACGGTGCTCATCGGTTAACAATTCGTCCATGAGGTAATGATCCGGGTGCTGGTAGGTGTCGGTGCGCATAGTTAGGGGGAGGGTGGTTGGACCAAAAGATTCTATTCTATTGGGAATTCGCTGCAAATTTAAGACCTTCGGGCTTCAATCATGAGTGTATGGCGGAGATTGCCCTGTTAGGTATCGAATTCCACGGCTACCACGGCCTGTACCCCGAAGAGAAAGTGAACGGCCATCGATTTGTCCTGGACCTCATCGCCCGTCGAACGGCCCCATCGGAGCAAAATGGCCTCTTGGCACAGCCCACTCTTCTGGGCAAGGCCTGGCCGGACTATGCCCGCATGCAGGCCTTGGCCGAAGCGGTTTACAGCCAACCGCGCGATCTTTTGGAAGAAGTGGTGAGCGATATATTGAGGGCTTTCAAGGCCGAATGGCCGGAATGGACCTTTGAAGTGGGCCTTACCAAAACCAATCCCCCGATCCAACTGCCCCAAGGCAGCTCGACCTTGCGGATCCCGGCATCCCGGGTGACCCTGCGGTGCAGCGATCTCTAGGGGGCCTTTATCTTTGGCCTGTCACCCCAGAACCCCAACGCCCTATGGCTATTCAAACTGCAGAGCGCTCTTCAGCGCAGGATGCTTCCGAGAACCCCATCTACCAACGGCATTTGGCCGCCTACCTAGCGGCTGTACCCTATATGAAGGGTTCGGTTCTTGAATTGGGCTGCGGTGAAGGGTACGGAATGGCTCTCTTGGCCAAACACTGCGATCAGTACCTGGGCGTGGACAAACACCCCGTACCCAACTTGCACATACCGCCCCAAGCCCGCGTTATGCAAGCCACCTTTCCCCCGCTGGGAGGTATCAACTCCAACCAGTTTGACGCCGTGGTCACTTTTCAGGTCATTGAGCACTTGGAGGATGATCTGGCCTTTTTGAAGGAAATTCATCGTGTCCTGAAACCAGGCGGGGTGCTCTTGCTGACCACCCCCAACCGCCTCATGTCCTTGACCCGCAATCCTTGGCATGTTCGGGAATACGATCCGACCTCCATGAAGCAATTGCTGGAATCTGTTTTTGGCCGGGTGGACCTTCAAGGCGTTTTTGGGAATTCCGTTGTTATGGAATACTACGAACAAAACAAAGCCTCGGTGCAAAAGCTGACTCGCTGGGATTTTCTGAATCTGCAGCACCGATTGCCTCGCCGTTGGTTGCAAGTACCTTATGATTTAGCCAATCGCCTCAACAGACGCAATCTGCGCCAGGCGAATACAGGCCTCGTAAGTCGGATCCGATCCGAGGATTACCCGATTGCCCCTCTAAGCGACCGCGCCTTGGATTATTTTGCTCTATGTTACAAATAGGAAAACCCGCAGGCGTTTGGGGTCGTTGGGCCTTGCCTACGCTTTTGGTCCTGGTTTTCCTTTTGAATGCTTGTCGAGATAACCCGTCCCTTCCCTTGCCTCAAGACCCCATGCCCCCTTACCCCGCCTATGGCACCCCGTTTGGAGGGGTTCCCGATACCAGGGATATGGTCATGTACGAAGTCAACCTGCGCGCTTACAGTAGCGCAGGCAATATCCAAGGAGTCATTAATCGCCTGGATTCTATCAAATTACTAGGGGTCAATGTGTTATGGCTTATGCCTTTGCATCCCGTCGGCGTGCTCAAAGGCATCAATTCTCCGTATTGTGTTCGGGATTACAAGGCGGTAGGGGCCGAGTACGGAACCTTGGAGGATTTACGCAGCCTCACCGATGCGGCCCATGCCCGGGGTATGGCAGTTCTGATGGACTGGGTCGCCAATCACACGGCCTGGGATCATCCCTGGATGGCCAACGATGGGTGGTACACCCAAAACAACCAAGGCCAAGTAGTGCACCCCCCTGGTACCAATTGGTTGGATGTAGCGGACTTGAATTATTCCAACCAAGCCATGCGCGATGCCATGCTAGACGCCATGCTCTATTGGATCTACCAAGCCAATATCGACGGTTTCCGTTGCGATTATGCGGACGGGGTGCCCTTTGATTTTTGGGAAACAGCCTGGGCACGCCTGCGGTCCATCCCCGGCCGACGTCTGATTCTCTTTGCCGAAGGCAGTCGCTCCGATCATTTCCAGGCCGACTTTGATCTCAACTTTGGCTGGTCCACCTACAACGCACTCAAGCAAGTTTGGCAGGGCCAAAGCCCTTCGGTTTACCTCAACGCTCGACTGAACCAATCCCAAAGCACCCCACCGACCAAAGCCTGGCTGCAATTCACCACCAACCACGACGAATCGGCTTGGGACGCCACCCCTGTGGTCTTGTTTGGTGGCCAAAAAGGAGCCCTCGCCGCCTCTGCGGTGTCCCTGATGGGCGGTGGGCCTCAGCTCCTGTACGGGAGCCAGGAGGTCGGTATCGAGCAGAATCTTCCTTTTTTTAGTCGGCAACTCATTCCCTGGAACCAAAATCAGCCGATGCAAACGGCGTATCGCCGGCTCATGGCTTGGTACCAAGCCCACCCTTCGGTTCGCTACGGAAGCACGCTGTCCTACCCCCACCCGGATCTAGTTTGCATCCAGAAGCAAGTCGGCTCGGATACCACTTTGGCCCTTATCAATGTGAGGAACCGCGCGGTCACCTTCAATGTACCTCCTGCGCTGCGTACTGGACCCTGGACCTGCGCCCTGGCCGGCCCCCTCAACAGCCCCGCCCCAAGTGGGCCGGAACTTTTGCCAGCCAACATTACATTGCAACCCTACGAAAGTCGATTTTTTGAACGCTAAATCGGGCATGCCTACACGTCCGATATCCGGCCGCTTGCGGCGCCGTGCTTGGTTCTCCCTCATCTTTGTGGGACTCTTGTTAGGTGTTGGAATTTTGGGTTGGTTCAGTCTGCGGCATCGCTTGTTGGATTATGCCTGGACACAAGCCATCCAACGTTCCGAAAATCTAGGCTATCAATTATCATCGAAGCGACTGGAATTCAGTGGTTTTGCGACCCTACAAATCCATGATTTGGCGGTGACATATCAACAGAAACCCTTGGTCACAGTGGCGGAGATGACAGCCAAGCCAGCCTTGTTACGACTCCTGACCGGAGAAATTCGTTTGCAAGCCCTGCACCTGCGTGGATTACGCCTGCAGGCCGTTCAAACGGGGTCCGTCTGTAACATTTGTCCTCTCCTCAAGCCAACCCAAGATTCCACGGTATCGGAAACCACCCCAAAATCCCCGATCAACCAAAGGATTTATGATTTTGCCACCCAGGTATTGGATCGCCTACCCCCTGATTTTCAAATCAAAGACTCGTATGTATCGTACCGGAACGATACCTTAATCACCAGCGTAGGCCTGCCCTTTTTGACGTATCAAAGCAACCAAATCAACGGTCGATTGAAGGTTCGAGAGAATCAGGAGAGCGGCGCTGTGCGGCTCGAAGGAAATTTGGACCGAAGCAGCATCACCGGGACCCTGCGGTTGACACCCATGGGTCAGAAAACTTTTTTTGTGCCCTGGGTCCAGCGGAAACTAGGTCTGACATTGGGATTAGGAAACAGCGTTCTGACAATCAAAGAATTTGTTATGGAAAAGGGCGTCTTGAGTTGGGATGCCCATGGAAGAGCCACCGGAATCCAAGTCCAGCATCCGCGGCTTTCGGCCGATGCCGTGCATCTGCCTCTTTTGTCCGGTCGTTTCAAAGGCCGAGCCGGGGCCGACTTCGTGGAAGTGGATAGCGGCACGGTTTTTCGGATGAACCGCCTGCCGGTTCGGGTCTATGCCCTGGCCGATCGGGGACCTGACGCTCGATGGGATTTGCGTTTGACTACCGCTTGGAGCCCCGCGACCGTTTTTCTAGCCAGCCTGCCGCAGGGCCTCTTTGACAAAACCCGGGGGATGCAAGCGCGGGGTCAGCTGCGCTTCCGCTTTTCGCTGCAACTCGAAGACCAAGCCCCGCAACAATGCCGACTTCGCAGTGCCCTGGATCAAAAAGGCTTCCAAATCACCCGTATGGGATCCACCGATCTACGTCGAATGAACGGTCCCTTTGAACATACCGTCATGCGCAACGGGCAGCCCCAACGAAGCATTACCGTAGGCCCTGGTAATCCCTACTATACCCCCTTGGATCGCATCCCTTTGGCCATGCAACAGGCTGTTATGACGGGAGAGGACGGGGATTTCTATCAACACAAAGGCTTTTATCCCGAAGCTTTTCGCCGCAGCCTTGCCCAGAACTACCGACAAGGCAAATTTGCCCGCGGGGGCAGCACCATCACGATGCAGCTCGTCAAAAACGTCTTCTTGCATCCACGCAAAACCATTGCCCGCAAATCCGAAGAGTTCTTGTTGACTTGGCTGATCGAAAACCAACGGATAACCACCAAAGCCCGCATGATGGAGGTCTACCTGAATGTGATTGAATTTGGCGAAAATGTCTGGGGGATTGGGGAAGCATCGCGTCATTATTTTGATAAATCCCCTTCGGAACTTGACCCCATTCAATGTGTTTTTCTGGCGGGTCTGGTACCGCGACCCCGGGTTCTTCAACATTTGTTAGAGCCCGATGGCAAGGTGTCGCCTCGCAACGGAATTTATACCGCCATCAGGGATCGTTTTTATCGTCGAGGTTGGTTGCCGGTCGAAGACTCCACCCGTCGAGATGTGGGGCTGCGCCCCTCGGTTTATCGCCATCTGGCGGTCCCGGATAGCACCCTGCTCCTCCATCCCCTGGACTGGGACGAGGAAGACCTGGAATAAACCTAGGCTTGGGACTTGCGACCCAACCGCGTTTGTTGTTCGGCCAACCAATGCAAGGCCTCGAGCGGGGTCAAATCATTGATATTCAATTGACGCAAGGCGTCAGCCAACTTGCCTTCGGCTGGATCACCGGATTCAAACAATTGCAATTGAAGGGGGCGGGTCGAACGGGAACCTGCGCTTGGGGTATCCGGATCTGAACCCGGGATATCCCGACCGGCTTCGAGGCCTGCCAAGACCGTTCGAGCCATGTCCAAGACGGCGGATGGTACACCGGCCATGCGGGCGACATGCAATCCAAAACTATGGGAGGAGCCTCCGGATCGAAGGATCCGAAGGAATTGCAAATGATCCCCTTCACCGGCCACCGACACATGGTAATTGGCCATGCGTGGATAGAGGGAGGCCATCCGATTGAGTTCGTGGTAATGGGTTGCAAAGAGGGTCTGAGGCCGTAGCCGGGGATGCTCGTGCAAATAGGCTGCTACGGCCCAAGCCAGACTGATTCCGTCGTAGGTGGATGTGCCACGACCAATTTCATCCAATAACAAAAGACTTTCTCCCGTCATATGATGCAAAATGGTTGCCATCTCTTGCATTTCGACCATGAACGTGGATTCACCGGCTGCCAAATTATCCGAGGCCCCAACGCGAGTGAACAACTTATCCACCAAGCCGATTTCGGCCGATTGGGCGGCCACGTAGCAGCCAACCTGTGCCATCACCACCATCAATCCCGTTTGCCGTAACAAGGCTGACTTGCCCGCCATGTTGGGCCCCGTAATCATCCAAATTTGTTCCTTTTCGGGATGCAGGTCAAGGTCGTTGGGGACATAAGGCTGCGATGCCGGCAAGAGGCGCTCCAGAACAGGATGACGCAAAGCCTGAACACGGATACCCGCATGTTGACTTAGTTGGGGTCGGTGGTAGCTCCGCTGAAGAGCCAGATTCCCAAAGCCCAAAAGAACATCCAACGAAGCGAGGAGGGAAGCCGTCTGCTGCAAGCGGGGCACCTCTTTGGATGCCTGATGTTGGAGTTCCACGTAAAGCGATGATTCCAATTCCTGCATACGATGGTCCGCGGTCAAGTACCTTTCTTCAAAGGCCTTCAATTCGGGCGTAATGTACCGTTCGGCATTGACCAAGGTTTGCTTTCGGATCCAATTCAATGGAACCTTGTCTTTGTGGGCGTGGGTTACTTCCAAATAAAACCCAAAGACCTGGTTGTAATTGATTTTGAGGGAGGGAATGCGTGTTCTTTGGATCTCGTCCTGAACCATCTGTTGCATGGTGCCCTTGGCGTCTGCTTTCAAGGAGCGAAGCTCATCCAATTCAGGATGATAGCCCT
>Ga0247832_1006663_pt1 | contig 12551 bp, 8 predicted proteins | sample LaCruzMarch2015__10_FD_192407 | JGI IMG/M metagenome (GOLD analysis project Ga0247832, IMG submission 192407) | Freshwater microbial communities from meromictic Lake La Cruz, Castile-La Mancha, Spain - LaCruzMarch2015_4m | ecosystem: Environmental > Aquatic > Freshwater > Lake | place: Spain... | reverse complement strand
TGATTTTTTCGCCCCCTGCTTGTCATCTATACCAGATTTACCCAAACGTTGAGTCAGACGTAAAAATCCTCGGGCAGAATAATCTTTATTGATTGAATTTGCATCAGGTGAAAACATTGAGTTGGTAAAACTCCACCCCCTTGAATTTCCATAAACAAAATAGGTACCTAAAGTTAAACTAATATTATCAGTGGGTTGATATTCCAATTTACCTAAATAGTTTAATCCTGTAGATTGTCCATTTTCTCTAGCTTTGATTTTTTGAAAATCAGCGCTTGTTACTTGATCTCCTGCTGGAACAAAGTTTCCTGTACCATTTGGATTAGGAATTATAGGTACAGCCTCTAAAGCCGATAAAACCTCAGGTTTAATTTTTGTATACTTAAATACTGAAGGGTTGTTGTCTTTATCATAAGTACCTGATACGTTTAAGAAAAATCCAAGCTTAGGTTTTTTAACACCACCTTTTTTAGAACTTAATAAGGGTCCAGATAAATCTAATGAAACTAAATTGTTGTTGTATCCTTCTAATGAATGTTGAGCTTGAATGCTACCACCAATCTCTTTAGAAATACCATTGGTCGTAATACTTACAATTGCCCCAGTAGCATTACCGTATTTAGCACTCATACCATTACTGATCAACTCTAACTGACTAATAGCCCCTGGAGGGAAATTGACATTACGGCCACCACCGACCATCATACCATCAATCATGTATTGTGTACCTGAAGTACGATCACCACCAGCATTGATTCCAGCATCACCTGCTTTTCTTTGATAAACACCTCCTTGCAAAGCAGCAAAGTCACCAGTTGCTACAGATGCCAATTGTTTAATTTGAACACCAGTGATTGTTTTATTACCAGGATTTCCTGGGTCAATGATTTTAATCCTTTCCTTCTTTACCACAATATCCTTTTTGGTAGTTGCTGTCTTCTTCTCTAATTGAAAATCAACGTTTACACGTTTATCCCCACCGACTAAAATCCCAGTTCTCTCTTCAGCAACATAACCTGAATAAGTTACTTTAACAGAATATGTACCCGGATTCAACGGCTTAATCTTAAAATTACCATTGATATCGGTTTTTGCTCCACCTTTCGAGATGCCGCCCTCAAAAGCTTGAACTGTCGCAAAATCAAGTGGCTGCCCCTTGTCATCTGTTACTCTACCATACATCTCACCAACATTTGAGGCTTGCCCAAAACTCAAGTGAGAAAGGAGTATAAAAACTGCTAAAAGTCGTAATGTCTTAATCATAATCTAAATTATAGTTATAGCTTGTAAATATATGTTAAAGATACAAATTCTGTTAATACTAAACTAAAAAAAAAATATTTATTTGTTAACACACTGCAAATTTAACCCATGAATGGACTATAATTGGGATGAACGGCAAAAATGTGTCGAAATTCGTTTTTGGCTAATTTTAGCGTGCAATGTTAACAGCTCGTTTTTCGCGGATAACAGTCACTTTTATTTGACCAGGATATTGCATTTCCTTTTGAATTTTATCTGCAATTTCAAAAGACAGTTTATCGCTTTCGCTATCAGATACTTTTTCAGCTTCTACAATAACACGCAACTCACGTCCTGCTTGTATAGCATAGGCTTTTTCAACTCCTGTATAACCCATAGCAATATTTTCCAAATCTTTAATACGCTCTATATAGCTAGCCATGATTTCACGACGAGCACCAGGACGCGCTCCGCTGATAGCATCACAAGCTTGGATGATTGGAGAAATAATAAATTGCATTTCCATTTCATCATGGTGAGCACCAATAGCATTGACAACTGAAGGATGTTCGCCATATTTTTCAGCTAACTTAGCACCAAGTAAGGCATGCGATAATTCAGTTTCTTCATCTGGCACTTTACCGATATCGTGCAAAAGACCTGCACGCTTAGCTAACTTAGCATTTAAGCCCAATTCAGCAGCCATAATGCCACATAAATTGGCTGTTTCGCGAGAGTGCATTAATAAATTTTGTCCATAAGATGATCTGAATCGCATACGACCAACCATACGAATTAACTCTTTGTGTAATCCATGAACGCCCAATTCAATGACAGTACGTTCACCGATTTCCATCACTTGCTCTTCGATTTGCTTTTTAGTTTTTTCAACCACCTCTTCAATTCGAGCAGGATGCATACGGCCATCTTGTACTAGTCGTTGCAATGAAAGTCGTGCAATCTCACGACGCAATGGATCAAAACTACTTAATATAATAGCTTCCGGTGTATCATCAACAACTAAGTCTACCCCAGTTGCAGCTTCTAGAGCACGTATATTACGTCCTTCACGTCCAATGATTTGACCTTTAATGTCATCACTTTCCAAATGGAATACAGTAATTGCATTTTCAATGGCTTGCTCAGCTGCTGTACGTTGGATAGTTTGTATAATAATTTTCTTGGCTTCTTTGTTGGCTCGGGTTTTCGCCTCTTCCATGATTTCTTGAACATGTTGCATGGCATCGGTTTTAGCCTCGTTTTTGATGGCTTCAATCAATTCTTTTTTAGCATCTTCTGCCTTCAAATTGGATATTTTTTCCAACTGACGAATATGTTCTTCGTGCTGTTTGTTCAGTTCTTCCTGCTTTTTAGAAACAACTTCAACCTGTCGGTCCAAACTCTCCTTCTTTTGGTTATATTCCTGAACCTGCTTTTGAGCTTGTTGCGTTTTATCGTTTAGCTCTTTTTCTTTTTGCTTAATTCTGTTTTCGCCATCATTTAATTTTTGATTGCGCTGCAAAGCAGTCTTGTCGTGCTCTGTCTTTAATTGTAAAAAATGCTCTTTTGCTTCTAATACCTTCTTTTCCTTGAGCGTTTCAGCTTGTAATTGGGCATCTTTGAGTATTCTATCGGCCTGATGTTCTGATTCTTCGACTAGTTTTTGTGTGTTTTTATTGAAAATGATTTTACCAGCTATCAAACCTATGAGTAATGCTGCAATCGCTGCAACGACAGTTATTATTATTGAATCCATGTTTAGTTTTGTTTATCATTATATTAAAAGTTTTCACATTTGATTTTTTATCAAATGAAAAACAAATTAGTTATTAACTTGCGAAGATAATACAATATTTCGAAATTGTTAATTTGTTCTGAACAGATATATTCACATTTAAGTACAAAACCACTAAAAGCGCATCATGACAAGCAATCAACCTATAGGAATATTCGATTCTGGCGTAGGTGGACTTACCGTAGCCAAAGCTATAGGCGACCGTTTACCCCATGAACAATTAATTTATGTGGGTGATACACAACATATGCCTTACGGCGATAAAAGTCCGGAACATATTAAAGCCTATTGCAAACGTATAGTAGAATTCTTAATATCTAAGAATGTAAAAATCATCGTTATTGCCTGCAATACAGCTTCTGCCATTGCCGCTTCTTATTTAAGATCGATTTTTTGGCAACAAGTGGAAATCATTGGTGTTATACGACCTGTTATTCAATCCATCATAGCTAAAAACATCCATAAAATTGGCATTATCGGTACGCAAGGAACCATTCAGAGTAATATCTACCCTACTCTTTTTAAAGAATACGGCAGCAATATTGATGTATTTCAGCTTGCAACGCCCCTGTTGGCTCCTATGATTGAAGAAGGTATTTATGGCAATGAAACTTCTGCAGCTATTTTACACCAATATCTTCAACATCCTGAATTTGAGGATAAAGAAGCCATTTTGTTGGCTTGTACACATTATCCTATGATTAAAAATGAAGTTGAATTTTATTTTAATCACACTAAACTGATTCTTGACAATGCCATACCAATGGCTGATATCGTCTACAAATTCCTTGAGACCAATCAATTATTTGCTGAAGTCAAGGTGAATTCAAACGAATTTTATGTAACTGATTACACCAATTCATTTGAACAAATTTCATCTGTCTTTTATGGCCAAGCCATTCATATCGAACAAATCAACATTCACAACGAAACAAACGAATTATGAGTTTATTTATCGAAACAGCACGAAAAGAAGGTCACAATGGTGGCCATCTCTATTTACTCGGTGTATTAGCTTCTTTTTTAGGCGGACAAATTATTGGAGCTATTCCATTGCTTTATTTTATGATATCTAAAGGCGTTTTTGATACGAGTGTGATGACCAATCCTTCCTTAATAGGATTAAGCAACAATGAATTTATTTCATTGGCCATGTTTCCGTTTATATTGAGTTTCATTATTCTTTGGATTTTTATCAAATATGTACACAAAAAGAAATTTTTAGTTTCATTGACTGCTTTTGACACTTTTAATTGGAACAAATTATTTTTTTCATTTTTTGTTTGGTTAGCCATGTCAGCTTGCATTGATGCTGTATTTTATTTTTTAAACCCAACGAATTATGAATTTCATTTTGCGGGCAAAGAATTTTGGATTTTACTTGCAATAAGCCTACTTATTATTCCTATTCAAACATCGTTTGAAGAACTTCTTTTTCGTAGTTATTTGATGCAAAGCATTGGTATGATTTCCGCTTATCGAATTGTTCCATTTTTGATTACAAGTGTATCCTTTGGCTTAATGCATATTATGAACCCCGAAATCGGCGAATACGGTTATATTGTACTGATTCAATATATCGGCATAGGTTTTCTATTGGGCTTGCTGACTATACTTTCAGACTCTACAGAGTTAGCACTAGGGCTGCATGCAGCCAACAATATTTATGGTTCTATTTTTGTAAGTTTCAAAGGCTCAGCCCTCACTACAGATTCTCTTTTTTACAGCAAAGAAATGGATGTCTCACTCAGTTCAATGTTGTTTTCGGTAGGAATTATGGTCTTATTTTATTTCATTATGAATAAAAAATATAAACTTTTGCCACTCCGTGCTTTAGTAGAAAAATATAAATAGCGAATACATTCCACTACAAATTAAAAGCTATCTAACTTACACATAAATAATTTTCAGTAAAAGGAAATAGTGAAGTTATATCTTTGTCGCAATATATTTTGAAAATATGAGTCAAATACATCAAAAACCTAGAATTGGCATAACCACTGGAGATCTCAATGGAATAGGTATAGAATTGATTTTAAAATCCTTGTCAGAACATCAACTACTTGATTTTTTTACGCCCGTGATTTTTGCATCCAACAAGGCGATCAATTTTTATAAAACAAGTTTTGGTGAAACGCATATTCAATATTCAGGCACAAAAGATTTAAGCAATTTAAATCCAAAGGTCATCAATGTATTTAACTGCTGGGAAGAAGAAGTTGCTATAACACCTGGTATCATGAACGAAATAGGTGGCAAATATGGCGTGCGTTCACTCATGGTGGCTACGCAATGTTTGAAAGATGGACAATTGGATGGTCTACTCACAAATCCTATACATAAAAAGAACTCTCAAACACCCGACTTTCAGTACAGCGGCCATACCCCATTTTTAAAAGATAAATTTGGCGCTAAAGATGTCGTCATGATGATGTGTACAGAAGATATGCGAATTGCATTAATGACAGAACACATTCCTATTGCAGATATTTCAAAAAACATCACTATAGATGGTATTATCAGTAAAGTCAGAATTATAAAAGATAGCTTGATTAAAGATTTCGGAATAGACAAACCCAAAATAGCCGTCTTAGGTTTAAACCCACATGCAAGCGACGATGGCTTAATCGGTAAAGAAGAACAAACCATCATTTCACCGGCAATAGAAAAACTGAGAAACGAAGGTATACTAGCTTTCGGACCATACAGTGCAGATGGTTTTTTTGCTCGCCAACAAGAACAAAATTTCGATTGCGTTTTGGCGATGTACCACGACCAAGGATTGATTCCATTTAAAAGTTTTGACAAAGGTATGGGTGTAAATTATACTGCCGGATTACCTGTAGTTAGAACCTCACCCGACCACGGCACTGCATTTGATATTGCAGGCAAAAACAAAGCCGACCATACCTCTTTTCTCGAAGCATTGTTTTTATGTATCGATATTTTAAACCAACGACAAGGCTACGAAGAGCATACTAAAAACAAACTCAAAAAAGGAACCATGCAAACCAAATTGCGTCGTTCGAAAGAAGATATAGTGGAATAAAATTAAACCGAATTATTCAGGATAAGCTAATGCAATTTTCAACGCATTACTTTTAATAGTTATTGAATCTAAATAGTTGTTGGTATTGTACAAATACGTATCGACTTCCCCATTGACAAACACTGTTGGTTGATCTTTCTCATTGCGCAAATACATCCCAATACCTGTAACTTTAAACACATCTTTATCACTTTGATTGACGCCTATTGCATTTTTGTAGGACTGATAAGTTTGTCCATTTTTACGATATGTAATTATACAAGTTCCTGCGTTTAATCGTTGTTGATAATTGGTTGTAAAAATTGCAGAAGTTAAATAATTAAAATTAACCAAAGTCGCATTGGGATTATTGGTCAAATTAACTTTTTGACGATACTCTGCATTGCAGCCACCCACACTCGATTGCAGACGTATCGTATACACATCTGGAAAATTATAAAACGCTGTATCTATAGGTCCTTCGCCAAGTGTACCATTCCCAAAATCCCATGCATAACTAGAAAAACTCAAATTATCTGATTGCACAAAGACTTGATTGCCAGACGCATCGTAGCTATATGAGAAGCGAGTACGACAAGTAGAAAATGGTGTGACGTCGATAGGAATAGTCAACGAGTCAACAACACCTTGATGAGTTGCCTTTAGTGTAATATTTTGAACACCCAAAGTGGTAAACACATGCTCAGGGCTTGCAAGCGAAGATGTAGTACCATCGCCAAAATCCCACAAATAGTTAGCACCTAACACCACTAGATTTGGTATAAATTTAAACGACTCCACAGAAGACTGATATTGAATTGAATCCAATGAATAAGAATTGAATGTTGAATCAGCAAAAAAGAATTGAATACCTGAAGTCAAACTCGCGCCAACCGTTTGACGACCATCTTTAAATTCAAAGCTTAAAAACGGCTCGCATGTTGCGCAATTTTCAACTGCGAACGTACCACTTAACGTATACAAATCTTGAGCATCTTTATAAAAATCAGAAAACATATATACACCATTCACACCAGCTTTGTATACAATAGGATCAGCACCAATGGTGCCATCAAACATAAATACTGGATTACCATTGACAGCCTTTGGCAATTCTTTTTTGGCACATGCCATGATGCTTACGACAAAGAAAAACAAGATACTGTAGCGAACTATGATGTTATTTTTTTCCATTGCGTTTAAAATTATATTTCAATCCAAGACTCATTTTAGTTTGAGTATGTTGAATTGTGTTATTGAAAAATGAATTCTTGCTCATATCCATAAAGCCTTGTTGCAGCAATACTATTGCAGCAAGCTTTGGCGTGATTTGATATTGATAGCCCAATTGTGCAAACAAATCCAATCGATTCAATGCATCGGTATAGCCAAACGATTGATACGGTGTAGATGATTGATGTTCTTGAACCATACTCGAAACATCGGTGCTATAGGACATTCCCAAAGAGGCTAATAAAGCATGCTGTTGCATCAATTGATAACGAACCGTAACAGGCAAATAAAACTGTAGCATCTTTTTATAATTGACTGCAAACACACTTGAATCTACCCCAAATGAATAACGATAACTCGTCACTTTCGTTTCTAGATTTAAGGCATTGAAAAACGTAAATCCTACTTGAGCAGCTATACTTATTTTAGCATGTATTTGCTTTTCAATTCCTACATTTAAAAAAGGAGAAATACCCATAGGCAAATTGGTCGATGTATTGCTATTCACACCTTTATTGATATTCATACCGCCCATCAAAAAGAACGACAAAGGATTCTTTTTCTTGGTACTAGAATCTTGATTTGGCGTTGTTTTCGCTTCGCTTGGTTCAGTTTGTGTTGGTGTTGCAGTATATGTAATCACAGTTACAGAATCAAATTGCTCAGGTACATAATCTTTCAACGAAGCCACATAGCGCGGATTATATTGCTCACTATTTTGTTGTGCAGTTTGTCTGTATCGAATCGTATCAACAGGTCTCATACCTTCAATTTTTTTCGCAATATTGCGATCTTGTTTGTTCAGATTCGCTTGTGCGTTTAAACGATCAACTTTGGCTTGCTCTTGGCGTTGTTGTTCTTCTTTCGCTTGTTTCTTGGCTTCTTTTCTAGCCAATGCATCAGCACGTTTTTGTTCTTTTTTGCTTAGTTGAGGTGCTGCATCTTTCACATCTGCATTGCTTGACTGTTGCGTTGTGGCCTTTGCCGTTGGTGCTGTACCGTCAGTAGACGATTTCGTATGCCTTGCTTGCTTCGCATTCGATGGCGTTTGTCCATCCTGTGATGATGCAATGGTATTTGTCGCTTGCGTTGATTTCGATTTGGATTTCGATTTTGATTTCGAAGCTGTATTGAGTTGATTCGAAGGCGTTAAACTAGCATTGCCTTGCGATGCAGTTGATGTAGATGGTGTTTCAATGGCATCTTTTGATGTATCGTTTTGAGAAACCGTATTTTGATCAGTATTTACGGGTTCTACTGCTTGTGATTGCACTATAGTTGGTGCTGAATTTGTAGCTTCAGTTTGTTTTAGTTTAGGCAATATATAAGCACCTGCACTCAATATCAGTGCAACGACAAATATGGATAAACCTCTCCAGAAGAGCGGTTTCTTTTTATTTTTAGGTTCCTCGTCTAGAAGAACTTCCATCTTATCCCAGTAGGCTTCCTTGAAGTCAAACTGGGCATTTTCTACCTGATCATGTAGAAAATCATCCAGCTGATTGTGCTCTTGCTTCATGGCGTTTATTATTTAAGTTATAATTCATTTTTTCTAGTTTTTCAGTCATTAGCTTGCGCGCTTTGTGCAAATGCCACCGAGAAGCTTCCTCACTTATAGTCAACTTTTCAGCGACTTCTTTGTGGCTATATCCATCAATCGCAAACAGATTCAAGACCTCCCGTGTAGTATCCGGTAATTCTTGAATCATTTTAAATATCTCTCGACTATCCATTTTACTCTCCGTAAAATCGAGGTTGAAGTGGGTATGTTCAGCCGTAGAATATTCAGTGTCTATCGTTAATCGATTGCGTTCCGTATATTTTTTCTTCGAGCGATAATAATCGATGGATGTATTCACAGCGATTTGTTTCACCCAGCCACCTATACTATCGATATCTTTCAACGCTGTCAAATTTTTCAACACCTTTAAAAAACTCGCATTCATGCTTTCAACAGCTTCATCTTCGTTTATCGTATATCGGGCACACACTTTTATCATGATAGGAAAGCAATACTCATACAAAAGCCGCTGACATTTACGGTCATTATTGAGGCAACCTTGTATGATTTGCGTTGTTACCAAATAAAGTTTATTTTCTGTTGTATCTGTTTTCGGTCGAAAGCATTAATTCTAATACGAATGTAACGCACAAAACGTTAGCCAACATCATGAAAAATTTTAATAGGATTCCCAAAATTAACCACTTATCCCCTATTTACATAAAATATAAGAACACTGATAGGATAGATTAGAGTGATTCACACAGAGATAAAATCTGTGCTAATCTTTCCAACCTGTTAAATCCGTGTTCTTTTGAATACATAAAATACAGGAACACTGATTGGATAGATTAGAGTGATTCTCACAGAGATAAAATCTGTGCTAATCTTTCCAACCTGTTAAATCCGTGTTCTTATGAATACATAAAATACAGGAACACTGATTGGATAGATTAGAGTGATTTACACAGAGATAAAATCTGTGATAATCTTTCCAACCCGTTAAATCCGTGTTCTATTGAATAAATAAAATACATGTAAAATCTGTGCTAATCTTTCCAATCTATTAAATCCGTGTTCTATTGAATAAATAAAATCTGTGTTAATCTTTCCAATCTATTAAATCCGTGTTCTTTTGAATAATTAAAATCTGTGCTAATCTTTCCAATCTATTAAATCCGTGTTCTATTGAATAAATAAAATCTGTGCAAATCTTTCCAATCTATTAAATCCGTGTTCTATTGAATAAATAAAATCTGTGCTAATCTTTCCAATCTATTAAATCCGTGTTCTATTGTTCGATAATAAAGAAGGTTTTTATAGAAAATTAATTATTTTACCAATACTACAATCTCGATTACCTTTGCATTCCATAAAAACAGTGTAAAAAATCATGCAAAAGACGCTCAAACAACTCAAAATCAACAAATTAAATAACGGAACCTCCACTGGCAACAATTGGATGACTTCCAAAGGTGAAAAAATCGACAGTTTTTCCCCAGTAGACGGAAAGCTAATCGCTTCTGTACAGTCTACGACCAAAGCCGATTACGAAAAAGTAGTCAAATCGGCTCAAAAAGCATTTCAAGAATGGCGCCTCATCCCTGCCCCAAAACGTGGTGAAGTGGTTCGTCAAATTGGCGATCAACTCCGCAAATACAAACAACCCCTTGGCGAATTAGTAAGCTACGAAATGGGCAAAAGCCTTCAAGAAGGACTTGGCGAAGTACAAGAAATGATCGACATCTGCGATTTTGCGGTTGGATTAAGTCGTCAGTTGTATGGTTTGACCATGCACAGCGAACGTCCTGGACATCGCATGTACGAACAATATCACCCCTTGGGTATCGTGGGTATTATCTCGGCGTTCAATTTCCCAGTGGCGGTTTGGAGCTGGAATACCATGTTGGCATGGGTTTGTGGCGATGTGTGTATCTGGAAACCATCCGAAAAAGCCCCGCTTTGTGGTATTGCTTGCCAACAAATCATACAAGAAGTATTTAAGAAAAACAATGTACCCGAAGGTGTATCCTGCCTCATCAATGGCGGACGAGAAGTGGGCGAATGGCTTTCGCACGACCAACGCATCCCATTGGTATCGGCTACAGGTAGTACCCGCATGGGTAAGGCTATTGGTGCAGCCGTAGGCGAACGCCTTGGACGCAGCTTACTCGAATTGGGTGGCAACAATGCCATCATCATTTCCGAACATGCCGACTTGGATATGTCCTTGATTGGATGTGTGTTTGGAGCAGTAGGTACCGCAGGTCAGCGTTGTACATCTACACGTCGATTAATCATACACGAAAAAGTGTACAAGAAATTTACGGAGAAATTGGTCAATGCTTACAAACAAATCAAAATTGGTAACCCACTCGATCAGAAAAACCATGTAGGACCATTGATCGATACCGATGCAGTTCAAAGCTACTTAAACGCCATCGAAGCGGCCCAAGCCGAAGGTGGAAAAATATTGGTAGAAGGTGGTGTAGTCAAAGGCAAAGGCTACGAAAGCGGATGCTATGTAAAACCATGCGTCATCGAGGCTAAAAACAATTACCAAATTGTACAGCACGAAACCTTTGCACCGATATTGTACATCATGAAATACAAAACCATCGACGAGGCTATTGAAATGCAAAACGCCGTACCACAAGGTTTATCCTCAGCCATCATGACGGTGAACATGCGCGAAGCCGAAAAATTCCTTTCGCAAGCTGGTAGCGACTGCGGCATAGCCAATGTCAATATCGGTACAAGCGGTGCCGAAATAGGTGGTGCTTTTGGTGGCGAAAAAGAAACAGGCGGCGGACGCGAAAGCGGCTCGGATGCATGGAAAGTATACATGCGCCGACAAACCAATACCATCAACTATACCGACAAGTTGCCTTTGGCACAAGGGATTAAGTTTGATTTATAGATTAGATTCTAACTATTTTATTAAGAGGCGATTTCGATTTTGAAATCGCCTCTTTTTTTTCTTTTTTTGGAGCTGAGCTTCATCTATCTATTAAACAATTTCTTGCTACTTTGTGCGCACGGCGCACTGAAGTATCAAGGCTATACTTTGGGGGCAAACGCTTTTTTAAGCTAATGAAATACAAATGCATAAAACTCATGAGCATATTGGTCAATGCATACGATCTCCTGTCTTTACATGATTTGTAATTTCCAACAGTTAAATATACATTTGTATACGATAAACATTTAACATCCTTATGCTAGCAAATAAAAGGATGCTATTCGTAATAGCAAATTCATAACCATTATCACAATAAGTAATTAAGCGGTCACTAAAAATTCGCAACACTGCAAATAAAAAATACTAGGACAAAGAATAAAGGATTCATTCTACTAAAAACAAACTAAATTCGATAAATGATTGAGCAAGAAACAAAAAGGACAATAGAGGAGGTACTTGATGTTGAAACTGGTGAAATCATCAAATCGGATATTTTTTTTCAAAAACCAGAATCAGAAATAATTGCATTTAGAAGGCGGTTACAAGAAGCAATTGCTGGTTTTGAGCTACCCAAATTTAGATGTGCATATTGCAATCAGTTATTAAAACTATCAGGTAAGGCTACAAGACGAGGACAGATTTCATTCTTTTCTCATTTGTATGACAGTGAAGATTGCGAAATAAAGACAAATGGCGAATTGAGCAAAGAGGAAATTGAAGCACGGAAGTACAGTAATATACAAGAAAGCGAAAGGCACATTAAATTAAAAAATCAATTAGCAGTTTATTT
>Ga0247832_1006658_pt1 | contig 12560 bp, 13 predicted proteins | sample LaCruzMarch2015__10_FD_192407 | JGI IMG/M metagenome (GOLD analysis project Ga0247832, IMG submission 192407) | Freshwater microbial communities from meromictic Lake La Cruz, Castile-La Mancha, Spain - LaCruzMarch2015_4m | ecosystem: Environmental > Aquatic > Freshwater > Lake | place: Spain... | reverse complement strand
ATACTCCCAAACACTAATAAATAACAAATAACAATGCCGACAGTATCCGTATCACGTGATGCACTATTCGCCCATCTTGGTCGGACCTACACCGATCATGAGTTTGATGAACTATGCTTCGAATTTGGCGTCGAGCTTGATGATGTAACATCTGAACGGTCCATGGCCATCGCCTCGGACACGTGCAAATTAACGCCAGCCCAAATTGCGGCATTGTCCGAGGAGGTGATATATAAAATTGACGTCCCAGCGAATCGATACGATTTACTTTGTATTGAGGGAATTAGTCGTAGTTTGAAGGTGTTTTTGGGTGATATGGATGCACCAACCTATCGCGTTGTCAAGTCCGGTGATACGGCAGCGACAACGTCAATGACAGTAATCAAGAGTAACGTTGACACAATCCGACCCTACGTCGTATGTGCAATATTGCGTGATGTGACCTTCGACGAGGCACGGTACAATTCCTTCATTGAATTACAGGACCATCTCCATCGTAATGTTTGTCGTAACCGGACATTAGTTGCTATTGGTACACACGACCTGGATACTGTCGTCGGTCCCTTTACATATGATGCACGTCCACCCACGGACATACATTTTGTCCCATTAACACATTCGACGGAGAATCGAGAATTTGATGGCGAATCATTAATGGAGCACTATGAGACTGACCCGACATGTAAGCATCTTAAACCATACGTTCCCATTATCGAGCATTCGTCATTGTATCCAGTAGTACTAGATTCACAGGGGACTGTCATGTCACTCCCACCCATTATCAATGGTTCGAAAAGTCGTATTACATTACAAACGAAGAATGTATTCATTGAATGTACAGCCACGGACTTGACAAAGGCAAATATTGTACTAGATACAGTCGTGGCCATGTTCTCTGAATATTCCGCTGTGCCCTTTACTGTTGAGTCTGTAACTGTGAACTACGTCACTTTAGAAGAAGGGGGGGATAATGTCGTGGAGTCATACATTACACCACAAATGTACACACGGAAGGAAACTGCAAGTGTTGACTTTGTGAATAGTTTGATTGGGATTAAAGTTGATCCCACTGATATGGCAACATTATGTAACAAGATCCAACTAGGACCAGCTCGTATCCTCTATGATACCGAGGATGGGCCAGTCCTCGAGGTGACTGTCCCACCCACACGGTCAGACATTCTCCATGCCGTCGATGTTGCCGAGGATGTGGGGATAGCATATGGATATAACAATATAAAACGGACTGTACCACAGACATGTACCGTTGGTCGGGAACAGCCATTGAATCAATTGGGTGACTTGTTGCGAGAGGAGATTGGTCGTGCGGGATATGTCGAGGTATTAACACATGGCTTATCAAGTCGACATGATAACTTTACGGCATTACGTCGTCCAGTCACGGCTGCTGTGAGTCTTAGCAATCCAGCCAATGTTGAGTATGAGGTAGTCCGTACGACACTGTTACCTGGACTGCTCAAATGTCTTCAACATAATAAGGCATCATCATTCGCATCAGGTTTTAAACTCTTTGAAGTTAGCGATGTCGTCTTACCCGATAATGAACATGTTGTCACCGAGACCATCGTTGGGGCACGGAATTCACGTAGAGTATGTGCCACATACTCTGGCCCAACGAGTGGCTTTGAGGTTATACATGGTTTAGTTGATCGGATCATGACATTGTGTGAGGTTAGTCCAACAGAAAGCTATGTCAGTTCCAGTGGAAGTGCATATATTAAGGTACATTGTCGGGAGGGATGGTTCTATGAAATATGTCAATTAAGTTCCGACGGCAGTGGTTGTGGGGATGGATCAGAGGGAGCGTACTTTCCGGGTAGAGCCGCGGAGATACTGCTCTCTAGTCCAAGGACAGGCGGTGTGATGAAAACTATTGGAACCTTTGGCGTGCTCCACCCCGAAGTGTTGGGGGCATTTGACATTCTCTATCCAACCAGTGCCATGGAGTTGAATTTGGAGCATTTGCTTTGAGGACAGAGGAGAGAGAAAAAGTGGTGAAGAGTTGTGCTCTTAATGTAATAACAAATAAGAACAAATGTTCCATTTTTCTCAGCTGACTCTATCTTCAATAGAAGTAAGACTGCACCTCATTCAAATCTAATCACATACTGAACACCTTCATCCAATCAAGTAAGTATAATAAGGTTCTTTGAATGACCCCTCATGATTTGTTGTCTAATACAGTGACCAAAGACAAACCGTGGCACTGCAGTGTTGAAGAATTTTGCTCAAGGAAATAATTCATTCATTTGTCATCGCTACCAAGACAAGACAATATCAGCATTCACAAATTAGTAGTGCTCTAACGATTCTTCTTTGGTTCATCATCACATTCCTTTGAATCATCCTCTTCTAATAATAACAAGTCTTTTTCTGTAACATCATCATCATCTTCCTCCTCCTCGTCATCATCCTGACAGGAGGAATCAGTACCATCATCAATCCCCGCTGTACGATTAATACCCAATAATCGTACACCATTCATCATTGGCATTTTCGGCAGCATAACTATAAACCAAACACCTACATTAATTACCACATATTCAAATCGATATTTGGCAATATGACAAGAGGCATGCGCTAGCAGTGTTGGAACGACACATAATACATCCCGACTACGTAATTTTTTTATTGCCAATGTCACTCTGGACCGCAAACTACGTTTTCGTTGCCTGGGATTGAGTAGTATTGTTTGAGGCTTACTAACAATTTGTTCCCATGTTGTCATACCATTCATTTCGCCTTGCGTGCCATCCATATAGTCAGCCGGGTTGCCTTTAATCCAATGCAGGTAGACCATACTTACTAGTGCGTGTGCTACATTTGTCATGGCCCAGGCAAGCTTTGGTTCAGGTATGTATGCTAAAAATGTTAATAGGAATATAAGTATGATGGATATGTAGGTCACGAGGAGTGCCGGGCCACCGGCAGCGATCCAATCGGTATTACGATTCCGTGTTAGTTCAAAGGGTAAAAGGTTCGATTGATTTTGATGCGTATGATGATGATGTGTATGATTTGTATGATGGACCGATGACTTGACTCGTGGTGGAGAGCTTACATCATCACCACCACTACTATTGAAATCGTCATTACCAATCTCAGGAATAGGTGGTGCCCCAACTCCGTACAGACCGGAATATGTTCGAGGGATTTCTTTCGAGTTGAGACGTGAACGTCGCGGTGGTGACGTAGAAGAAGAATTTCGCACGCCTGTAGTGAGTTCGTCATTGATGTCGATATACTCTCGCGAAGAGAATCGCCTCCTTGGCGTTGACGGCGCGGAAGATGCCATCGTTCGTAGCTCGTAGCGTGAAAGGTCGTCTTCTTCAAAATTACCATTTGGTAATAAATTACGAACCCGCAATTCCACAGAATCAAGTATTTTTCGCCTTTTTTGCGCGGGATCGATTTCCCACACAAAAACGTGTGGCGGAGATTTGTTAGCTCTCGTCCGTAGGCAGAGAAATTCTGAGAATGTCGCGATGCAGCATCGTCGTGAATGTATATGCGGCCATGGGACCGGTCGAGTTTTCACACGCCCCCCACCTTTAGGTACCTGCACACACCGTTGAATTTTTCCATATAGCCATTTCGGCCTGTCGGTGCATCTGTTGCAATAGAGGCAACAAACGTGTCGTGGGGTCGACTTCGTGGGTTGGGCGTGTGTAGCTTCCGGCGAGTGATAAGGTTGAGCCTTAAAGAATGGTATGGGCGCAGAGATTTGCGCCGCTGCGAACGGCTGTTGTGCGCCTTATGTTATGTCCGGGCATTGATAATGGCGTCTATTGCAAATTCAACGACCTTGTTGAGGATTGCTCAATGGTACTGAGTTAATAAGTATTGGATGGAACTGGTGCAAGGCCTCGACAGGCCTTCCCTCGTTGTGTAGAGATGAAAAATTGACCATTTGCAGGGCTAAAAAGAGGTCGTCTATGACCAGCAGCGGTCAAAAAATGAGGGTCGAAATTTCAATGACGCCACCGTTGGATAGCTCTTGATGATGAGCTCTATCGATTAGTGGTATTATGTGACAATCAACAATTTTGACGACGTCAATTTGAGGAAAATCTACAGTCTCACTTCGTTCGACGATGACAAAGACGATTACAGTCTCACTTCGTTCGACGTATCCTAGACGTCATTCATTAATACATCACAATAATATATATGGTGATAATGATGAAGATAATGATGACGATAAAGATGACGACAATTACAGTCTCGCTACGCTCGACGAAGTGCTACTGACTAATCCCACAGTACCACCTCAGGTGGTACTATCAATACTCTTGTTGCTACTCTTGTCCATCCTCTGACTACTAATGCCACCTCCGGTGGCAGCAAGAGTAGCAACAAGAGTAACCGCAACAAGAGTAGGAGCAACAAGAGTAACAGATATCATGTCCTGTCGGACCGAATACGCCGGTGACCGGTGATGTAATGATGATAGTATCAATGACGTCGTCGTGCATCGTCAAACGAAGTGAGACTGTGTGTGTATTATTGACGATGATGATAACAATAGTCCTGTATTGTCGAACGAAGTGAGACTGTGTGTGTGTGTGTTGTGGATATCTTAATATTATGTTGACAATAATGATGATGGCTACTCTTTTCGAACGGAACGGAGTGGAGTGAGGCCGTTATTGATTGTCGAACGCAGCATTGGCGGAGTGAGGCTGGCTGTCGTGCGGTTTGAAGAGTTGTATCATCGTCAGTCGTCAGTATCTTCTCATTAATCGTCTAACGAAGTGAGACTGTGCGTGTGTGTTGCAGTTCATGCATCTCCGGTCTGGAGGACGTTATTATTTGTTGATACTGGACACGAACGGAACGAACGTCGAACGAAGTGAGACTGTGTTTGTGTTGCAATTGACGTTATTATTATGGTTTGAATAGTTGCATGTTGTATCACCTTCATTATCTCTTGTTTAAAATTGTTCGTCGAACGAAGTGAGACTGTGTGTGTGTTGCAGTTGATGTCAAAATATTGACATTATTACCATTGTAATCCTCTCGTCGAGACGGTTCTAATGGTGGTCAAATCATTAATTTATCAATTTACATGATAGTTGGAATCACTATGTCAAGGCGGTTCGAATGGTGGTCTTACCATTAAAATCGGGGTTTTTATCATAAATAGAACGAGTAGATATATACATATAATTTCATCTTTAAATATTCGTTAAATGTCGTACATACCACCTCTCTACTTTAATATCACCACTCCCACCACCACCACCATCACCACTCCCACCACCACCTGTGTATTTATATTGGTTGATTGTTGTGTCATGTCGTCAAAATAATATATTGCTTCTCCATGTTTCGCAGCATATCCTTTTTCTTATACCGTCCCTTCTCGACACAGAAACTAACGTGACGAAAAAGTATATTGTAATTCAACGATATAACTAGAGACATTATATTATTCCGAATCATATTATATAATGCAACAACAGCAGTAGTGTAGCGGTAACCGTTATCATTATCGTCATTGTCATCATCATCGTTAACTACCGTCAGTAACATATTCGTATTATTTATATAACGTGCGTGGCAATAATAATAAAGACGAATAGAGCATACCAAATGAATAATACGAATGATGCACGCAGTGCAAGTAATGTGAATGTTCCATGTGCGCCTAGATTTGTGTCATATCCAATAATACTCCCCACTACTGACGACGATGATGATGATGGATGTTGCCGTTGTTGTTGATCCATGTCACCAATCACACCGTACAAATATGGTAGTACGGAGTCATACTCGTCGTACGATGACCCCACCCAATAAGGTCATCGACACCCTGACGTGTTAGACTCTCTCCGAGCACCTGAACGGGACGTAACACCACTTTATGCCTCTATTGCAATAGATGCACCGACAGGCCGAAATGGCTATATGGAAAAATTCAACGGTGTGTGCAGGTACCTAAAGGTGGGGGGCGTGTGAAATCTCGACCGGTCCCGTGGCCGCATACATTCACGACGATACTGCATCGCGAAAATCCGGCCATAGTACTGCCTACGGAAGCAACGTCGGTTCACCTCTCCCACACAAACACAAGGGAAAAAATGAGGCGGGATCGTCGAAACAAGGCGAAGCTCTTATCTCCAAAATACTTGATTCTGTGGAATTGCGGGTTCGTAAATTTTGCCATCCAGTCCCCTCTTTACCAACTCTTTTTACTATATTTACGTAGATACTCGCATTGTACATTGTATGTGGGTACACGAGTTGATTTACTTGGTAATTTGGCCATATTGAGTTGGTAATTTTGTGAGACCTATTCGTCTTGCGCTGGCAGCCGTGAAGGCTACTGTTGCTGTTGACTTGAAGGGAAAATACTTTTGCGTTAGCCCTAGTAGGATTCGCTATCTCATCTCAAAGTCTTTCACTCTTAGCTTCGTTTGTCCCGTCCAAAGATGGCGCGACAAACTTAGCTTCGCTTTAAGCGTTCCTCACAAATTCGTGATTTCGTCGTCTACAACAACAAATCACGGTGACGATATTGACCAACTTGCCGACCCCCTAATCCAAAAAATCTTACCCACCCTCCACACCCTTGGCGTTTTTTCAGGTAAAAGAGGCAATTCTATTTCGGATTATCTTTTACTTTTTTACCTTGTTTTAGCGTAATTCAATACTAGGACAATGTCCAAGTTATTATGCAAATCACGTTTTCTTTGCATGTAATTACGTAGCGTAGCTTTTTGCCTTTCTCTTTTGTCTCACACCGCCTAGTCTACCACATGTGTAGCAATCAAAGGCGCAACAAGTTTTTCCTGCAAGGAAAACTTCCGAAATACATATTCTCGTGATTTTTCACCAAACCGACCGGAGAGATGCGGAAGAATCATTGGATCATTGGCGCAGTATCTAGTTCGTGATGATGGTAAGAATGCATTTCAATCCTTCTCACCGACCACCAAGACCATGGATGGGTTGGTTTATCTCAATCAGCATATTTGCATTCCTTATTGTTTGCGTTAAACCACCGTCGGATAGTAACGAAAGATTATCATTGTCCACACCCAAGAATGATGCATTGGTAGAAGGAGATGTTCACGTGAAATGTGAGATCATTACCCCGTTTAACGTCGTTAAACGGGGTAATGCACTGGCTGCTCATGGTACAATAGACATTACAGCTCATACAGGTCTTGCTCCGCTTGTATCCAAAGCATTCTTGGAATTAGTATCTTCGAAGCATTTTGATAACAATTATATTTTTCGTGCAGTAGACGGATTCATTGTTCAATGGGGTATTGAATCTCCGACAACGATCGGAAATAATAGAGAAGGAAAGAAATTTCCAAAGGTAGACATAGATCCACCACCAAATTCCGCAGATGATACTGGCAATAATAATATCCTTCGATCGAATGTACGAGGAGCTTTGAATTTTGCTGGGGGCAATTCAGCAACTGGTCAAGTATACGTAAATAGAGGTACCAATTTGCATCTCGACAATGAGCCAGGATCATTGCCATTTGCGACGCTAGATGAAAGAAGCATGAAAATTATAGATTCCATTTATTCCTACAAGGAGGGATTAGGCCAAGTGAAAGCCCTGAAAATTGGAGATGATGAAGTAAAGCGACTTTTTCCACGAATGAGTAGAATAGAAAAATGCTGGATACAGCGATAGACAACCTGAGAGATTGCTTCAGAACCATTCATGAAAAACTGATAGCATCATCATATTTCAGCTGCATGCAGTATCAATTATTGTAATACAATTTAGTATAATCATCCCCTACTAGCGCCTAATTTGTGCATACAAATCCTGAAACCCGTCAGATTCCGCTGCACTTCCGTATAGATCATACAGCGCATTCGCCTTCTGTGCCTCCTTCTTCCCCGAGCCACCCTTACTCTGTGCATAATACTTGTCTAACTCTGCCTGTTGTGCTTGCACTGCCATCTGTTGAGCATACTCCGTAAATGATACATACCCATCCTTGTCGTGATCAAATGCCTCAAATGTTGGATAATCCTTCTCGGTTAATCCAGGATAATTTACTAAATAATTCTTCACATACATATTAAACTCAGTCCGTGAAATTCGATCATCTCCATCCACGTCTGGTTGTTTGAATTCATCATACTCGCGTTGTAAATTTTCCATCTCATAATCTTCATTCGCTTGTTTGATTGCCTTCTTAAGTTCATCAATTACCATACTTTGTTCTAACTTTTGTTCTTCTAGTTTGTATACATCATTGTAATACTGTGTGTATAATTTCTTTTGATCAACCTGATGTTTCTTCTTTAACTTTTTAGTTATACGTCGTGAATGTATCTTGGCCCCTAGGATGTAGGATGCAGTTGATGCAAGCGCTAAATGACCAAAGCCAAATCCTCCTCCTCCCACAGCATTCTTTGCGGCGTAATCCTGGTACAGATTATCGTATCCTCCAGCATAGTCTTGATAATTATCTTGAGCTGCGCTTCGGTTAACAACAATCGCAGCAATGGCGAGGAGCAATGTTAAGGTCCTCATGTTGACGACGGCTTTTGGTGTTGTGTGTGGGGACCTGATACTGTGATGTGGACACGTGGAACACATATCACAGCTTCCTCCTGTATCTACTCTCTCCTCTCCTCACGTTGTCACTTAGCTTCAACCGGCAGCGGCAAGGGGCGGACCAACCACGTATATTACCAGGAAGTACAATTATCATCCGAGAAGAAATAATGTGGAGATCCATAACTTTGTTGTTTTTGTCATTCATACTATCATTCGCAAGTGTTTCTAATGCGCAGCAGTATCAAGATTACGCCGAAGGCTATGAGCAGGATAATCTTTATCAAGACTACGCCATGAGGCAACAAGAAAAAGTTGAAGGTGGAGGAGGGGGGTAAGTAAAGCATTATATCTCTGTACATGTTCATGTTTCAATTTATGTGTGCAGAATTAATTGCAATGTGCATTCTATTTATTGTGGGAATGGAAATCGAATGTCAATTCCTAAATCGTTGATTATTAACATATTATTGTGCAATAACCAACACACGTGCGTAACTTATAGGAATGGAATGGGCAAATTAGTAGGAGCATTTGGTTTATCGTATCTTATCGGTGCCAAAGTCCACTCAGGACGAGTTACGAAGAAAATGAAAATGAAGCATCTAAAAGATCAAAAAGCATTATATACTCAATACTATAATGATATTTATAAGCTAGAGGAACAGAAGGCTGAACAACAGGCGGTAATTGAACAACTTCAGAAAGCGCTGTCATAAGAAAATTAGATTATATAACTTGCGAAAGTCAGGCTATTGATGACTGGTGTGCAGTTTCAACCTTGGGGATGGGGAAATTATAAGGAAATGATGCAATAGAAATATGAATAATGCTAATTCATGTCTATTCATTCTTTTTAAGATGATATAAGTAACGAACTGTGAAATGACTAAGCTGCCAACAAACACACATAATTTCCCTTTTTCACTCTGTCTATTCATCATCATTGTCCCCCGCTGTTACCCAAGTTGAGAATGCATGGACAAATTCTTCAAAGTCAATCCTCCCAGTTCGATCAATATCCAACTCTTTCCATCGATCAGGTGTTAATAGATTACCAGCATCCTTGCTTCCCCCGTCTGATTTTGCAGCATGCATCTCATCGCTTGTGAAGTAGCCTTTTCCATCCGTATCAAATGTAAGGTAGGCACCAACAATATCCATCATTGCATTACGATATTCCTTATCAACATCTGATACCTGTCCAGTCAATAGCTTGACACTTTTACCCCCCGCCTCGGCCAGGATAAAGCCCACGGCACAAAAGACAATGAATTCCTTTACATCTAACCCTTCCTGAAGACCGTGATGGTCCAAATCACTAAGCATGAAGATATTCTCTACCTGCTTTGTAAAGTCCGAATCCTGTGCCTCGCCTTTACTATTAGCCATTAACTCTTTAATTGCGTCAGTTAATTCAGGCAACTGAACGCGACCATCCTTGTTCAGGTCATACTTGTCATGAACTTTTATAATCCGATCAAACACATTATGTATCTTTGGAAAACGCATAATAATCCTCGTAAAGTTGATTTCCTTCTTTTGTTTATCCAATACAGACTTGCTCAGTTGGAGTGCCAATGTAATACGCGGAGTAAGTGGATTCTTAACACGATTGGTTGTGTCGTCCTCGTCATCATCATCCTCGTCATCTGACACCCACTTTGATAAGGCATAAACGAACTCTTCAAACGTAACCTTACCATCGGTCGACTTATCCATGGCCTGAAATCGTTCATCAGTGAAGAATAACTTGGCCTCTTCTGCCCTTGTACTTGTTGTCATGAATTCTGTAAACTCATCAGAAGTGAAGTACCCCTTTGCCGTTTTATCAAACGATAGGTAAGCCGTGACTAAATCCGTTAACGCCCCACGCATCGCATCATCGCCACTTGCTAATACTCCCCCGAATGTGGATAGATCCTTATCTTCCTCAGCTAAGATGAACCCTATAACAACCATGACAATGAACTGATTCACCTTGATGCTAGTATTGCTCTCGTCATCCTCCAGGGTGCGACAGCTTGAAAATGTCCGCTGTAACACCCTCTTCTCAATAGACCCCCGTCGTCCGTCGGTACCGTCCCCCCGTCCTTCGTTGAATAATTCTGTCATGGCATCATACAAATCATCAAGGTCGACTTCACCATCACTATCCTTGTCACATCGGACATATATTGCACGTAATCTATCAAATACTGATTTAATTTTAGGAAAACGCATGATAATACGTCTGTTGGAATAGAAGGACAGTGACATCAAATCAGATGGCATTGCATTTACAGAAAAATTAAAAATGAAATGGAAAAACTCACATAAAGTTAGCCTTTTCATTCTTCCTTTCAAGCTCATTTTTTGCAACCTGTAATGCAGTAACAACATTGGCTTGGAAGCCCTTGCTTGTTGTGAAGCTTTGTCTCTTCGACATGGTGTTTTTTTATTCGTTTGCGTGTTCAAGCGATCAATCGTTATACTAACGCACCAGGTGGTAGTCCCACGGCTACGATATTATGACTACGACTGCTCAAGTTACGAGGAGCAACGAGCAACAGCAGCCATGATGGGCGCTCCGTCATTGTCCGGTCTCACGCTCTGGCATTTCACCTCGTACCCGAGTGTGGTAGCAGATGAGTTCTTCCGATGCCGCCGTAGAGTCATCCACCGCTGCTGAAATGGAAGATACGATTGCTCGAATCTCCTCACACAAAGGCGTCGAAGGGGTATTAATCATGGACCGTAGAGGTATGGTCATATATTCTCGAATTTGTGAATATCATCATCTAGTTCCGACAAACTGTATGTCAACGCCACGATGCAAAACTATACAACTAACTATCTTCTACTACTTATACTCATCATCATTAACTTAGGGGCAATAATTCAATCTACATTGGACGACGAACAAACTTCGACACACGCCATGGCATTGTCAGAAATAACAGCGAAGGCTTCACACATTGTCGGATTACTAAATAATAATCAAGACAACGATGAATTAACTTTCCTTAGGATACGCTCCAAACAGCGTGAAATAATGGTATGTACTCGTGTATGAATTGAGTATTATGAGTATTATGCTTAATATTTGTTTTTTTCTCATGAGGCGATTATTTGTCAACATGGTATTCATTGTGGTGTCATCATTTTCATTGTTCCTCCCATTATCCAAGATTTCGCCAGATAAGGACTATCTGTTGGTTGTGTTACAAAATCTCAAATCATCCGAGTGAAGCCAAATTGATACTAAGTCAGTGAAGATTATGATTCGAATGAACTGTGAGTGATGAATGCTAGCTCGACACTGCTAGTGCAGAGACATCTGGGCGCAGCATTTGGGTTAGACTGGAAATTCCATTTAGCCTATTACTATTACACCTGAGCATATTCTTGATTTTTTTTACCGCAGATGCGATAGTAAAATCTGCTCCCATTTATTTATCTATATCAAGCCACTCTCATTCCCTTAACAACACAGCAGACCTCGCAGGACATCAATCTCAAATAATCAAAAAAATAGTTCACCTAGACATTGGCAGGAGACTTGGTCTCAATCAAACCACCTCGTTATCCCCCATGTGGCCCGTCCCAAAATCTGTTAGATTCCCCAGCGTCGACGATGCAATGTTTTCCATGGCCTCCCGGGTGAAGAAGGCTTGGTGGCTGGTCACCAAAAGTTGGGAAAACTAATCAGCCGCATGAATGTATCGTCCTGAATGTTGTCGGATGAGTGATCATCAAAAAAGAGCTCCGCCTCCTCCTCGTAAACATCCAATGCCAGTCCCCCAAGGTGACCGCACTTAATTGACTGAATGGCGGCTTTGGCATCAATCAGGGCACCCCGACTGGTATTGACGACAATTGCACCGGCCGGAAGCATTGGAAAGGTATCTGCATTCAACAGATGCCGGGTGGACGGCAGCAGAGGACAGTGGAGGCTCAGAATGTGAGCTTGCGGAAGGAGTTCAGACATGGTCACATACTTCACCCCGGCAGCCTCCAA
>Ga0247832_1006656_pt1 | contig 12562 bp, 16 predicted proteins | sample LaCruzMarch2015__10_FD_192407 | JGI IMG/M metagenome (GOLD analysis project Ga0247832, IMG submission 192407) | Freshwater microbial communities from meromictic Lake La Cruz, Castile-La Mancha, Spain - LaCruzMarch2015_4m | ecosystem: Environmental > Aquatic > Freshwater > Lake | place: Spain... | reverse complement strand
TGGTTGCTCGTGTTTGCGTTTTGTTTGGGCTTTGGCACGACGGTCGCAGAACCCGCCCTGATTGCCATCAGTGATGAGGCGGCGCGGATTGCCAGCCAAGGCGGCATTATCGCCGATTCGGAACAAGCCAAAAGCAGCTATGCGCTGGGTTTGCGTTTGACGGTCGCCTTATCGGTAGGCGTGGCGATTTTGGTCGGTGTGCTGAGGATTATTCGGGGCTGGCCCATCCATTATTTGATAATTGGCGGTTATTGCGTGGTGACGGCCATCACCCCGTTCGCCCCGGCGGATATTATTGGTATTGCTTACGATTCTGGTGGCGTGACCACATCAACGATTACAGTGCCTTTGGTGACCGCTTTAGGCGTGGGCTTGGCAACAGCCATTAAAGGCCGCAATCCGATGATTGATGGCTTTGGCTTAATTGCATTTGCTTCCTTGACGCCGATGATTTTTGTGATGGCGTATGGGATGTTACTATGATAACTTGGTTAGTGCATTTTGCCGGAGTGATCCTGGAAACATGCCGCGATATTTTGCCGATTGCGGCAATTATTATCGGCTTCCAATTACTAGTGATCCGCAAGCCATTGGCCAACCCTAAGAAACTTGCTGTCGGTTTTATTTATGTGTTGCTGGGGATCGCATTTTTTCTGGAAGGTTTAGATATGGCGTTGTTTCCGTTGGGAAAATTGATGGCCACGCAATTGACTTCAAATGAATTTTTGGGTTTGTCCGAAACCACTCCGCGCACTTGGATGAGCTACAGTTGGGTCTATGTGTTTGCTGCTTGCATTGGCTTTGCAACCACCTTGGCGGAACCGTCGTTATTAGCCGTTGCCATGAAAGCTGAGCAAATTTCTGGTGGCGGCATCCGTGCCTGGGGTTTGCGTATTGCCGTGTCCATTGGTGTCGCATTTGGCATCGCGCTCGGTACATTCCGCATCGTCACGGGTACTGAGTTATATTTTTATATTGTTGTTGGCTATGTGGTGGTCATCATTCAAACGCTATTCGCCCCTAAGGTCATTATTGCCTTGGCTTACGACTCTGGCGGGGTGACCACATCGACCGTTACCGTGCCGCTGGTCACGGCCTTAGGATTGGGACTGGCATCGACCGTGCCGGGGCGCAATCCCTTGTTGGATGGCTTTGGCCTGATCGCCTTCGCCAGTCTTTTTCCCATCATCGCCGTGCTGGCTTACGCCCAATTGGCGCACTGGCTAGGCAAACGTAAATCCACATCTTGAGGATAGGTATGCACTTTAAATTAATTATCGCTTTTGTCGAAGACGATAAAACCGATCTGGTGTTAACCACGGCTCGCGAAAACGGCGCGAAAGGCGCAACAGTCATCAATAATGCGCGTGGTGAGGGCATGAAGCAATCGAAGACGTTTTTTGGCCTGAATTTGGAAACCCAACGCGACGTGTTGCTGATGCTGGTCGAAGAACATTTAAGCCGCCATATTTTGGAGAAAATCGCCGGTGTTGCCAATTTTGATAATAAACCGGGTACCGGTATCGCTTTTCAGATTGATGTTGAAGATGCTATCGGCGTGACCCGCCAGATGGAAATACTAAGCCATGAAATTGAGGACAAAATATGATTGAAAAACCACAAGTCATCCGTGTCAAGGATGTCATGAAAACTGATTTTGGCAGGATAGACGGCATCGCTACTGTCGCTGAAGCTTTGCAAATCATGAAGTCGCAAAAAACTTCGGTACTGATTGTCAACAAACGTCATGAAGATGATGAATACGGCATCATCAATTCTGGCGACATCGCCCGCCATGTGCTGGCAAAAGACCGCGCACCGGAGCGCGTCAATGTTTATGAAATCATGAGCAAACCCGTCATTTCCGTACATCCTGACATGGATATCCGTTATTGCTCACGCTTGTTCGCCAATTACAATCTGGTGCGGGCGCCGGTCATCGCCAACCGCGAAGTGATCGGTATGGTCAGCCCCAATTCTTTGGTGCTGGATGGTCTGTATTTGTTGTCCGAAAATCCTTGAAAGCTTTTATTTTGATGTGGAACAGCCGCATTTAGCCTCTTTACTTTTTAAAAAAATGAAAGGATTCTGCCACAATTTTTAAGGAATTTGTGTTGAGAAATAGCTTCGGGTAAAAAATATCAGTACAATTCGCACCCACAGAGTCAAGATGTTGAGCCAGTGGAAGTCCGATTAATACTTATCCGGTCATCAATGTTGTAGTTCTGTTTTACCGTAAGTTTTATTTTCAGGAGTTTTCCAATGGCAACAGGTACTGTAAAGTGGTTTAACAACACCAAAGGTTTTGGTTTTATCGCACCCACAGAAGGCGGCGAAGATGTTTTCGTACATCATTCCGTTATCCAAGGTGAAGGCTTTAAAACCTTAACTGAAGGTCAAAAAGTCACTTTCGACGTCGAATCAGGTCCTAAAGGTTTGACAGCAACCAACGTAAGCACAAAATAAAAACACCAGCTTACTTAGGGTTGTTAAAAAAGCTTTTGTGGCATTCACAAAAGCTTTTTTTATGGGCATTTGGCATTGCCAACTGTTTTATAATTCGGCTACGTTCCACTTGCTTGGCTTAAAGGCCATCTCATGTATTTTTCCATCATCATCCCGACACTCAACGAAGCCGCTAGCATTCAACATTGCCTATCGGCATTACAAGTTTACCGCAAGGATTGTGAGTTATTGTTGGTTGATGGGGGCAGCAGCGATGACACTATCGACCTAGCAACGCCATTCGTTGATAAAGTGTTACTTTCAAAACCCGGCCGCGCCAGACAAATGAACCACGGTGCCGAAAACGCAAAGGGCGATGTGCTAATTTTTCTCCACGCCGATACCTATCTGCCCCAATACGCCCTGGAACTTATTGCCTCCCATCTAAGCCATACTCGGTATTGGGGACGGTTTGACATCCAATTGGAAGGTAAACATATCATGCTAAAAATCATCGCGTTTATGATGAATTGGCGTTCGCGTTTAACGGGTATTGCTACAGGTGACCAAGTAATTTTTGTTAAACGCGGGGTGTTCGCGGCTATAGGTGGCTTTCCTGATATGGCTTTAATGGAAGACATTGCCATTAGCAAAGCCTTAAAGAAAATCAGCAGACCAGTCTGCTTACCAACCAAAGTGACCAGCTCAGGCCGCCGCTGGGAACGACATGGCGTTTTTCAAACTATTTTATTGATGTGGTGGCTGCGCGGCTGTTTTGCTTGCGGTGTCCATCCTGACAAACTAGCGGCAATCTATGCCAAGGGGAGATTATGGATACGTGGCTAAGACTGGCAGTTGCAGCAGGCATTTTCACCCTGATGATAGGCCTGGAAACTTTAATACCCAGACGTAAAGACAATATTGACCGCCAACTACGCTGGCCCATCAATCTCGGCCTTGCCGCAGGCAATATGCTGTTGATGCGGGTTTCCATCGGTAGCATGGCATATCTGGCGGCAGATTACGCTCAAACCCAAGGCATTGGGCTGTTGAATTGGCTGGATGCGGCGAAGCCACTGGCAATGGTAGTGACCTTATTTTGGCTGGATTTTGCCATTTACTGGCAACATGTTGCCAGTCACCATATCCCACTACTTTGGCGTTTGCATCAAGTGCATCATAGCGACTTGGCGATTGACGCCACCACCGCAGTGCGTTTCCATCCATTGGAAATACTCTTGTCGATGGTTTATAAAACCCTGTGCATCGTAATCATCGGTGCAAACCCACTGGCAGTCGTCGTGTTCGAAATTATCCTGAACGGTGCGGCGATGTTCAACCACAGCAATATTTTTATTCCCGCCCGATTGGAGAAAAGCTTGCGCTGGCTGCTCATCACGCCGGATTTGCACCGTATCCACCATTCCGCCCTGCCCGCTGAAACCAATAGCAACTACGGATTTTCAGTCGTTTTTTGGGATCGGATGTTTAGTACCTACCGACCAGAACCACAGCTCCCGCAAACGGCAATGACCATCGGTTTGCCCGCTCTCCGCAGAGCGACAGAATTGAGTTTTGTACGCTTATTACAATTGCCTTTTAAAGCATTGCGCTAAGAAAGTAAGCAAAAAAAGTTACCCGAAGGCAATCTGCCCCTTAATTACACCCGGTAAAATCATGGGATATGACGCAGTTTGGTGTGGCAAATAACACAGTTTACGAGTGCATCTTAGACTTCCCTTATGCATTTCAGCCTTAGGTTTAAACTATCCACAAGACCTCATTTCAGGAAGGGCAAAATGTACCACCTGAACACTAACAAAATTTATCAATAATAATATAGCCTTAGCAGCTTTCCAAATCGATAGACGAAACTGAAAATTCCCAATTAAGACAATTTTCAACAAGCCTTGCAAAACTTGCATCAATTTATTTACATTTTGGCTTGTTTTTTGCTGAATACGGTAATTACCTCAAATACGCTTTTATCGGTTTTACCTCGCTAAACATGGACAATCTAACTATTAGTGTCAATGACTTATTCTTGCATCATCGGCAAACACTAATCCTCTCGCTTGCCAGCATTGTTGGTTGCCAACATACCGCCGAAGATTTGGCGCAAGATACCTACCTCAAGTTTTTACAAGCATCAACAACCCAGGAAATCAGCTTTCCGAATTCGTTTCTCTTCCAAATTGGCAGAAATTTAGCCTTAGACCATCTTCGTAAACAGCGCATCCGCCAACCGCTGGGCAATGAAGCGGTAGTAGCCAAACAAGTTAGTGGCAGTATTTATGAACCTGTCCTAAGTACGCCTTTATCACCGGAACAAATTGTCGCCGACCAACAACAAGTGGCGTTGTTGCTTGATGGCTTACAGAACTTGTCGGAACGGCGACGGACTTGTCTGGTGCTACATCGTTTCCATCATTGGACTTACGGGCGCATCGCCACGCATTTGGGCATTTCCCGCAGTGCCGTGGAAAAAAACATCCAAGCGGCTGTTGCCCATCTTCTCGCCGCCCAAGGTGATGATCCCTTTTAACAACATGTCACAAACGCCTGATGCTGATAAAATGCTGCTGAACCCAATAAAAGCAACCGCCATGTCCCATCATCCCGAACCGGATTCAACTAGCCCACACAGCTACACGCAAGACCAAGCCTTGGCTTGGTTCGCCCGTTTGCAAGACAGTCAAGTCAGCAACAACGAAAAAACCGCCTTTGCACAATGGCTTGCAGAAAATCCCGACCATCAGGCGGCATTTAATAGAGTTGAACAGCTTTGGCAATCCCCCGCATTAAACCAAGCCTTAAACCACTACGCCGCCATTCCCTTTCCGGTCACTCACAAACGCAACCAAGCCATGCGTTGGGCAACTGCTGCCTCAATAGTTTTAGTAAGTGGTTGGTTAGCAATCGCTTCTGGAATTATCAACCGTTGGCAGGCCGATTACGTCACCGCCACGGGCGAGCAAAAGAGAATTGAATTGGCGGATGGCTCGGCGATGATCTTAAACACCGATTCTGCTGTCACGCTTAACTTTAGCGAGTCGCAACGCGGCATCAAACTCTTGCAAGGGGAAGTATTTTTTGAAGTGCAGCCGGATAAAACCAAGCCATTTATTGTGGCGACTGAACAAGGCACGGTGCGGGTGGTCGGCACACGTTTTACTGTAAAAACAGGGGAAACAACTCAAGTGGATGTGGATAGCGGCATTGTCGCTTGCGCCGGAGAAAACAGTGGCAGTGTACAACTGACCGCCGGACAACATACTGAAATAAGCACAAACAACGCCGCCCCGGCCAGCGCTATCAATCCCGTCCGCCGTTTCGCGTGGCTAAAAGGCCGCTTGATTTTCCAAGACCAAACCCTGGCGCAAGTGCTTGCCGAACTCGACCGTTACCATCCGGGGGCGATTGTGATAACCGATGCCAAACTGGGGCAAACCCGCATTACCGGCAATTACAAACTGGACGATACCGCCTCCGTCATCCATAACTTAGCCAATATAGTTGGCGCGAAAATCATTACTATTTCGCCGTATTTGACGGTGTTGAAATCATAATTACAACCAACGCACCAGTTTCAAATTTTCAATCCTGTCAAAGTGCTTGCCATTATTCGTGACCAACGAAAACCCATTCGCTTTGGTAATACTGGCAATCATTAAATCCATATCAGCAATCAAATTACCTTGCCGTTTTAGCGCGGCCTTATCTTGGGCAAAAATCACGCTGGCAGTCTGGTCGAATTCCAAAATCGGCAACATTGTCAGCAGCGCCGTAATTTTGCTTAGGTTTTGTTCTACTTTTGTTGAGTTATAGGCGCCGTACAACAACTCGGTGTAATTGATACGGGTCGTAAAAAGAGCTTCTGCCGGATAGCTGGATAATTTTTCGACGATTTCAATGTGGCCTTTTAAAAAGTAAATCAAAATATCGCTATCAATGACGAGATTCATAGGGCGAAATCACTATCTTTATTGGATTTATCGGCTTGGATGGCATTTAAAATGGTATCTGCCTCGTCAACCGCCAACGTTCCGGCAAACTGCATCAACGCATTTCTTCGACCTTCCCTAGAAGCCGCAAATTGCATGACTGCTTTTTCGATAATATCGGTTTTGCTGGTTTGTAAGTCGTTAGCAAGCACGGCAATCGTGATCAAAATATTTTCATCGAGTCTAAAGTTAACGGCTTGTTTCATTGAAAATCTCCCATATGCTTTATATTGTAAATACACTTTACTTATAATTTTTAATTTTTAATTTTTATAAAGCTAATTGCAAAACTACTGCACCGCCTAATAAAACCCAATCAACGCAAAACCTTAGCCCGTATCGCCGTCATATCCCAAAATTATGGCGAGTTGTCTTATGGGGGGTTCAAATTTTCATCGTCGTAATCGCATCCCCCAACACCCCAAACTCAGGATCGCTAGTCAGCAATACCGCTTGTTCTTGCATTGCCAACGCCGCCGCAAAACAATCCGCATAAGACATGGAATACTGCGACTTCAATTTAACCGCCGCCCAAAACAAGGGTTCCGAAAAAGCCACCACTTCAATCGGCAGCCAACTGATTTCTGCGCGTTTGCGTTCGGCAACTGACCAGCCGAAGCCCTTGCCAATCCGATAAACCACTTCGCCCAGATTTATTTGATGTAACAACACCCGACATAACCCCGCTTGGGCAGAGGCTAAAATCTCGGCTACCGTATCCGCCCCCGGCTCGTCTTGGGCAAGCCTGAGCAATGCGCAGGCGTCCAGCACGTAAATGGGTTTAACGCTGTTCGTCATGTTTAACCTCGCGTTGATGCTCAACGATTAGCTCGTCCGCCAACGATACATCCCGCTGCAAAGAACCCCGAAAAGCCGCCAGCGTATCCTGGGGTAACGGATAAAGTTCCAGATGATCCCCCGCATCGCGCAACTCCACCCGTTGCCCTGGCTTTATCCCCAAACGTTGGCGCAATTCCGCCGGAATCACCACTTGGCCTTTATTTAAAACGTTTAATGTTTGCATGTTTAACCCGTACATATAAGTTGAATTATTTTAATTAAGTTTAACTTTTCACCCCTTATAGTTCAATCAAAAAAACTTTTAAACCCAAGTGTGTGATCCAAACCCTGAAACGTCTCGTCTCCTAAGCGCGGCAAAAGCGCGGTTTTCTTAACGGCACACAGCAGCGGCTATGCACCCCAACACCAACAACACCCCCGGCGCATTGCGCCAACTTACCCTCGCCATCGCCTTGGCTTTACCCGTACTGGGTGTATCGCCTCTAACATTAGCTGCTGGCAACCAAACCCAACAATTTAACATCCCCGCCCAACCTTTGGCAGACGCGCTCAATGCTTTTATCGCCACCAGCGATTGGCAAGTGGGCTTTCCGGCAGGCTTGGCACGGGATGTCCGTGCTAATCCGGTTTATGGCAATTACACGCCGCAACAGGCTTTGGATAGATTGGTGGCGGGGAAAGGTTTGGCGATTAAGCAAACGGGCGGCAGTGTGACTTTGGTGAAATCGGCTGCGCCTGTGGTGATTACAGAAGCTGCTACTTCGGCGCAATCGGGGGTGAATTTGCCGATGGTGAAAGTAACAGGCGAAGCCATGTATGACCCAAATGATTTGGCGTATAAAGATTACCAAATCACCGACAGCAGCACCGCAACCAAAACCAAAACCCCACTTTTGGAAACCCCTTTAACCGTGCAAGTTGTGCCTAAAAATGTCATTAAGGATAAAGGGATGCAGAATCCCAATGACCTTGCCGAGGTGGTCGCTGGTGTGCAACCCGTGGTCGGTTACGGCAACGCGCCTTCGCAGTGGTTTTTGATCCGAGGCTTTAGCAATGACTCACTAAACTACCGGAACGGTTTTCGTTTAGTCGAAAAATACACACCCAGAGACCTTGCCAATGTCGAACGCGTCGAATTCGTCAAAGGCCCTGCATCGGTGCTATACGGTACGAACCAACCCGGCGGTGCGGTCAACACCATCACTAAAAAGCCTTTAGATTTCGATTTTTTAAGCACCAATCTGACGGGCGGCAGTTTTGACCGCTTTCGTGGCACGATTGATGCTAATAAAAAGGTAGGTAATCTGGGTATGCGTTTGAATGTGGCAGGCGATACGGGTAATAGTTATTTTGATTTTGAAAACTCGCAAAATTGGTTTATTGCTCCCGTGTTGACTTATCAATTTACGCCCAGCACAAAAATCATGTACGAAGGTGAATTTCAGGAAACCCAACGCCGAGGTTGGTCAAACGGCTTACCGAATTTTGCCGCTTCGTTTAGTTTGCCTGTAAACCGCACCATGAGCGAACCCTTCACACGTCTGGACAATTTTAACCATACCCATCACGTCGAGTTTGAACACAGCTTTAACGATGATTGGCGTTTCAGGCAGGGGCTTTATTACTCACGCACAAACCGGAGTTTTTTGAGTTTGAATTCAGACTTTTCAAGACTGCCTACTGAAACTGTCGATGCGGTTTCCCGCTATGCTTATCAGTCGCCTGATGAACATCAGGAAAATACCGTTGCCCAAAGTGAGTTGCATGGGCATTTTTTGACCGGAGCGGTCGATCATCAAGTGGTGGCGGGATTTGAAACCAGTCATTCTTTGTTTGCTTACGTTGCTGATTTTAGTTTTTACGACACCATCAATTTGGTTAATCCGGTTTACGGCGGTGCTGTACCTGCTGAGGCGGTTGGATTTGGCTCACAGGACATGGCTGACACCAATGCCGTATATTTGCAGGATCAAGTGAAGTGGGGCAAGTGGCGTTTATTGGCGGGTTGGCGGCATGATGAAGTGGAAACCATTAGCAAAGACCCATTAAGCACTTTCCGTAGCCAACAATCAGAAGGTGCAGATACCGCACGGGCGGGTTTGCTGTACACCATTACACCAAGCACATCGGTTTATTACTCGTTTAGCCAATCCTTTGTGCCAAATCTGGGACGCGACATCAACAACGGCGTTTTTAAAGCAGATCGCGGTACGCAGCATGAAGTCGGTGTCAAACAATCCTTGTTAAAAGGACTTGATCTGACCGTTTCCTTGTTTGACATTAGACGGAACAATGTCGTCGGGCCCGATGCCGATAACCCCGGTTTCCGTGTCAGCAACGGCGAACAATCCAGCCAAGGTATTGAAACCAGCTTAACGGGCGATGTGACTTCAGACCTGCATGTCATTACCAACTTGACTTGGCTGGATGCGAAAGTGGAGAGTGGCGATCCAGAAAGAGTCGGCGACCGCTTATATGGCGTTCCCGATTTTTCAGCCAACGCCTGGGGTTTGTATGATTTGCCATTAGCTATTCCTGGTAAGCTGTCAACAGGTTTTGGTATCGTGCATGTTGGGGATCGGGAAGCAACCTTGCCGAACTATGGTTTAAAACTGCCTGAATACACCCGTTATGATCTGGGCATGTTCTATAAGCTGAAGAACATGCGGGTGGCCTTGAATTTACGTAATTTGACCGACGAAAAGTATTACGAAACCTTGGAAAACTTTGCCGTACAAGCGCAACCACCCCTCAATTGGGCGTTAAGCGTGGGTTATGATTTTCAATAGCGAAACAAGGAAAAATCGTATTAGCATCCGCCATTTTTGGGTGCTGGTACACCGTTATGTCGGCTTAGCGATGGCGGTATTTTTAGTTCTCGTCGGTTTGACGGGCAGTCTGCTGGCTTTTTACAGCGAGCTAGACCGCTTGGTTTGCCCGCAATTTTTTGTTGCCAACACGGGCAGCAAGCCGCTGGATATAGCCACTCTAGCGGAAAAAGCCGCGCTGCTCGAACCCAAAGCACAAGTCGATTCGGTGTGGTTTGACCACGATTTGGCGCAAGTGCAAGTGTACGTCTCCCCGCGCATTGATCCAAAGACCCAGCAAGCCTATGAGCTGGATTTTGAACAATTGATGCTCAATCCCTTTACCGGGGATGAATTAGGGCGGCGCAATTGGGGGGCGATTTCCGAAGGGTTTCATAATTTGATGCCGTTCATCTACAAACTGCATTACAGTTTGGCTTTAGATGACATTGGCATTTGGATACTCGGCATCACCGCCTTAGTGTGGACGTTGGATTGTTTTGTCGGCTTTTATTTGACCTTGCCAACCAAGCCACGCAGCGACAAGCATTCAAACTTGCTACAACCACGCTCCAGTTTTTGGCAACGCTGGCAAATTGCTTGGAAAATCAAATGGCGGGCTTCAGCCAAACGCGTCACTTTTGATTTGCATCGTGCCAGCGGTTTGTGGCTTTGGCTGGTGCTTTTGGTCTTCGCTTGGTCCAGCGTCTACATGAATTTGTGGGATTCCGTTTACACCAAAACCACGCAACTGGTGTTCGATTATCACGCCCCGTGGACGGATTTACCAAACCTCGACAAGCCGCTGGAAAATCCTACCTTAACTTGGCGACAAGCTTATGAGCGTGCGGTGACACTCAGCAACGTGTCCGCTAACGAACAGCATTTCACTATCGACTATCCGGTTTACTTAAGCCTTGACCGTGACCACGGGGTGTTCGACTATAAATTCAGGAGCAGCCTGGATTTTCAGGATAAATTTGGTGGCACCCGGCTATTTTTTGATGCCAATACCGGAGAGCAAAAATTGTTGCTGTTGCCTTCCGGTCAATACAACGGCAACACCGTCACCCAATGGTTGGTGGCCTTGCACATGGCGAATGTCTTCGGAATGCCATATCGGATTTTTGTTTGTGTGTTGGGTTTGGCGATTGTGATGCTTTCGGTGACGGGCGTGGTGATTTGGTGGCAAAAACGCAAAGCCAAGGCAGTGAAAGTTAGTCATCGTTTAGTCAAAAACAGGTGATATGCCACAGGACGCTAGGGCATTTCACGCACTATTTATCCGCTGCTTTGGCTAAACCTTTAGCCCTTTTCAACCAAACTCAGTCTAGCCGTACCCTGCACACAAGCCCGTCGGCCTTGGCACAATCCATGCCCTGTAGATAGCCACAACACGGCTACCCGCTTGCCCTTTTCCGCAGATGACGTTTACCGAAGACGATATTTACCTGATTTATTTAAACACCCGCCCGCAAATTCAACGGTTTGTCAGCCAGCGTATCCGTTGCCAAGACACCACGGCGGATTTGCTGCAAGATTTGTATTTGCGCCTACGTTTGTTGACGCCGCCGCCACGCAGCGAAACGGAAATCCGCGCTTGGTTGTTCACTGTCGCGTCGAATCTGTCGATTGATTATCTGCGTAGCCAAAAACGTCATGGCGAATTGCTCGCCCAATACGGCGATGATAAAACCGAAGCCGACCACCGCGCCGAACCGGAGCGCATCACCCAAGCCCAAGACCAACTGTTCCACATCCAAGCCGCCTTGGCGGAATTACCCGACGCTTGCGCGGACATTTTGTACTTAAGCCGCATCGAAGGCTTAAGCCATGCCGACATCGCCGCGCAACTGGGCATCTCCACCAGTTGGGTGGAAAAACAACTCGCCCGCGCCTTAAACCATTGTCGATTATCACTAGATAAAAACTGACAGTGTGGCGACTGCCACGCTGATTCGTTATAGTGATATTAATCGTCCCATAAATTCGCGCATAGTAACCTAATCCTGCTATGCGCGAATTTATGGGACGATTAATATCCAATCCAAAGGTTGTTAATTATTTCATAAGTAATCGCAATACCTATTTTGAAATTTATGGTGCGATTACTTATGAAATAATTAATACGCCTTCCACACACGCCACGCCGCCAATGACCGAAACACCCCAACAATTCCGCGAACGCCTCAGACTTGAGGCCGTCGCCTGGCAAGTGCGCTTGTCTTCCGGCGATGTGTCCGATGCCACCCGCGCCGAATTTGACCACTGGCGGCAACAAAGCGCGGCGCATGAACAGGCTTATCAAGAAGCCGTCCGGCTTTGGCAACAATTGTCCGGCCCTTTGCAAGCCGACCGCCAACGCAGGTTAGCCCTTGCCGCCACCCAAAAACACCGCCGTCAAACCCGCCACCGGACGCTGGGGCTTGCCGTTGCCGCATCGTTGGTATTGCTGGTGCTGGCAGGGCTATTCCCCGATTGGTAGTCCAGCAATTGTCATGATTT
>Ga0247832_1006654_pt1 | contig 12567 bp, 16 predicted proteins | sample LaCruzMarch2015__10_FD_192407 | JGI IMG/M metagenome (GOLD analysis project Ga0247832, IMG submission 192407) | Freshwater microbial communities from meromictic Lake La Cruz, Castile-La Mancha, Spain - LaCruzMarch2015_4m | ecosystem: Environmental > Aquatic > Freshwater > Lake | place: Spain... | reverse complement strand
ATCACTAGCTTTGAAGCAACCTACGACATCGTAAAGACTATGCGGGCATCGATCCTGGTTTTGGGGCCTCTGTTAGCGCGCTTAGGTAAAGCAACGGTTTCCTTGCCTGGGGGTTGTGCGATTGGGGCCAGGCCGGTTGATCAGCACATCAAGGGTTTAAAGGCGATGGGCGCCGCCATGAAAATCAAGGGCGGTAATATTGAAGCCAAGGCAGAACGCTTGCAGGGCGCATCGATTCTGACGGACATGATTACCGTCACGGGTACGGAAAACCTACTCATGGCGGCGACACTGGCTAAAGGAATAACCACTTTAGAGAACGCCGCGCGCGAGCCTGAGGTAAGTGATTTGGCCGAACTGCTCGTCAAAATGGGCGCCAAGATTAGCGGCATTGGTAGCGATAAATTGGTGATTGAAGGAGTTGATGCCTTACATGCTGCAGAGCACAGCATCATCCCAGACCGAATCGAAACAGGTACCTTTTTGTGCGCCGTTGCTGCCGCTGGTGGCGATGTGCTGGTCAAGCACTGCCGCCCAGACACTTTAGATGCGGTGTTGGTGAAATTACGTGAAGTGGGTTTGCAAGTAGAAACCGGACCCGATTGGATTCGGGCCAAGATGCAGGGACGCCCGAAGGCAGTAAATTTTCGTACCTCCGAGTATCCGGCCTTTCCTACCGATATGCAGGCACAACTCATGAGTGTGAATGCCATTGCACAAGGCAACTCCACCATCACTGAAACGATTTTTGAGAACCGCTTTATGCACGTGCAAGAGCTTAACCGCTTGGGCGCCGATATTGCGATTGAGGGCAATACCGCGATTGCCCAAGGCGTTGAAGCTTTGTCGGGTGCGACGGTGATGGCAACGGACCTGCGGGCCTCTGCTAGCCTGGTGATTGCCGGGCTTGCGGCCCAAGGGGAGACGATTGTGGATCGGATTTACCACTTAGACCGTGGTTATGACCGTATGGAGCAAAAATTAACCCAATTGGGCGCAAACATCGAGCGCGTGAAATAATAGTTCCATGAAATTAACCCTCGCCCTCTCCAAGGGCCGCATCTTTGAAGAGACTGCAGCGATTTTATCCAAGATCGGCATTCGGCCGCTGGAGGATCCTGAAAAGTCACGCAAGCTCATCATTGAGACCTCGAATCCCGATGTGCGCTTAATCATTGTGCGTGCTTCTGATGTGCCAACCTACGTGCAGTTTGGCGGCGCAGACTTTGGGGTAGCTGGCTTGGACGTCTTAATGGAACAAGGAACGGATGGTCTTTATGTACCGTTTGACCTTGGCATTGCCAAATGCCGTATGTCGGTGGCCGTGCGCGCTGGTTTTGATTACGCCGAAGCAGTACGCCAGGGGTCGCGCCTGAAGGTCGCCACGAAGTATGTAAACTGCGCTCGTGAGCACTTTGCCAATAAAGGGGTGCACATCGATACGATTCATTTATATGGCTCGATGGAGCTTGCTCCTTTGGTTGGTCTGGCAGACGCAATTGTCGATTTGGTATCGACCGGCAATACCTTAAAAGCCAATGGCCTAGTAGAGGTAGAAGCGATTGCCGATATCAGTGCACGCCTCGTGGTGAACCAAGCGTCATACAAGCGCAAGCGTGGGCAACTACAACCCTTTTTTGAGCAGTTGAAGTAAGACCCATGGCAGGCTCAATTCAGATCAAGCGCCTCAATAGCAGCGATGCCAACTTTAAAGCGACGCTGATGACCAGCTTGTCTTTACCGAGTGCAGATGACAATGCCATTGATGGTGTGGTTGTGGGCATTTTGGCCGATGTTAAAGCACGCGGTGATGCAGCGGTACTGGATTATACCCAGCGTTTTGATCGATTAAGCAGTGCCAACACAGCAAAAAGCGTTGCGGGTTTAGAAATCGCACGTGGTGATCTTGAGAAGGCTTACCTGCAGTTACCACCCGAGCAAAAAAATGCGTTAGATATTGCTGCAAGCCGGGTACGGGCGTATCACGAACAGCAGCGGATCGAAGCGGGTTGCCATTCTTGGGAATACACCGAAGCCGATGGCACGCGTTTAGGCCAGAAGGTCACGCCGCTCGATCGCGTCGGTATTTATGTGCCTGGTGGCAAGGCGGCTTACCCTTCATCGGTGTTAATGAATGCCATCCCAGCGAAGGTCGCTGGCGTACAAGAAGTCATCATGGTGGTGCCAACGCCAGATGGCGCGCGCAACCCCTTGGTGCTGGCCGCTGCTTGGCTGGCTGGGGTTGATCGGGTGTTTACGATTGGTGGCGCACAAGCCGTCGCTGCCCTGGCTTACGGTACAGACACCGTGCCTGCGGTGGATAAGATTGTGGGCCCCGGCAATGCCTATGTTGCTGCCGCAAAGCGCCGCGTGTTTGGTACGGTCGGCATCGACATGATTGCTGGCCCCTCCGAAATACTGGTGCTGTGCGATGGCACAACTAACCCGGATTGGGTTGCTATGGATTTGTTCTCCCAGGCGGAGCATGATGAACTAGCGCAGTCGATTTTGCTGACACCCGATGCACAATTTATTGAAGCAGTCCAAAGTAGCATTGATCGGCTTCTGCCTGAGATGCCACGTCATGAAGTGATTCGTACATCGTTAACGAATCGCGCTTTGTTAATTCAAGTTAAGGATATGGCGGAGTCGTGTGCGATCGCAAATGCAATTGCTGCAGAACATTTAGAGATTTGCGCGCAGGAACCGAGAAAGTGGGCTGAGCTCATTCGCCACGCAGGCGCAATCTTCATGGGTAACTACACCAGTGAATCCCTCGGTGATTATTGCGCTGGACCCAATCACGTTTTACCGACAGCGCGCACAGCGCGATTTTCATCGCCACTGGGCGTCTATGACTTTATTAAACGCTCCAGTATGATTGAAGTCAGCGAAGCCGGCGCACAAACCTTAGGTAAAGTTGCCAGTACGCTAGCCCACGGTGAGGGCTTGCAAGCCCATGCTCGGGCTGCTGAAATGCGCTTGAAGAAGTAAGCTATAAAATATTGATAGAGGTAAAACATGGTAGCCACTAAGACAAAAAGCCGCATTATTGAGGAAATGTCAGAAACCTTTGCTGAGCTTAAAAAAGCAGGAGTAGTCAGCAAAAAACAAATAGCTGAATTTGAGGCGTTAAAAAGCCTAGAGCAAAAGCCGATTAAATCAAAAGTTACCCATCATTAAGACTGTTTTCAATGCTGGTAAAAGCTCGAGGCTTTTATGTAGGCGAAGACAAGCTGCGTAATGCGGTGAACCTTATTTAATCAGTTCCTCTAAGGCCCCAATCAGTTCCTGATTCTGTTCATCCGTACCAATCGTGATGCGCAAGAAGGCATCAATCCGAGGCGACTTAAAGTGACGCACGATGATGCCGCGTTCACGCAGTTGCTGATACAGCGTAGCGCCTGCATGCTTGGGGTGACGTGTGAATACAAAATTGGCGGTAGACGGTAGGGTTTCAAAGCCGAGGCGGTCTAGTGCGCTCACTAACACTTCTCGCGTTTTACTCACTTTGGCTGACATTGCCTCCAGGTGCGCTTGGTCTTCAATTGCGGCAATCGCGCCGGCTTGTGCTAAGCGACCCAAAGGGTAGGAATTAAAACTATTTTTGACTCGTTCCAAACCTTCAATCAAAGCAGAGTGACCCACTGCAAAACCAACTCGCAGTCCTGCTAGGGCGCGTGACTTCGATAGGGTGTGGCTAACTAATAAATTCTCAGGGCAGTTTGGACCGCGCAGGAGCGAAATGCAGGATTCGGTACCGTAGTCGACGTAGGCCTCATCCACCACAATCACGGATCCGGTGTTTTTCTTGAGGAGCTGCTCAATCTCCGAGCGGGGCAGAGATCTACCAGTTGGTGCATTGGGATTGGGAAAAATAATGCCACCATTGAGTTTGGCGTAATCATCTAGACTGATTGCAAAATCACTATTCAGGGGGATGGTTTCATACTCGATGCCAAAGAGTTTGCAGTAAACAGGGTAAAAGCTATAGGTAATGTCTGGAAATAAAATGGGCGATTTTTGTATGAGCAGGCCCTGAAATACATGCGCCAAGACTTCATCCGAGCCGTTACCTAGAAACACCTGTTTGGGGTCTAGTCCATGGAGGGTGGCGATCGCTTGCTTTAGTCGGGTACCTTCGGGATCCGGATACAGGCGTAAGTCGCTGGTATTTTCGGCAGCAATCGCAGCAAGTGCTTTGGGCGATGGGCCGTAAGGGCTTTCGTTGGTGTTGAGCTTAACCAGCCGCTCCATCTGCGGCTGCTCCCCTGGAATATAGGGGGTCAATGTTTGTACAACGGGGCTCCAAAAGCGACTCATCGAATTTCTTCTCGGTAACGTTAAACAATGCAGCGGGGCACTAAAAGCACAGGCTAAGTGAATGATTTACATACAACAAATCCATCAGCAATGATATTATGAGGCTTCACTCAACACTTCGCCTACCGGCGCTTTGATGTATGCGGCAAGTCGACGTTACCCGAAACACTTTGGAAACCCAAATCCAGATTGCCCTCAATCTGGATGGGACTGGCAAGGCAGAGCTCGCCTCGGGTGTGCCCTTCTTAGACCACATGCTCGATCAGATTGCCCGTCACGGCATGATTGATCTGAAAGTTATCGCCAAAGGCGATACCCACATTGATGATCACCACACCGTAGAAGACGTTGGCATTACCTTAGGCCAAGCGATTGCCAAAGCAGTTGGCGATAAGGCTGGCATTACGCGCTATGGCTATTCTTACGTCCCCCTTGATGAAACCCTCTCCCGAGTGGTGATTGATTTTTCTGGTCGCCCCGGTTTGGAGTTCCATGTGCCATTTACCCGTGCGCGGGTAGGTGATTTTGATGTGGACTTAAGCATTGAGTTCTTCCGTGGTTTTGTGAACCACGCGGGCGTGACCCTGCATATCGACAATTTGCGCGGCATTAATGCACACCACCAAATCGAGACGGTATTTAAGGCCTTCGGCCGTGCCTTGCGTATGGCGTTGACCTTAGATTCGCGTGCTGCTGGTCAGGTTCCTTCCACGAAAGGTAGCCTCTAATTATCGTTAGCGGTGCGGGTTTGCTAATGCAAGCACCTCAGCCACTTTATTAGTCGCTAAATACAGGTCTTGCGTTGACCCAAACCATTGCCATCGTTGATTACGGAATGGGTAATTTACGCTCCGTTTACCAAGCCTTTCATCGCGTTGCGCCAACTGCCAATATTCTGATTGCGACTAAGCCAGAACAGATTCAAAAAGCCGATCGCGTGGTCTTGCCTGGCCAAGGGGCGATGCCCGATTGCATGAAGCAGTTACGTGAGTCCGGCTTATTAGAAGCGCTTATGCACGCTGCAAACAATAAACCCTTGCTTGGGGTCTGCGTTGGCGAACAAATGCTGCTGGATCGCAGTCACGAGGTGCGGGCAGAGCAGCAGGGTAGTAGCGATGCATTTACACCGTGCTTGGGGCTGATACCCGGTGAGGTGCGGCGTTTTGAGCTCACAGGCCAACTGCAATCCGACGGATCAGAATATAAAGTACCGCACATGGGCTGGAACCAAGTACGGCAAGATAAAGACCATCCTTTATGGGAAGGTATTCCGGATCTCACCCCCTTTTATTTTGTGCATAGCTTTTATGCAGTGCCCGCAGATGAAAAACACACCGTGGGTAGTACGGAGTACGGCACGTGGTTTACTTCTGCGATTGCACGCGATACTATTTTTGCTACGCAGTTTCATCCAGAAAAGAGTGCAGAATACGGACTACGGCTTTATCAAAACTTTACTACTTGGCAACCTTAATTTTTTCTATTCATCATGCTGCTGATTCCTGCAATTGACATTAAAGACGGCCACTGCGTTCGCTTAGAGCAAGGGGATATGGACCGCGCAACGGTTTTTTCAGAAGATCCTGCAGCGATGGCAAAACATTGGGTCAGCAAAGGCGCGCGCCGTTTGCATTTAGTCGACCTCAATGGCGCCTTTGCGGGCAAGCCAAAAAATGAGTCCGCCATCAAGGCCATTCTCAAAGCAGTAGGCGATGACATCCCGGTACAACTCGGTGGCGGCATTCGGGACCTGGAAACGATTGAGCGTTTACTCGACGATGGCATTAGCACCATCATCATTGGTACGGCTGCGGTGAAGAGCCCTGGCTTTGTACAGGATGCCTGCACTGCATTTAGCGGGCACATTATGGTGGGTATTGATGCCCGTGATGGCAAGGTCGCTACCGATGGTTGGAGCAAGCTCACCGGCCATGAAGTGATTGATCTTGCTAAAAAGTTTGAGGACTATGGCGTCGAAGCAATTGTTTATACCGACATTGGCCGCGATGGCATGCTCAAGGGTGTGAACATGGAGGCGACGATTAAGCTGGCACAGGCCGTGCGCATTCCGATTATTGCAAGTGGCGGCCTATCCAATAACAAAGACATTGAAGCGCTATGTGCAGCAGAAGAAGAGGGCGTGATGGGCGTGATTGCCGGCCGCTCGATTTATTCCGGCGATTTGGATCTGACCACAGCGCAGAAATATGCCGATGAGCAGACGGCTAAGTACGCCGCACTCATTGCAAAAAAGCTCAGTAGCTAAACAGTGCTAACAAAACGAATTATTCCCTGCCTGGATGTGACTGCAGGGCGCGTAGTAAAGGGGATCAATTTTGTGGGCTTGCGCGATGCCGGCGATCCCGTCGAAATTGCCCGCCGTTATGATGAGCAGGGCGCTGATGAACTCACTTTTTTAGACATTACGGCAACATCCGATGGCCGTGATTTATTGCTCCCCATTATTGAGGCCGTTGCCGCGCAAGTATTTATTCCGTTGACGGTTGGTGGAGGCGTACGTGCTGTTGGTGACGTGCGGCGTTTACTGAATGCGGGCGCGGATAAGGTGAGCATGAATTCTTCTGCGGTAGCCAATCCTGATTTAGTGTCGGACGCTGCTGCGCACTACGGCTCGCAGTGCATCGTAGTTGCGATTGATGCCAAGCGGGTTGCCGAAAATCGGTGGGAAGTATTTACCCACGGCGGTAGAACCGCAACTGGGCTGGATGTGGTGGAGTGGGCAAGCGAAGTCAGCCGCCGCGGCGCCGGAGAAATTTTACTCACCAGCATGAATCAAGATGGTACCCAAGACGGTTTTGATCTGGCGCTGACTGCAGCCGTCAGTAAGGCCGTTCCAGTTCCCGTGATTGCCAGCGGCGGTGTTGGTAACTTGCAGCACTTGGTCGATGGCATTACCAAAGGCCGTGCGGATGCCGTGCTAGCAGCCAGCATCTTTCATTACGGTACCTACACAGTTAGGCAGGCTAAGGAATTTATGGCGGCCCAGGGAATCGCGGTTCGGCTTTAGGCAAAGACCACGCTAGTGCGTCCAATGCGTTTATCTCGATTGGCTTTCCGAATCACTATCTGAATATCTCGGCCTAGCTTGTTGAGGCATTCCAACATCTTTGCCTCACTCACTCCATGAAAATGACCGCGCAATAGTTTGGATAGTTTAGGCTGGGGCATGCCCAAGACCAAAGCAGCTTCCATTTGGGTCAGACGACGTTGCGTAATAATTTCAGAAATCTTGAGAGCTAAGTTGGCTTTTACCAACATCTCCTGATCATTGGCAAATCCGATATCAGCAAAGATGTTCCCAGAACTTTTTTCGATTAGAGTAGCCATACTTAATTATATCCAAATAGGTATAAATTAGTGACTTACTAAGCTATAGGGCGTCAACTAATCCGACAACTCTGTCAGAATGAAACCCTATGAATACCCCCGTCCCATCATTTAAGCGTAATCCCAATCTCGCTCCAGGCGCATGGCTCGATGCAGTGAGCTGGAATGAGCAAGGCTTGGTGCCAGTGATTGCCCAAGAGTTTGGTTCTGGCGATGTGCTCATGATGGCCTGGATGAACCACGATGCTTTACTTAAAACCATGCAGATTGGTGAGGCAGTGTACTGGTCACGCTCACGTCAAAAGTTGTGGCACAAGGGTGAAGAGTCTGGCCATACGCAAACGGTGAAAGACATTCGCTTAGATTGCGATGGCGATACGATCTTGTTGGTGGTAGATCAAAAAGACGGTATTGCTTGTCATACCGGTGAGCACAGCTGCTTTTTCTTAGACTGGGATGCCAAATCGAGCACGTGGCAAAAATCCGTGGAATAGAATGCAGGTATGAGTAAAGACAGCAATTCCCCTAATTTAGATGTGGTATTAGCCCACTTAGCGGATGTGATTGATGGTCGTCGCGCGGATTTGGCTGCGGGTAAGGTTGATCCCAAATCCTCTTACATTGCCCAGCTCTTTTCTAAGGGCGATGACGCCATCCTAAAAAAGATTGGCGAAGAGGCTACCGAAACGGTCATGGCTGCCAAAGACAGTCGCAATGGCCATTTAGCCCCAGAGCAACAGGCCCTCCTCGTCGGTGAAATGGCTGATTTGTGGTTTCATTGCCTGGTGGCTTTATCTCAGTTTGGGCTGCGCCCAGAGGATGTCTTGGCAGAGCTCACTCGCCGCGAAGGGGTTTCTGGCATTGCTGAGAAAGCCGCCAGAACACACTAAACCCATCGCTTTTGTAGTACAAAAGCCCCTTTTTGAACGAGCGCACCATGGAAAATCACGAAAACTGCATATTTTGCAAAATTATTGCTGGAACCATTCCTTGCCAAAAAGTCTATGAAGATGAGGAGGTTTTTGGTTTTAAGGACATTAATCCAGCCGCCCCCATTCATTTTTTACTGATACCAAAGCGTCACATTACTACCGTAGAGTCAGATGCACCCCTTGATGCCCAATTGCTGGGTAGAATGGTGGCATTAGCACCACGCTTGGCGGTTGAGCAGGGTTGCCGTCCAGGACGAGACGGCGGTTTTCGTTTAACGCTGAACAATGGCGCAGATGGGGGTCAAGAGGTCTATCACACGCATTTGCATGTGATGGGCGGGCCGCGCCCCTGGAATAAATAAGACAAGGAGAGCAGAAAATGGGTTCATTTAGTATTTGGCATTGGCTGGTTGTTCTGGTAATCGTGATGCTGGTATTTGGCACCAAAAAGCTGCGCAATATGGGTAGTGATTTGGGTGGCGCCGTCAAAGGCTTCAAAGATGGCATGAAAACCGGCGAAGACAAGGCAGAACAAATTCCGCAGACAGCAACGCAGCAAACCGCGTCGGCTGATAAAACCGTGGATGTGCAGGCTAAAGACCTCAATAAGTAATTTGCACATGATTGCAATCCGCTCAGTGCAGTTACATGATTGATCTTGGGGTTTCAAAACTCGCGTTAATTGCGGTCGTCGCATTGGTAGTAGTCGGACCCGAGCGTTTGCCTAAGATCGCCCGTATGGCCGGTAATTTGTTTAACCGTGCGCAGCGCTATATGTCAGAAGTGCGCAGTGAGGTGAATCGCCAAATGGAGCTCGATGAATTTAAGAAGCTCCGCGAAGAAAGTACCACGATGTTCAAGGATGTCGAAAGTAGCATCAATCAAACTGTACAAGAGGCTCAGCTCAATTTAAGCGATCAAGCAGACTCCAGTACTTTTGAATCCAACTTTGGTAGCAATATGAGCCTTGATGAGGCTGCCGTCTATCGCGAGAGTTTGCGCCAAGGTCGAGATAGTTGGCGCGTTAAACGCGGCAATCGGCCAACCTGGTTTAAGCATTCATCGGGTACGCGTACTCGGGTGCAGTCAGGCGCAGCGCGCATGAAGCGCTATCGCCACACCTCTTCTGTGAAGTAATGTATGACGCAGCCAAACGATAGCAACAAACTCAATAACGATGCAGCTGATCACGATGCCAAGGCCGATGCAACCGTAGGTGAAGGTTTACAAGAAAGTTTTTTATCGCACCTATTTGAGTTGCGTGATCGCGTTATCAAAGCGGGCCTTGCTATCATTATTGTGTTTGCCAGCTTGGCCTATTGGGCGCCTGATATTTTTCATATCTTCGCGCAGCCACTCTTAAGTTCCTTGCCGGCAGGCGGCAAAATGATTGTGACTGACATTACGGGCTCCTTCTTTGTGCCGATGAAGGTCACCATGCTGGTGGCATTCTTAATTGCCTTGCCATGGGTGCTCTATCAAATGTGGGCCTTTATTGCGCCAGGTCTTTATCAGCATGAGCGTACATTAGTTATTCCACTCGTGGTAAGTAGCTATAGCCTCTTCCTATTCGGCATGGCATTTGCTTACTTCTTAGTATTTCCGTCGGTATTTAATTTCATGGCACAGTACAACGCTCCCTTGGGCGCGGAGATGAGTACGGACATTGATAAGTACCTGAGTTTTGCGATGACCACCTTCTTGGCGTTTGGTATTACCTTTGAAGTACCAGTGGTCGTCGTCGTTCTAGTCCGCATGGGCATCGTTACTCTAGCGAAGCTAAAAGAAAGCAGACCCTACGTGATTGTGGGCGCATTTGTCATTGCGGCAGTAGTGACGCCGCCCGACGTCATATCGCAACTACTGTTGGCTATCCCAATGACTTTACTTTACGAGCTGGGATTATTAATTGCGCGCTTCTACCAGCCCAAGAAATCAGCCGAAGACATAGCGGATGATTTAAGGGATGCAGAGCTAGATAAAGCCAGGGCCGAGGCAGAGCAACAGCCCTAGATTTAGTAAACCGTATTATTTTCTTTTTGGGGATGGCGCTTTGCTTCTTTGGCAAACGTATTCAGCAACCATTGGTTCACCTTATCAAAGCGGTAACGCCGTTGCCGCAAGTTACCTTCGCGCATCCTGCCTTCAACTAACTCATCCTCATCTGCTGCATCGCGCGTGATTGAATCGCGTGATGCAAAAGCGGCACCATGCTCATTGCTGGTGTTACCGGTAAATACTTTTCCGGCGGCCAGTAAAGCCCGGCGTTGCCCAATGGTTTCAATCTGAATTAACCTCGGAAGAATTTTGGGCAACTCCCAGCGAATATCCACCACCACGCAGTGCTCGTGCTGCAGCTGAGCAATGTCGGCCAAGAGCAATTCGGCCTTACTGAAATGAAACTGATTGGCAATGACGAGGCGATGGCATACCAAGAGCCATACGTATTCGATTTTGTATTCAGCGTGGCGACTAATTGCTTGCTCGGCCAGTAAAGCTAAATCATGCCAATCGTTCAGTACAGGTTTCGGACAGCTTTCTAAAATCTTGGCAAGTAAATCGCTTGCTTCATTTACCCCCTGCTGCTGGGCTTGCCATACCCAGTAGGAAGCTTGTAGGCCTTTCACTTTCTCATCGAGTTTTTCGCGCTTGCGCCACAAGTTAGCGCCTTTCCGAAACTGCGCCTGTGCATGCCCTAGGTCTGCAGCGCGATCAAAGCAGCGATCGCTCTCAGCGGCGTTGTATCCGGAAAACTGCGGGCGTCGATAAATCTCACCCAAGGCAAACCAAGCATTGCGATCGCCATCCTTGGCTGCTAACTCGAGCCAATAGACAGCTTTCTTTAGAGATGCGTTCGAGCGACCCTTATCCACTTCAGCGGCGCTACTAGTAGAAGTAGAAACGGAACCAGAAACAGAATCAGAAACACCATCCAATTGCGCCAGTTGCAATCCAAGGGTCAGGCGCGCAATCGTTAGGCCCATTTCTGCTGCTTCTACTAAGTGATCCTGTTTGCCACTGCTAAGCCATTGCGACCAGATGCCAGAGAGGGTTTCGTCTTTAGGCTGTAAGCGCAGTAATAATTCTTTTGCAGCTTGGGTGTAGGTATTTTCAGTTTCGGCAAGCCACTGTAAATAGGATTTGCACACCAGTTGCAGTGCGGGCATATCAGCAGCCGGAACGGAATCCATCTCTTGGGCATCGCGAGAGGCAAGCCAATCACGTAAGCGTGCTTGCTGTTCACTAAATTCGGGCGCTAGTAAAAACTGAATCAGTTGCCAGCGAACGTTAAGCGCCACATCGGAAAGCGGCAAATCTAAATCATCGGAAGAGGGCGTGGAAATTGAAGAGTCTGGAATATGAGCTAGCTTCCAAAACAGCTTCCAGCCAAATGGAAAAGCGGGGGAGCCTATGGTATTAGCAAGGGGAATGGTGCTAAGCAGACTAAAAATAGGGGTAAGGGGCTGACTAACACCAAAACCAGAGGTGTCATCTGAGCTTAGATCTGCAACTGATTGATTTGCAATAGATAAATAGGATTTTTCCAGCCAAACCAAGGAATTGGATGGCTGAATGGGGGTATTAAAGGCCCCAGTCAAATAAGCCGAAGCTAAACTTTGTTGCGCAGAAACATCACCAAAACGGGCTGATTGCAGGATTTTTAGGAATTCACGGCTTGCCATCTGACAATTTTGGCATTAACTGACTAAAAAGAGCAAAAAACTAAGCCCTTGTTGCCGTGATACAACAAAGAAAGCCAAAAAAGATCCTTTTCACAAGCAAAAGTAGCTTGTTATGCCTCTACACCTAGTCTATTAGCCCGAAAGAGAGAAAATTCATGAGTCCCAAATAATTTGGGCGTTACTTTTAATTTATGGAGATTTAAAGAATGAAAAAATCGCTATTTGCAATCGCAGCGGTAACAGCCTTTGCTGGTGCTGCTCAAGCGCAGTCCTCAGTGACT
>Ga0247832_1006644_pt1 | contig 12576 bp, 14 predicted proteins | sample LaCruzMarch2015__10_FD_192407 | JGI IMG/M metagenome (GOLD analysis project Ga0247832, IMG submission 192407) | Freshwater microbial communities from meromictic Lake La Cruz, Castile-La Mancha, Spain - LaCruzMarch2015_4m | ecosystem: Environmental > Aquatic > Freshwater > Lake | place: Spain... | reverse complement strand
ACGACAAGGGCTCGGACGACGAGGGCTCCGACAACGAGGGCTCCGACGACGAAGGCTCGGACGACGAAGGCTCGGACGACGAGGGCTCCGACAACGAGGGCTCCGACAACCAGGGCTCCGACGACGAAGGCTCTGACAACCAGGGCTCTGACAACCAGGGCTCCGACAACCAGGGCTCCGACGACGAGGGCTCCGACGACCAAGGCTCCGACGACGAGGGCTCGGACGACCAGGGCTCCGACAACGAGGGTTCTGACGACCAGGGCTCCGACAACCAGGGCTCCGACGACGAGGGCTCCGACGACGAGGGCTCCGACAACGAGGGCTCGGACGACGAGGGCTCGGACGACCAGGGCTCCGACGAAGAGGATAACAAGGGCAAGCCCAGAAAGCCCTGAGCGTGGTCCGGGCCTCGGCGGTCTGCCGCTGGCCCTGTCCCTCCGATAACGGACTGGCCGGATCAGGTGCTTCTGGTTCGGCCAGCTCCTGTCTGACCAGCGCCAGAGCCCGCGGCTGCGTCGCTGCGCCGCGGCCCGACCGGTAACGACGAGCTTTCAGCACAGGTCAGGGCGGCTTGCATGTCGCGCCTCTTGCGCTAGCCTTGTGTTATGTGCGGCCGCTTAACCATCACCCACCCGAACGAGGCGCTGGCGGCGCTGTTCGACTCCGTACCCGGCAATGACCTGCCGCAGGGGCCGAATTTCAACGTCTGCCCGACGAACACACTGGCGGTCGTGACCTCGGACGGCGGTCAGCGGCGGCTGCGGGCGATGCGCTGGGGGTTTTTGCCAAGCTGGTACAAGGCTCCGAATGACGGTCCGCTGATCATCAACGCGCGGTCCGATACGGTGGCCACCAAACCCGCCTTCCGCGAGGCTGTGCGGACCCGGCGCTGCATCGTCCCCGCCAGCGGCTTTTACGAATGGAGCGCCGGGGACAAAGGTGCGCGGCTTCCCTGGTACATCACCCGCGCGGACGGCGTGCCGATGGCGCTGGCCGGGGTCTGGCAACGCTGGGGTGATGTGGATACCGTCGCGGTGGTGTCGACCGAAGCCGGGCCGGGGATGGCCGGCATCCACGACCGCGAGCCGGTGATCCTGGAGCCTGCCGACTGGCCGTTGTGGCTGGGCGAAGCGGGGCACGGGGCGGCGGTGCTGACGCGGGCGACCGGGCCGGGGGTGCTGGCGGCCCCTTACCGGGTGGGGGTCGAGGTCAACTCGAACCGGGCCTTTGGCGCGGGACTGATTCTGCCGGTCGCGGCTTGAGGTTCGCGGATCGAGGTGCTATCTGATCCCCAGCGCGGGCGTTGTGTAATGGTAAGACCTTAGCCTTCCAAGCTAAAGACGCGGGTTCGATTCCCGCCGCCCGCTCCAGCACACTCTATGTGCGATCATATTTCTCAATAACTTTCGATACTTGCGTTCCTTCCGGTGCACATCACGGCACACACGGGTCTAGTTTTGAAGCACGTTGAGAAAACCAAATCAGGCAGTTGGCAGTACCGTCGCCTAGTCCCCAAGGACGTTGATGGGGTCATCATGAAGCGCGAGTTCAAGCGCAAGCTGAGTGATTCTGAGCGTGAAGCCATAGTGCCCCGTGACTATCAGTGAGCCATATGGTTTAACTTCCCCAAGGCATTGAATTGGAGGCCCTAATGTTCTTCACCACGGCGGGTCGGGTTGTCGCATGGATTGGAACCGTGCTTGGTTTCCTTGTCATGCTCACCGGGTATGAAATCGACATAAATGGAACCGCGTCCATTTTCGCGGACGTCCTTCCGATAGCTACCCCGCAGAAAGCGGCGGCACAGAGCGACGTCTTCAGGAATCAAGGTGCCGTGGTGCTGTTCTGCGGCCTCGTCTTGGGTATCCTGACAGAAATCAGCCAGTCAGTGTCCGGTAGGGGTGAGGGATGAAATGCTAGCTCTTGGAAACATCGTTGCTCGGCTGGCACTCGTCTTAGGGGTACTTCGCGCTGCCATGGGTTTGTTCGTCGCCAGCTTTGATGATCCAGCTTCGAGAGCAGCAGCTGCATCCCGTTACTTAGGGTCAGCTACAAGCGGCGAAGCGATTGACCAAGGTATCAAGGTCTTTCTATTCGGGCTGGTGCTTGGGATACTGGTGAAGATCGGACGGTCATTGTCAGAACGAAAGGGATGAGCCTTGCGCGTGTGCTGGGCCTCCGCCGAGGATAGGCACACACTTACCGCACGTCAGGCACACACAGCGGAAATCCACCGAAAAATTTACGGGGCGCAAGATATTGAAAAAGCTTATAGAAAGTGCTGCAGCCGGGTTGATTTGTTAGCCCGGAGACCGCCGCCCGCTCCATATCCCTGAACATCGTGGTGGCTGAAGCGTTGATCCGCGCGACGGAATGGCGGGGATGCGCCGTATCATGGCAAGATGAAGCGGAGAGCTTGCCATGCAGAGATCTGAAACCACCGCAAAGGCCCGGGACGACGGGACAACCTGGCGCATGCTGGTCACCGGCGTTGTGCTGGGCTGCTTTGCGCTGTCGATATGGTTTTAGAAGAACCGGGCGAAAATCCTTCGAAGGATTTTGCAAATCTTTTCGAAAAGATTTGCGGTGACGTGCGGTGTTCAGAGATTGCCGGCCTGCGGCATGCCGAGGACATGGTAGCCGCCGTCAACATGGATCGTCTCACCGGTGGTGCAGGCGCCGTAATCCGAACACAGCCAGACCGCCGTGCCGCCGATTGCCTCGAGCGTTGCATTGCCGCGGAGGGGGGCGTTCTCCTCGGTGTGGCGGAAGGTGGCACGCGCGCCGCCGATGGCGGACCCGGCAAGCGTTTTCATCGGGCCGGGCGAGATCGCGTTGACGCGGATGCCTTGCGGGCCAAGGTCATTGGCGAGGTAACGCGTCGCCGATTCCAGCGCCGCCTTGGCCACGCCCATGACGTTGTAATTCGGCACCACCTTGTTTGACCCCTGAAAGGTCAGGGTGATCAGGCTGCCGCCGTTTGGCATCAGGCTTTCAGCGCGGCGGGCGACGTCCATGAAGGAAAAACAGGATATGTTCAGCGAGTTCAGAAAGTTGGCCCGGGTGGTGTTCACAAACCGGCCAGTCAGTTCGGCCTTGTCAGAGAATGCGATGGCATGGATGACGAAATCCAGGCTGCCCCAGCGGCGGCCCACTTCGGCAAAGCAGGCGTCAAGGCTGGCCTCGTTCGTCACATCAACGTCGATCATCAGGTCAGACCCGACGCTGGCGGCCAAGGGCTGCAGGCGTTTGCCGAACGCCTCACCCTGATAGCTGAACGCCAGTTCCGCGCCTTCGGCAGCCAGCGCAGACGCAATGCCCCAGGCAATGGAACGTTCGTTCGCCACGCCCATGACAAGCCCGCGCTTGCCTTTCATCAGATCGGCCATGCTGGCTCCTAGCTTTGGTATTTCGACATGACGAGGGTGGCGTTGGTGCCGCCGAAACCAAAGGAGTTCGACAGGACCGAGTCGATCTGGACGTTCTCGCGCAGGGTGGTGACGATCTCGCCCGGGTCCAGCGCCGGATCGGGGGTGATGACGTTGGCGGACGCGGCAATGAAGTTGCCGTTCATCATCTGCAGCGAATAGATCGCCTCCCACACCCCTGCCCCGCCAAGGCAATGGCCGGTCAGCGATTTGGTCGAGGCGATGGGCGGCGTGGTGCCCCGGCCAAAGACGCGGCGGATCGCTTCGACTTCGGTGACGTCACCAACGACGGTCGAGGTGCCGTGGCTGTTGATGTAGTCGATCTTGCGGCCCTTTGGCAGCGTGGACAAAGCCAGCCGCATCGCGCGCTCACCGCCCTCACCCGAGGGGGCAACCATATCGTGGCCGTCCGAAGTGGCGCCGTAGCCGGTGACTTCGCCATAGATTTTCGCACCGCGTGCCAAAGCGTGCTGCAGTTCTTCCAGCACGACCACGCCGCCGCCGCCCGCGATGACGAAGCCGTCACGGTTGGCGTCATAGGTGCGCGATGCGGTTTCCGGCGCGTCGTTGTATTTGCTGCTCATCGCGCCCATGGCGTCGAACAGGCAGGAGAGCGTCCAGTCCAGTTCCTCGCCCCCGCCGGCAAAGACGATGTCCTGCTTGCCCATCTGGATCAGTTCGGTGCCGTTGCCGATGCAATGGGCGCTGGTCGAACAGGCCGAGGTGATCGAATAGTTCACGCCCTTGATCTTGAACGGGGTGGCCAGGCAGGCCGACACGGTCGAGGACATGCCCTTGGTCACCCCAAACGGCCCGATCCGCTTGGTCGCCCCGCTTTCGCTGACGATGTTGTGGGCCTTGAAGAACGATTTGGTCGACGGCCCGCCCGAGCCGACGATGATCCCGGTGCGGTCGTTCGATACGTCTTCGGGCGACAGGCCGCTGTCCTTTACCGCCTGATCCATGGCGATGAAGGTATAGGCCGCCCCGTCGCCCATGAAGCGCAGGTCGCGCTTGTCGATATGGTCTTCCAGCACGATATTCGGCTGGCCATGGACCCGGCAGCGAAAGCCGTGTTCGGCATAGTCGGGGGCAAAGACGATCCCCGATTTCCCCGCACGCAGCGAGGCTTCAACCTCGGTAGCGGAATTGCCGATCGAGGATACGATCCCGATCCCGGTGATGACGACGCGGCGCATGGGCAACCCTCCCCCAACCTGCTTCAGGTCTGTTTAGGGCAGGCAGGGGAAGGGGGCAAGGTGGTAGGCGCCAACCGGGTCCAGCATGGGCAAACCCACGCGTTCTGCGATCCGCTGCTTCGGGCTTGGACCGGGGTCAGTCGACGCCGATTTTTCCCGCCAGCGCAACGGACCTGACCCACGCAGCCAAATATGCCTTCACTTTCAGGCTCTTGATCGCGCTCTTGCACGCGACCGTTGCCTTGGGCGGGATCAAAGGACATCCCAAAAGACCACACCATGGCTATAAAAGGGATACGGACTGCGATCGAGAACCGCGAACCTGCATTCATCTGGCGAATTGGCCATCCACCCGGCGTTCATCGGCATCGCGCTAATTTGGTATCCGGCAAGACGGTCACTGTGCCCTCACAAGGACTGGGGCTTGAAGCAAACGTTTGGAACATGCCGGAAAGGGCCATTCCGATCTACCGAACGGTAAACAGGTCACCCGAAGGCGCGTCCCGTAAGGGCCGAAGATGTTGTTTCAGCGCAGTTAATTCGGCCCGAGGGTCGCCCCCGCTTGCCGGTCGGCTGCGCCGCCCACAACATCTCAGGATCGAACCACATGGTCAGCGATCCACGGCGCTTGAGCGCCTTTTCATACGCTGGCCAGTTCAGGGTCTTGTAGGTCGGAATGTTCGGTCTGCTCATCAGCTCCAGCTATCACGCTGGATTCACGACATGAATCCCTGGCAGGATTTGTGCAACAGAGCCCCGAGCCGGCAGAGATACCGGGACGAAGCGCAACATTAAACCGTCCTGAGTCATGGGCGCATTTTTTCAGATTGCGATGTCAGTGTGCCGTTGTCGACCTTGATCTGGAGCTGTTGCTGCACTGTGACCTGCCGATGACAACGATCAGTACGTCGCGATGGACACAGCAACAAGGGGTGGTATAGCAATAAGGGAAGGGCCGGGACATCTTGACCTTCGTCGGCCATCAGGCCGGATGTAGGGCCTGAACCCTTTGGGGTGAACGGGACATGGATGTAGAGCACCAGCACTCAGTTTATGCTGAACAACACAGGGTCCTTGGTCTGATTGAGGCAGGGCTTGATCAACAGGCGACTTCTCGTGCGGTCTCGGAAATGTGCGAAATGGCGCGGCGGGAATTCGGTGTTTCGACGGCAGCAGTGACTATTCTCAACCGTGATTCACAGGTGATAAAGGCCCGCGCAGGAGAGGATTTGGTCGACTCTCCCCGCAGTCATTCCTTGTGTCACTATACGATTGCAATCCAGAAGGTTCTGGTTATCCCGGACACGCTCAAGGACCCTCTCTACCACTCGCATCCCTTGGTTATCAGTCCACCGTTTGTCCGCTTTTACGCGGGCGCACCGCTTATGTTTCGCAAGGGCGTGGCGTTTGGGTCTTTCTGTCTTGTCGATACTGCCCCACGCCGTTTTTCGATAGGAGAGGAAGCAGAGCTTTTCGCGCTGGCCGAGATGGCAGTATCGCACCTTGTCAGCCATCTTGGCAGACGCCCGGTAAAATCGAGATGAGACCGGCAGACGGACATACCCCCGACCGAAGCGCTTCGGAGTCATTGGACAAGACGCACGCCCTCGCCGCGACGGGCACACGGCATGCCGCGACAAACATGCGCAACACACGGCAGGGAACACAGCTAAGCCTGCAGACCGTGGTCATGACCTTTCTGGCAATCATTGGTTTAGGGCTGGTCATTCTCAGCGGGCTTGCCGCACAACGCCGGTACCAGGATTACAGTATCTATCGGGCGGAGCAGGAGCAGGACGACTTTCGCCGCCCGCTGCGTGCCAGCATTCTCGAACTTGACAGGGCAAGCGTCGACGTAATGCGGCCTGCCTTGGGAATAGAACCGGACGTGCCGCTTGACGAAAGGCTGGCCGCGGCTTCTGACCAACTGGCCAATGTCATCGTTGGGATTGCGGCCGCTCGTGGTGCTGACGGCGACAAATTCATCGCCTTGGTCGAGTCGGTTCGGGACCGCATCGAAAGCCTGAGAAATCGGATCTTGGAAATCAATATCGACGACAAACAGCGGATCGGAATGTCCCATCTGCTGAACCGCGCGGCGAACGATCTGCGCCAGCTTCGCTTGCAGCTGGTTGATCTGGCGGCATCGCCGGACATGACGATCGGTATGCTGCTACTGACCAGCGACTATGGGTTGCAAGTGCATGATGTCGCGCATTTCAACACCGCAAGCTATCTTGCGCATGTTGTCGATTCCTTATCCGCCGAAGAGACCTCGTCCTTCGTCTTCTTAAATGATATCAAAAATTTGCGGTTTTCCGCACCAACCTTCCTTGAACTTTTTCAAGCCAGCGGGACCAAACCGCAGGCTGCGATCTGGATATTGCCGGAGACAATCGAAACCAAATTCCTGCCTGCCCAGTTGGCGGTAGCCTCGATGATTAAGGCCGGCGAAAACGACATGGAAAAGGTCGCCACGCTGGTGTCGGCAGCGGAATTGGTTGCAGACCGGTCGGAAACGCTTCTGCAACAGACAAGCGCGGCACGGGACGCCTATCTGGAGGCAAGAGTATCGCAGGAATGGCGCCAGCTCCTGCTGTTTGTGGGCCTGGCATCGAGTGTTGTCATCCTTGGTTTGGCGGTCGGCCTGCTGTTCGTGAAGTTGGTCGCCTTGCCGTTTGCCGCCATCCAAAATCAAATGCTGCGTCTGGCAGTCGGCGATCTTGACCGGGTCGCGCCTGTCAGGACGCGATTGAAGGACCTGGTGGCGATGCACGATGCGCTGCGGGTCTTTCGTGCCCACGCGATCCGACGCGAAAGGCTTCAAGCCGAACGGTTCGAGCTTCACGAACGGATCGCCGAAGCCAATCGCGAAATGCGCGCCGACCTTGAAGCTGCGGCAAACGTTCAGCAACTTTTGCTGCCAAAATCCGGGACGGTCGGGCAGTTCCGGTTCGAATCCTATTTCCGTCCCTCGTCACTGATTGGCGGGGATATGTTCGACTTTCTCGAATTGCATGATGGACGCGTGGCCCTATTTCAAATCGATGTTGCCGGGCATGGCGCAGCCGCAAGCCTTGTATCGGTGGCCGCCCATCTGGAAATGTGGCGCGCACTTGATGGTGCGTCGGACACGAAAGCGGTCATGGAGGAAATCAACCGCAACTGGTGGGGGGAACTGCCATATTTTACGGCGATCCTCGTGATGTTCGACCCGGAGTCCAGCACGGGCCGGATGGTGCAGGCCGGGCACCCCTACCCGCTGCATGTCGCATCGGATGGAACAGTTGCTTTTCTGGGAAGGGGCGGCGTGCCTATCGGGGTAACGGGTCTGCCCGAATACGAGGAGATCCCGGTCACGCTGGATCCAGGGGACCGACTGATTGTCTTTTCGGACGGACTTTATGATCTGCGCGACAGACATGGCGAAAGTTTTGGTGAAGAACGGCTGGAGGCGCTTGTCAGTTGGCTGGCCCGGACGGGAACGATTGACCTTGTTCCCGCGATAGTGAAGCATCTTCAGGACTGGGCTGATCCCGAGATGAATTTCGACGACATGAGCCTTGTGATCATGGAAAGGGTCTGAAAGTGCTCAAGAGTTCTGAACAAGTAAGGGATAGGGTCCTCGTAATCTCGATAAACGAACCGCGGCTGGAGGCAAACAATGCGCCGCTGTTCCGACAGATCCTTCTCGACAGGATTGAAGATGGCTATCAGCAAATCGTTATTGACCTGCGTAATGTGCAGTTCATCGACAGTTCGGCTCTTGGCGCGATGATCAGCGCGGTCAAGCGAATGGCTGCGTTGGGATCGATCACCCTTGCCGCACCGAACGCGGCAATCAGTCGGCTTTTGGAACTGACACGGATGAGCAAGGTCTTTCCGATTACGCAGACGGTGGACGAAGCGGTGTTGCGTCATGCCGGTTGACCTCGCGGCGGAAAACTCTGGACTGCACCTTGTCGTTGCTCGATCCCTTGATGCCATCGGGCCAACGGTCATGAAAGTGCGGGATTTTGCATTGGCCTATATGAACGAGATATCAGCGGCCGAGGTTGAACTGGCCTTGGCCGAGGTGCTGACAAATTCGATCAAGCACGGCCAAGCCCATGCGCGCGAAGGCACGAACATCACGGTGATGGCCGAAGCCGCAGATGGCTGGCTGACCGTCGAAGTGCTGGACAACGTCCCTGTGGCACCTGTTGGCATGTTCGAACTGATCACCGAAGACTCGCTTGATTTTGACCCGCAGGATCTTGAGTCCATCCCCGAGAGCGGGCGGGGACTTGCGCTGATTGTTCTAACGATGGACGAGGTTTTGCTTAACGTCGTGGCCGACCATTTCAGCCTGCGCATGCGCAAAAAACTGCCGACGCACTGAACCGCCCTGCGTCGCCCCGGCATATGGCCGGACGAAACATGGCGCATTTTACGCGCCTCGGACGGGAAGTAGTGGGTAAAGACAGCTTGTTGTGGACCCGACAACGGCCTAAGATTCCAAAGGAATGCAAGATCGAGGTGCAAAGGTCTTGGCCCAAACGAACCAAACCCAGCGTCCGTCGTTGACCCGTTTTGAACGGCAGGAACCGTGGGTTCCGTCTGAACATAGCCAACTGCAAGTCGCGCTGTGGCAATTCCTGTCGGTCAGCAGTCTGGTCTTCGGAACATGGTATCTTTACTGGCGCTGGGCAAAATCGATCAATATGGAGGCGGCTTGGTTTTCGGTTCCGCTCGCGATCGCCGAGACGCTCGCATTCATCGGTCTGGCGCTTTACACAATCAATCTGTGGTCCCCGGCGGCACCGAAGCCCGGCGCCTTGCCTGCGTCCGCACAGGATGTCGTCACTGATCCGGGTGCGGTGAACCGACCGCTTGTGGTCGATATCTTCTTTGCAACCTATAATGAGGATCCCGAGCTTGTCCGGCGTGGCCTTCAGGATGCGAAGAAAGTCACCTACCCGCTTCCGATTGATATCCGGATCAATGTTCTTGACGATGGCCGACGCCCCAAGATGCAGCAGGTTGCTGTCGAAGAGGGCGTGAATTACGTCACGAGATCCGACAATGTCGGGTTCAAGGCCGGGAACATGCGCAATGCGATGGAGGTGACCGTTGGCGACTTCATCGTCATTTGCGATGCCGATACCCGGCTCTTTCCGGATTTCCTTGTCGAAACGATGGGGTATTTTCGCGACCCTGACATGGCGTGGGTCCAGACACCGCAATGGTTCTGGGATATTCCGCCCGGCGTCCCCTTGGAAGCGTGGCTAAGGCGACGGCTGGGTCGACCCGGCGGCTGGATTGGCCGCATTGTTGAACGGGCAATCGGACCCGTCCGATTGGGTGAAGACCCTTTCGGAAACGATCCACAGATGTTTTACGACTTCATTCAGCACCGGCGGAACTGGGCGAATGCGTCCTTTTGCTGTGGCGCCGCGTCGATCCATCGCCGTGAAGCGCTTATGGAAGCCGCTATCCGGGCATGGGCAAGCGATGTTGAGAAGAAGAACCTTCTTGAAGAGAGGGCCAGCCTGTCCTTGACAGGCGAGCTTGATCTATACGAGGCGGTGCGGGACAATGCGCGCGTAAGCAGGGCGCGAGAGACCGACTTCGCACCTTTCAAGCTGCATGTGTCGGAAGACCTCTATACATCCATTCACTTGCACAGCGACACCGAACGGCGCTGGAAGTCGGTGATGCACCCGAAAGTGCTGTCGCGGATGATGTCGCCGAGCGACCTTCTCACCTGGACGATCCAGCGGTTCAAATATGCCGGCGGAACGTTGGATATTCTGTGGAACGACAATCCATTGTTCCGCAAGGGCCTGTCGCTTCCGCAGCGGCTGATGTATGCGACGACCTTCTACTCTTACCTCTCACCGATCTGGAACATCATTTTCGTGATCGCTCCGATCGTCTTTCTGACGACGGGCATTGCACCCCTTGCGACCTATTCGCTCGATTTCTTGCTGCACCTCGTTCCGTTCTTGATCCTGCATGAACTTGCGCAAGTCGTTGGGCTTTGGGGCACCTCGGTAATGAGGGGGCGGCGCTGGTACATGGCCATGTTCACGCTGAATTTCCGGGCACTCTGGGCCGTCGCGCGGCAGAACCGCATTTCTTTTTCGGTGACTCCGAAGGACCGGGCCTCTGGCAAATTCCACCATCTGGTACGCTGGCAGATTGCCCTGGCGATCGCGATTGTCGCAAGCCTTCTCGTTGGCTGGATTTCCTTCCTGCAGGGCGTGGCAGGATTCACCGTTGGAGCAATAATTGCGAATACGCTGTGGAGTGTGAACAATCTTCTGTCATTGTCCGTGATCATTCGAGCAGCAGGCTGGTCGCCCGATCCCGAATTCGATCTTCCCGTCATGAAAGGGTATCCGACTGATGCGTCGTAGTGCTTTGCATGCAGCAAGAAGCCAAATCGCATGGATCCTTGCGCTGGTCATTTCGACAGCGATTGTCGTACGCCTGGAACAGGTGAGTTTCGAGGACCGTCTTTCCCTGCTGACCTCAAATCCGTTCAAGGTAGAGACGGCGATGTCCGAAGCGATGCTGACACGGGTCACGGCGGCGGACTGGGGCACGTCAGACCTGCATTTGGCGCAGAAGGCGACGTCCATGGCGCTGGTTCTCATGTCGCAACCGGTGACATCCGCCGTCGAGGCAGACGCGATCGCGACCTTGGCTACGACGCGCGCTCAAAGCGAAATTGCTGATCCGGCTGACCGTCCGATGCTTGAAGTTGCAGCGGCGATCTTGCAGGCGGCGCTGGAATCGCCAAACCGGGCATCTCTGGACAATTAGTCCGACACCAAATTGAAAGCAGTCGCCGCGCTGCAAAATGCGCTTTGAGAACTCTTCCCCGGTCGTTGGACAGATTGCCGGTTGAGTATGGCGACCGCTTGTAGCCGCTGATCGCTTTCCCAAGCACTTTGGCTTAGGGAACGATGCAGGCACATACGCCGAAAATTGCTCCGAACTATGGAATGGTTTCAGTGGTCTATGGTGGAGCAGAGGGGGTGCGTCGGAAACCTGCATTGCTTTATATTTTTCAACTACTTACATGGGATGCCACCTTGGTCATCGTAGCGGCAAATCGTAGCAAAGAAGGTGGCTTCTTGCTAGCTCGCGCAACCTATCCGTTTTCGGCTTGAGTGATGGGGTTCATGGGTCAGGTCCGGAATATGAGTTCTAGAAGGCGAACGTGTCGGGATGGATCGAACGTCTCCCGGGGGTGATCGATGATGAATTCGATCTCAGACCGGTAGAGTTCCACAGCGGCACCGGGAGTCAAGTCACCGTCCGTGATGGTGGGAACGAAGCCATCCTGAATCTGACATGGTCAGCCTCTGCGCTCTCACCGGAGCCGTGCATCCCGGAAGGTTACTGATGCTACGAGGTTGCCACGCATTCAGTGTTACCACCCTTCTATGCTGCCAGGCGCAAGCGTTCACCTGCCTCCTGGAGGTCGGTGGCGAGATACTTGCCGACGGAACTTGCCAGTACGATGAGGATCGTCATGGCAGCTTCCGGTTCTCCGATGACGACGATCCCAGGATGTTCGTTTCAGTGCTCATGAGCCAGGACGCGACAGCACTGGGATACTGGACAGGGCCGCAGGGTGGCACTCACGCACATGATGTTCTTGGCATCCTGAGGCGTGATGGGGCGTGTTGGCGGAAAGACGTGGCACGGGTGTGTGCTTGGCGGTAACAACTGGCCTGCCGAAACATCGATCCCGAGGGAGTGCACAACACCGGATTGACGGGGTTTTTGCGATAGGTACGCGTCACAGCGGCGCGTTTGGCGGGTCCTCGAACGGCAGTGAGTTCCACCATAGCTCCACAGCATCGTGAACCAATCTTCCGATGGGAATACCAGATGCCTCTCTCACCTCACGCAACCGGTCGATGCATACGTTGGGAACGTTGCGGATCGTG
>Ga0247832_1006639_pt1 | contig 12580 bp, 5 predicted proteins | sample LaCruzMarch2015__10_FD_192407 | JGI IMG/M metagenome (GOLD analysis project Ga0247832, IMG submission 192407) | Freshwater microbial communities from meromictic Lake La Cruz, Castile-La Mancha, Spain - LaCruzMarch2015_4m | ecosystem: Environmental > Aquatic > Freshwater > Lake | place: Spain... | reverse complement strand
AAGAACCTGATCTCAACGTACTAGCCACAATTAGTAGGGCATCATCAAATCAAAGTAGCCACATTTTGAGAATTAAAGAAGGAAGCGATCAAATAGTTGATTATTTAATTACATTTGAATGCAAAATGGCATTGCGCGATGGCATTGCAGCTCGGCAATTAATAATAGAAAAAAAACAGGTGCGCGAAAAGATAATTAGTGAAATGGAGAAACTTCATCGGAAATTGCCTCTTACCAAAACAAGAGAATTTGGAAAATTTATTTACAATGGTTTGATAACTCAGCTACGCTCGATTGGTCCAGGATTAGGAGTAGATCGCTGGATTCGCCTCCATTGTTCTGATTTACAAGATGCGCAAAGCCGATCTATTGAAACAGAGATTAATAACAATATTGCTATTTTGCAAGCACCAAGCAAGGCTAGCTTCCCTGAAAAACTTTATAAGGCTAGCGTCTTAATGAACGCCGCTTACGCCATTCATAATGCCGAATTACTTGGTAAATCACACCTAGGTGTACCTTACATTTCCCAAGGATATGGTGATAAGGCAAAAATATTAATCAAATCAACATTAGACGATCAAAATGAATCTCATGTTATCAACGATCGTCAGATCATTGATGATTGGGCAGCAGAATTGGGAATAACTGGTTGGTACGATTGGGTAACTGAGTCGGAATTAACAAAAAATGAATAATCAGCAGCCAATCAGCTTTTCAATGGCAGAAGCAGATTTTGATATATCGCTGTTACCAAAGGCAGCGCAAGAGCTTGGTAGTGAAGCCTTTCGAAATGCTGTAACCACCTACTACAAGAATGCTTACAGCGAAGCTGGCGGCAGGATTGATGTTGGCTTCTCCAGCGGGCAAATCGAGGTCGACTGGGATCCACAAGCTGATCAATTACCAGCAAGTGCTGCAATTGTGGAACATCTAGAAGCTGGGCGAATTGCTGAAGCCATCCCACTCCTTAAAACAAGGCTGCAACTACAACCTGATGACATCGAAAGTCTTTACAACCTAGGAATGGTTTACAGCGATATTCAGCAAATAGAAGAAGCTCGCGTCTTGCTTAGCAAAGCAATCAAACTGGATCCAGGATTTGCTAACGCCCACGTTGCACTTGGTGTAGCAGCGCTGCGTGCTGGCGACCTTGATAGTGCACAGGCTCCTTTGGAAAAAGCTTGCGTTCTAGAACCCACCAATCCGTTTGCGCTGCGAACTTTGGCCCAATTGCATCTGATGAGACGCAACCCGCAGGCGGCACTGCCTTACTTGCGCAGCGCTTCAATCGTGGCACCAAGCGATCCGATAAGTCTCTTTAGCCTCGCCCAATGTCTCCTTGGTATTGAAGGTGAAACAAGAGAAAATGAAGCGGCTGAGCTGTTAAAACGTGCTCTAAAGCTTTCGCCAACCGGTGAGCTGGCCGAAAAGATTAAAATTCAACAAGGCAAACTAGCGACGCGTGTGATGCGCAGCAATAGCGGTGGGGTGCCGCGAATGGATGTAGTTATGTACTGCACCGGTGCGCTGGAGGCATTCGCTGGGATGGAGCCCTTGGAGCAGATGCAGCTAATGATGGAAGTAGCTGCAGTGGGTCAGAAAGGGCTATCGATCAACGACCCCAATGAAAAACACCACCTGAACACCTATCGGGGGGGGAAAACAGTGTCGGCAATGCAAGCTGCTTGCATTTTATTTGTAGGAACGAAACTGTTGCTGCCTGATCAGAGCACAGGTCTGGATTTTCAAAAAGAGTTCGAAACAGCAAAAGCAATGTCCAGTCTCAATCCCAATAGCTAAATCTAAAATTCGTTGAAATCTATAATTTAAATAAAATCCTGGCGATTAGGGATGTGCAAGGATCAATAATCATGTATAATTTATTTAGTGCTAGGTAAATTTGATGATTATTTACTTAGAAACTCGTGAGATTTTTCTTGAACATGTACGTCGAAATCGGATTGAGCTTGAGGTAGGAGAACGCCTAAAAATGCTAACCGGCCGTGGCGTAGGCCCAGCAGAAGTACGCTCTTGGCGAAATTCACTAATGTTTGTAAGTAACCTACTGCAAGCAAAAGAAATTCCTGAAGCTCTAGGAGTTGCAATTGAATATCAAATTCATAATACTTCAAGGCGAATTGATTTAATGCTGTCAGGGCGATCTGAAAATAACAAGCATGCAGCTGTAATTATAGAATTAAAGCAATGGGAAACGGTAGAAGCTACACAAATGGACGGTATCGTCCACACATTTGTTGGAGGTAGAAATCGTGACGTAACTCATCCTTCTTATCAAGTCTGGAGTTATAGCTGTTTATTAGAAGATTTTAATACGGCGGTGCAAGAGCACGATATTGAGATCAGCCCATGCGCTTATTTACATAATTGCAGTGATGGTAGTGGCGTTCTAGCTGAGTGCTATCGCGAAGATCTAGATCGAGCCCCAGTATTCCTGCGTCAAGATTCTGATGAATTGGTTAGCTATTTAACACGTTGCTTAAAACAAGGGGATAGCGGCGAATCAATTAAACTAATACGTGATGGACGTGCTAGACCATCACGCCAACTGGCTGAATGTTTTGAGCAAATGGTGCTGGGAAATAGCGAATTCACATTAATTGAAGAACAAAAAGTAGTCTACGAAAAGGTGCTCGCGTTGGCCCGCCGACTTCGCCACGGCAAGCGCACTGTGGTGCTTGTGCGCGGCGGTCCGGGCACAGGCAAGTCAGTAGTAGCAATCCACCTCGTGGCAGCTCTACTGCAAAAGCAGCTAAACGTTCAATATGTAAGTAAAAATGCTGCTCCGCGAGCCGTTTTTAAAGCCAAGCTCACCGGCCAAATGAAGCGCACGCGTTACGACAATCTTTTCTGCGGTTCAGGTACTTTTGTGGAATCTCCACCTGGGCTTTACGACGTGCTGGTGGTCGATGAAGCGCACCGTTTGAACCGCTTCAGCGGTCTGTACGGCAACCAGGGAGAGAATCAGGTCAAGGAAATCATCAATGCCAGTCACCTAAGCGTCTTCTTCCTCGATGAAGACCAGCAGGTGGCCTGGAAGGACATCGGTACAGAGTCCGAGATCCGAGAGCACGCCAGCGCTTTAGGCGCTGAGGTTGTTATCGATGAGTTGCCATCACAGTTTCGCTGTGCCGGCTCCGATGGCTACTTGGCCTGGCTGGATGACCTACTCGGCATCCGGCCAACAGCAAACCCTGAGCTCGACCGCGGTGCCTTCGACTTTCGTCTGTTTGAGAACCCCGGAAGTTTGCATGCAGCTATACGGCAGGCAAATACCAGCAACCGCGCTCGGCTTGTAGCCGGTTACTGCTGGAACTGGTCCTCAAAGAAGAATCTTGACTTAAACGACATCGTGCTGCCGGAGCACAGTTATGCCGCTCGCTGGAACCTGGCAGCGGAGGGCAACATCTGGATCATCAGTCCCACTGGGGTGGAGGAGGTGGGTTGCGTCCACACCTGCCAGGGCCTGGAGGTGGACACGATCGGTGTGATCATCGGCCCCGATCTGTTGTTTCGTGATGGCCAGTTGCAAGCAAATCCGAGCGCTAGGCCCCGCAGCGACAAGAGCCTGACTGGCTGGAGAGCCGCTATGGCCACAGATCCCAAAGGAACAGAGGAGCGTGTAAGCCGGCTGATCCGCAACACCTACCGCACCTTGATGAGCCGCGGCATGAAAAGCTGCTGGGTGTTTGCCTGTGATCCGGAGCTGCAAGAATATTTCAGAGAAAAAATAAATTTATCTTCGAGTGCTGAATAAAGAGCTGCCAGGTATAAATTTGAAAGTTCTCGCTTGCTACACTGTTAGATTAACCGTAAGCTAATTAATTGCAAACGTGGAATTTAACTTTGTTTGCGGATGCCATTTCTTAATGCAAATTACAACCAATTAAATATATTTTAATTTTGGCTTTTCTTGGCTATAGTCAAAATTATATTTTTTACTTGTTGTGCCCTTACGCCTGGAGGACCTAAAACCTGATGCCCAGGTCACAGGGCTAATAGGTCGTGAGGCGGTCAGGATCGTCAGCACCCAACTGATGGGTGAAGCATGTGACGTGGTCTACAAAGACGGGCAAGGAATCCTTCATTCCCAGATCCTCTTCAGAGACAGGGAAGCTGACTTAGAGCTGGTGTCTTCGGGCCGCAAGTGGAGCTTCAAAGGCGACGGTGACAAATTTCGGCTGGTTTCAGAGGGTGAGCGCATTCGCCTGGCTTACTTATTTGACCCTTACGTAGCAGTAAGCAGTAGCGCGATTGACCCGCTGCCCCACCAGATAAGTGCTGTATATGAGCACATGCTGCCCCGGCAGCCAATGCGTTACCTGCTGGCTGATGACCCCGGTGCCGGTAAAACGATCATGGCCGGTCTGCTGATAAAAGAACTGCTTATCCGCGGCGAGCTGGAGCGTTGCCTGATCGTTGCACCAGGATCCCTTTCAGAGCAGTGGCAGGACGAACTCAAGGAAAAGTTCGAGCTGCAGTTCGAGCTGCTCACCCGTGATTTGATCAACGCAACAGGGATGGGCAACCCCTTTGCCGAGAAGCCATTGATGATCGCAAGGATGGACATGCTCTCCCGCGATCAGGAGCTACAAACCCGGCTAGAACAAGCACCTGAATGGGATCTGGTGGTGTGTGACGAATCCCACAGGATGAGCGCCCATTACTTCGGAGGTGAACTCAAGACCACCAAGCGATATCTCATGGGTCAGCGGGTTGGGAACCATGCCCGCAACTTGTTGTTGATGACGGCGACGCCCCACAACGGAAAGGACGAGGACTTCCAATTATTTATGGCCCTCTTGGATGAAGATCGTTTTGCCGGAAAGGAAAAGGATTCGGTTCATCGCAGCGACCCCACGGATCTGATGCGACGGCTGGTTAAGGAAGATCTTTACACCTTTGAAGGCAAGAAGCTCTTCCCCGAACGTAAGAGCTACACAGCTCAGTACGAATTGAGTCAGAGCGAAAAGGTGCTCTATGAACGAGTAACTGAATACGTGCGTGAAGAAATGAATCGCGCTGAACGTAATGCAGAACAGGAGGGTGGTGGCAAACGGCGAGTGAATGTGGGCTTTGCTTTGATGACCCTGCAGCGCCGACTAGCTAGCTCCCCGTTTGCTATTCATCGCTCCATCGAGCGTAGACGGGGAAAACTAGAGGCCCGCTTAAAAGAAGAGCGGCTGCTGATGCAAGGCCGGCAAGCTGGTGGACGCCTGCAGGTAGGCCAGAAACTTGCGGCACTTGATCCTGATGACATAGAAGATCTCTACGACGAAGACACTGCTGCTGAGATAGAGGAAACCGAGAACACGTTTATTGATAACGCCACTTCTGCACAGACCCTTACTGAATTGGAGTTTGAGATCCAAACACTTAAGGATCTGGAGGTGCTCAGTAAAAACGTGGTCAGCTCTGGCACCGATGCCAAGTGGCAGCAGTTAGACAAGATCCTTGATGACCCGTTGATGCGTGATGAGAACGGTGGTCGCCGCAAGCTGGTTCTCTTTACAGAGTTCAAAGACACCCTTACCGACCTAGCTCGCAAGATCCGTAATCGCCTTGGCAGAGAAGAAGCCGTAGTTGAAATCCATGGTGCCGTGCCTAGGGACCGTAGACGACAGGTAGTACAGGCGTTTATGAACGATCCAACCGTCGAGATCCTGCTTGCCAATGATGCTGCTGGGGAGGGTGTGAACCTGCAACGTGCCCATTTGATGGTTAATTACGACCTGCCCTGGAACCCCAACAGATTGGAGCAGCGCTTTGGCCGTATCCACCGGATTGGTCAGAAGGAGGTTTGCCACCTTTGGAACCTGTTGGCCAAAGACACCAGGGAGGGAGACGTCTATATCCAGTTGCTGCAGAAGCTGGAACGTGCGCGAGAAGCACTAGGCGACAAAGTTTTTGACGTACTCGGCCAGCTATTCACTGGTCGTTCGCTGCGCGAGCTGCTGATGGATGCGGTGCTCTACAACGCCGACCCTGCGGTCAAGGCACGGATGGATGAAATTGATGAAGCCGTGAAATCGGAGCACCTCATCGAGTTGCTGGAGCGCCGGGCCCTTGTAAAGCAGGGCATGGACACCACCAAGGTTCTTAACCTCAAGCAGCAGATGGAACGTGCCATGGCACGGCGCATCCAGCCGCACTATGTACATGACTTTTTTATAGAAGCCTTTCGGCGTCTTGGCGGTAAGGCCTTCCCAAGGGAGGAGGGACGCTACGAGATTACCCATATCCCGCCGCTGCTCCTGGATCACAACCAGCAGATCGGTACGGGGGTTCCCCTGCAACCAAGATATGAGCGCATTTGTTTTGAAAAACAGCACGTAGGTCAATCACCACGAGCAGAACTGGTCAGTCCGAGTCATCCCCTATTGGAGGTTTGCATCTCCTTGATCTGGACCCGTGAAAGCAATGTGCTCAGCCAAGGAGCAATTTTGGTAGACGACAACGATGCAGGTGCCGAGCCAAGGGTTCTCTTCTGCCTTGAGCACGGCCTGCAGGATGGACGCAAGAATCGCCAGGGGCAGCAGCCCTTGATTTCAAATCGACTGGTGTTCCTTGAGATCGCTTGTAGTGGTGAGGTCTCTACTGCTGGTTCTGCTCCATACCTGGATTACAGGCCCCTGGCACCAGATGAACAATCTTTGGTGGAACCCTTGTTAACTGAGGACTGGCTTGCACAGGACTGGGATTCCACCGTGATGAGCCATGCGATGCAGACCCTGGTTCCGGCTCACCTCAACGAGATCAAAAGTGAACGTTTCGCCAGGATCAAGAAGGCACGGCAGGAGGTGGAAGCTCGGATGACGTATCAGATCAACTTTTGGCAGAAGCGCCACGCCGAACTAAAGCACCAAGAATCGGCGGGCAAAAAAACAAGATTGCCAGCTCAGGTAGCAAGAGATCGCGCCGAACTACTGCTAAACCGCCTGGGTAAACGGCTGGCGCAGCTTGATTCAGAAGCACAGATCACTGCGAAAGCACCGATCCTTAAATCAGGTGCCCTGGTGCTTCCTGCTGGCCTGTTGCGTCAGATCAAGGGTGAAACAGCCAATGCTGCTGTTGATGCTGAGGCGCGCAAGCGGGTTGAACTGCTGGCAATGGAAGCGGTCTTTGCTGCTGAACGTGCCCTTGGTCGTACCCCTATCGACAAGAGTGCAGAGCGCGGCATCGGCTACGACATCGAATCTTCTGATGGAAATGGCAACCTGTTCTTCATTGAGGTGAAGGGCCGGGCGGAAGGAGCTGACAGCGTTACCCTCACCTACAACGAACTCAAATGCGGCAACAACAAGCCTGAACGTTTCCGGCTTGCCATCAGCACAATCTCAGGTGATCAAGCCTCACCACCTAGATATGTAAGTGGCATCGACTGGGGCCGACCAGGCTTCGCGTCACAGGGCCAAAATTTTGCTCTTTCCGAGCTGCTTTCTGTTGCGAGCAACCCGCACTGAAAAAATGATCAACAACAGTACGGACAAATCTGGATTGACCTTGCTGGAGGAATGGCCAGTAAAAGAGTTCTTATTCGTTCCCTCATTCATGGTGGCAACTGCCGATGACAGGGTGTTAATGGGAGATCGCGATCACAATGGGTGTCTTCTACTTGATTTGAATAATCACTCCTGCAGCAAAGAAAAGTGGCACCAGCCAGAGCGAATTGCACTACAGGAAAAAACAGGTTTTCTCTTTCCCGAAAAGGGAATCACAGATATCTCCGCTTCAAGTACGCCTGAAAAAACAATTGCAGCAGTTGCAGCAAAAGGTCAGTATGCAAGCTGCTGGCAGGTTGGATCGAATAATGGCTGGGTGCTAGATGATCATGCACATGCCGTAGCTGTTGCACCAAATGCAGCATCGGTAGCAGTAGGTCTTGGCAGGTGGGTTCTTGATTCTGTGTCGTCTGCTCAGGCTGAGGTTGTGATCTGGGATATTCCCGAAAATGAGATCTTAGTGCGAAGAAAGCTGCCCGGCTCTTGTGTAGTCCAGCTTCTATGGATTCAAAATGAAGCAGAAGCTTTTTACAACTACACCGATGGTCGTGGTGTAGATGAGCTCATCATTGCTACCACTGTTACGCGTAACCAAAGTGAAGGTTTTGTGGCGATATTAGACCCACTGGATTTAAGAATTATTGAAATCGCTGATATTCCAACTGCTGATCTGCTGAGACCGATTGCAGCCTGGCCGCAGGAAGGAAGGATTTGGGCTGGTGGTTTTCGTTACTTAAATGAAGAATTCCATGAACCCTGGTTACAGCCAAGTCCCGAATGGGCTCCTTGTATGACTAATAGTCGAAGTGTTTGGTTGTCGGAGAATCGCCTCTTTCGCATTGAAAGGAACTCTGATGACCAATTCATTGCCCAGATCCTGGGATCACTAAGTCCCAAAGATGAAGAAACGGCTGAGGAGATTTCACGATGATTGGTGATCACCCCGTTAAACGCCGCAAGAAAATGATCGAGGTCGCCATCCCTTTGGAAACGATCAATGCGGCATCAGCGGCTGAAAAACAACCTGGAATCGGAGCGCATCCACGAGGCCTTCACTTGTGGTGGGCGCGGCGGCCACTAGCAGCAGCAAGGTCAGTGATCTTCTGCCAGATGGTGGATGACCCCTCAGCGGTGCCGGAGGAGTTCCCTACTGAAGAAGCTCAGGAGATCGAGCGGCTCAGGCTGTTTGCTCTAGTCAGTGAACTGGTGATCTGGGAGAACACCACCAATGAGCTGGTGTTGAACCGAGCGCGAGAAGAAATCAAAAGAAGCTGGCGGCGGGCCTGCGCTGATAACGCAGATCATCCAGATGCAGCAGAGCTGTTTGATCCAGAAAAGCTACCGGGCTTTCACGATCCCTTCGCCGGAGGTGGGGCCTTGCCACTGGAGGCCCAGCGCCTGGGCCTCGAGGCTTACGCCAGCGATCTAAACCCGGTGGCGGTACTGATCAACAAGGCGATGATTGAAATACCGCCGAAGTTTGCGGGGATGCCTCCGGTGAATCCCAAGAGCCGGCATGACCTGGATGTGCGCCAGTGGAAAGGTGCCCAGGGGTTGGCAGAAGACGTGCGCTACTACGGCAAGTGGATGCGTGATGAAGCAGAAAAGCGCATTGGTCATCTCTACCCAAAGATCAAGATCACGCCGGAGATGGTTGCGGAACGACCAGACCTAAGTCCATATGAAAATAAAGAATTAACCGTGATCGCCTGGCTGTGGGCTCGAACAGTCCAAAGTCCCAACCCTGCCTTTGCACAAGTGGCAGTGCCCTTGGTTTCTACCTTCATGCTCTCCACGAAGGCGGGCAAGGAGACTTATGTAGAGCCTGTTATCGAAGACGGTGGTTATCGGTTCACGGTGAAAGTGGGCAAGCCGAAAGATGCTGAGAGCGCGAAGAACGGGACCAAACTGTCGCGGGGCGCGAACTTTCAGTGCCTGATGACGGGGGCGCCAATCGCGTCGGACCATATCTACAGCGAGGCCAAAGCAGGGCGCATGAGTGCGCGCCTTATGGCGATCGTGGCCGAGGGGGATCGTGGGCGGGTCTATCTCGCGCCAACCCCGGGGCACGAGGCAGCGGCGCTCATGGCCAAGCCGGAATGGAAGCCTGAGGTCGCGATGCCGGAGAACCCACGCTGGTTCTCGCCGCCTCTCTATGGCTTGAAGACCTACGGCGACCTCTTCACAGCACGTCAGCTGGTGGCGCTTACCACCTTTTCGGATTTGGTTCAGGAAGCTCGTGAGCAGGTAAAGGCAGATGCACTAGCTGCAGGGGGATGGGTTGAGACAGTGCCTTTATCTGAAGGAGGGAGTGGAACGGTCGCTTATTCGGATGCGGTGGGTGTGTATTTAAGCTTTGCAATAAGTAGGCTTTGTGATTACAACAGCTCAATAGCTACTTGGAAGCCATCAGGCGAGCAAGTAATGCAGACTTTTAAGCGCCAGGCTTTGCCCATGACGTGGGACTTCCCTGAATCCAACGCCCTCGGCTCAACAGCAATCTGTTGGACCAACTGCATAAAATATACTTACCAAAATCTAAATAGTATTATCGCCTGGAGCTTCACGGGGTATGCCTTTCAAGGTGATGCTCAATCTAAAAAGCAAGCGCCCCCAAGAGTCGTCTCTACTGATCCGCCTTATTATGACAACATTGGCTACGCCGATCTCTCCGACTTCTTCTACGTCTGGCTGCGCCGCTCTTTAAGGTCGGTCTTCCCTAAACTGTTCGCTACAGTTACTGTCCCTAAGGCCGAGGAGTTAGTAGCCACTCCATATCGGCACGGAACGAAAAATAAAGCAGAAGCCTTCTTCCTGGATGGCATGACCTTGGCAATGCAGCAGATCGCCATTCAGTCACATCCTGCCTTCCCCGTCACGATCTACTACGCCTTCAAGCAAGCTGAAACGAAGACGGCTGCAGGCACTGCTAGCACTGGATGGGAGACCTTCTTGGCGGCAGTGATCAAAGCAGGCTTTGCACTTTATGGCACCTGGCCGATGCGCACGGAACTGGCCAACCGAATGATCGGATCTGGCACAAATGCTCTTGCCTCAAGCGTCGTTCTCGTCTGCCATCGACGACTGAATTCTGCAATCACGCTGTCTCGCACCGACTTCCGCCGCCAGCTTCGCCAGGAGCTACCCCAGGCCTTGAAATCGCTGGAGCGAGCAAACATCGCTCCAGTTGATGTAGCCCAGGCTGCTATCGGCCCCGGAATGGCCATTTTCAGTAGTGCCAAGGCGGTACTTAATCCCGATGACAGCCCCATGAGTGTGCGGGAGGCCCTGATCGAGATCAACACCGCCCTCGATGAATACCTTTCACAAGATGAAGGCGACCTCGATGCCGACAGCCGCTTTGCCCTCACCTTCTTTGAGAGCTATGGCTATGAAGAGCGCTCCTATGGAGATGCAGAAGGTTTAGCCATTGCACGAAATCTTTCCGTTGATGGGGTTGCAGAAGCAGGAATCCTCTCCTCCGTAGCTGGCAAAGTGCGCCTCTACCAGCGCGCCCAACTTGTGGAGGATTGGGATCCCACCACCGATCGTCGTCTCTGCGTTTGGGAAGCCACCCAGCACCTGATCAAGCGCTTGGAGGCTAGTGGCGAAGGCGCCGCTGCTGAGCTACTGCTTCAGCTCAAAAATGTCTCCGGCCATGGTGATCTTGTCGCCAACTGCCGTGCCCTGGCCTACCGCCTCTACAACCACTGTGAGAAGAAGAAACAAGCAGAAGAAGCCCGCGCGTACAACGGCCTGGTGATCGCCTGGCCGGAGCTGGAGCGCCTGGCCTCTAACCAAAGCACGGAAACCGTTATTCAGACTTCTCTGATCTGATTTACTCACCATGACTCTCTCCAACCGCGACCGCATCGGCAAGGCCCTTGATCAGCTGCGAGAAGCCCTGCTTCCCTACATCTCAAGTCAGCTCTACGACCAGGTTGGTTCCGACTGGCAAGATCGGCTACCTCCTAATGCCAACAATCTTCAAGACGTTTCAGTATTGCTGGGTCTGTTCATGGAGCACTGGCAGACAGTCTTTAAACGCCTGCTGAGCCAGTCTGATCGCGCCTACGCAAGCGAACTCAGAGAAGCGCGCAACAAGTGGGCCCATTCTGAGGCCATGTCTTCTGACGATGTCGACCGCTATATCGACACAGCTGTTCGCCTTTGCCGAAATATCAATGCCACGGAGCAGGCCGAATCAATTCGTTCCTTGAGGGAGGAGCTGCAGCAGCAGGTATTTGCTGAACGTGCTCGCAATCGCACGCGCTATCAAGCTTCCATCGCTAACGAAATAGAAGCCGGCCTTATGCCCTGGCGTGAGGTAATTACTCCACACCCTGATGTGATCAGTGGCAAGTACCAGCAGGCAGAGTTCGCCGCTGATCTGGACCTAGTTCAACGGGGGATCGGCAGTTCTGAATACACCGATCCAGTCGAATTCTATCGCCGCACCTTCATCACAGATGGTTTGCGGGAACTTCTCCGTATCGCCCTCCAGCGCTTCAACAAGCAAAACGGGGAACCTGTAATCGAACTGCAGACCAACTTCGGTGGCGGTAAGACCCACTCGATGTTGACCCTATTCCACCTCTGCTCTGGTGTTCCCCTCGCTGACCTGCCTGGCCTTGATCAGGTCTGCAGTGAGCTGGGTATCAGCTCTATACCCAAAGCATCCCGAGCTGTTTTGGTTGGCACGGCCTTCAACCCCTCGAAGGTGGACCTCAAACCAGATGGCACCGAGGTCCATACCCTCTGGGGTGAACTGGCTTATCAACTCGGTGGTGCGGAAGGCTATGCCCAGATCGCCGAAAGCGATAAAAAGCAGGTGGCACCTGGTGCAAGATCGCTAGCGGCCCTCTTTGAAAGCTACGGACCCTGCCTAATCCTGGTAGACGAGTGGGTTGCCTACGCCAGAAATCTGGTTGACAAGTCCGACCTACCGGCTGGCACCTTCGATACCCAGCTAACTTTTGCCCAGCAATTAACAGAAGCAACTAAGCAGGTGGCCAACGCCCTGCTCTTGATCTCAGTTCCTCAGAGCATTAACGAGA
>Ga0247832_1006629_pt1 | contig 12587 bp, 11 predicted proteins | sample LaCruzMarch2015__10_FD_192407 | JGI IMG/M metagenome (GOLD analysis project Ga0247832, IMG submission 192407) | Freshwater microbial communities from meromictic Lake La Cruz, Castile-La Mancha, Spain - LaCruzMarch2015_4m | ecosystem: Environmental > Aquatic > Freshwater > Lake | place: Spain... | reverse complement strand
AAAATGGCCGCGGAACTCATTCCCAATCAAGCCATGTTGATCAATACCTTGCCGATGCTGGAAGCCAGGGCCAGTTCAGAGATTGAGAATATTGTCACGACCGCTGACGAATTGTTTCGTCATGCTGGCAGAGACAAAGCACCAAGTGATCCTGCTACAAAAGAAGCTCTGCGTTATCGCAGGGCCTTGTCAGAAGGTTTTGAAGCGTTGAAAGATTACCCTCTGACCACGCGGACAGCCGAGCAGATCTGCTCCACGATAAAGGGCGTGGAAATGACAATACGTAAAGTGCCCGGCACGAAATTGGAAAATGCCAACACAGCTGAGGTTATTTATTCCCCACCTGAAGGGGCAGATCGCTTGCGAGCGATCCTGTCCAATTGGGAAGTTTTTATGCATACGCGCGAAGACATCGATCCCCTCATACGGATGGCCATAGGACATTATCAATTTGAGGCCGTCCACCCTTTCACAGATGGCAACGGAAGGACTGGCCGCATTTTGAACAGCCTGTTCTTGATTGAAGAAAAACTTTTGACGCTGCCGATCCTCTATCTGAGCCGCTACATCATGGTGAGCAAATCAGATTATTATCGCTTATTGCTGGAGGTCACCAAATCAAACGCCTGGGAAGATTGGATTATCTACATCTTAAAAGGCGTAGAGGAGACCGCGATCTGGACATTGGCTAAAATAACCGCGATCCGTGAGCTACAGATGGACACAAGTCGCTATATTCGTCAGGTCTTGCCCAAAGCCTATAGTCATGAACTCGTGAACGTCATTTTTGAACAGCCATATTGTCGAATAGCTAATTTGGTGAATGCCAATGTCGCAAAACGCCAGACAGCCTCCCTCTATCTTAAGCAACTCGCAGGTATCGGTGTGTTGCGTGAAACCGAAGCTGGAAAAGAAAACCTCTATGTTCACCCAAAACTAATGGCTTTGGTTACCCGCGACAGCAATAGTGTCGAAGCCTACTTTTAAATGCCTTTCATCTCTCGCGTGACGTCCGGCATTGGCTAGGACTGCGAATGCCACGGACTGCTGTCGGGGCGAGATAGCAATCAATTCCATCGCGGACGTAGCCTTAGGTTTCTTGAAAGTCGGGAACACGTCCCAATCGGGCGACGCGGTTAGGGCCTGAGTTGTAGGCGGCAAGTGCCAGCCGGATATCGCTAAACCTGCCAATTTGGACGACAAGATAGCGCGCAACAGCCCGAAGGTTCTGTTCGGTATCAAAGGCATTGGAAACCCCAAGCTCTCGCGCGGTGCCCAGCATCAATTGTGCAAGACTGAGGTGGTCCCCGGATTTCGGACAGTGAGTTAAGCTGGTATCAACTTGATGAAGGGTGAGACCTGATATGAATAAGAGAAAGAGATACGGGGCGGATTCTAAGGCAAAGGTGGCTTTGGAGGCGCTGAAGGGCGATTTGACATTGGCGCAATTGGCGACCAAGCACGGGGTGCATCAAGGGCAGATTTTGAGTTAGCGTAAACAAGCCGTGGACGGCAAAGGTGCTTGGCGCGACAATGTCTTTGTCGAGCAACTCTGAAAGTCAGTCAAATACGAGGAAGTCTATCTGCGGGCCTATAACAGCGTGGCCGACGCCCGCGCCAATCTGGCCAAATATCTGACCTACTATAACACAAGACGATCCTACCAAGCCCTTGACGGAAACACCCCAGACGGAGCTTGATTCAACCCGCCACAACCAATCCCGGTTGCGGCATAACAACGCCAGTCATCCACTTATAAAACGCGATTGACCTGTCCAAACAAACCGAGCCAGTTCACTGTTAGCATCAAAGTTGCGCGTAAACTCTGAAATCAGGGCAGAGCCTTAAACCCCGGGCTGATCTGGCGGGCTTTCTTCCATCGGTGCGCCCACCAATTGTTTGCTGGTGAGGCCATAAACTGCCAACAAAAATAGCACCAATGCGCACAGGATAAAGGGTGCTTGGTGACTAACCAGCGCATAAAGGCCTGCCCCGAATATAGGTGCAACGACAAATCCAGCCCCATTGGCCGCGACCACCAGCCCTGCAACACTTCCCTGATCATCTTGGCTGACGGCGAGCGACGCTCCACCGGTAAATCCTGGACGCGCCAAGCCAAAGCCCAGTCCAACCAAGGCTTGCGCGACCGACAGCGTACCAAAACTATCACCAAAGGCGGTCAAAGCGGCACCTGCCCCAGTCACAAGACAACCCCAAGCAACAAGTCCGCGCGGGGAAAGACTAAGGCGCGGGATTAGAACCAATTGTGCGATGATTTGCGCCATCGCCCCAAGAGCCAAGGCGACCGCACTCAGCGTTGCGCCTTCTCGCGGCGTGACGCCCAGTCGGTCGATAAAATAGAAGGAGACTTGCTGAAACATAACGGCGGTAACAGCGGACAAAATCACACCAAACAGCAACCACGGACGAACAGAAGGGTTAAGTGCCAACCGCCAAACCGAAGAAGGGGCCGCCGATTTTTTTGCGGTCGGGGTAATCTCGATATTCGGCAAGAAGAAGCGGGCCGATAAAGCGCCGATAATCGCCAAGATGGTGGTAGCGAGCAAGGGTGCCAACAAGCCCAAATTGGCAATCATGCCTGCGGCTAAGGCAGGACCGGCCGCAGAACCAAAAGCAAAGGCAGAGGTGACGGCTGCAATCTCTCTGGTCCGAATCTCCGGTGTGGTGGTGTCGGCGACATAAGCTTGCGCAGCTGGATTGGTTGCAGAACCAAAAGCACCAAAGATCAAGCGCGCCGCCGCCAAACCCATAAACAGCGTCAGCCAGTGGAAATGGTCCATCAAACCAATCGCCGCAATCACAGTGAAGGTGCCGGTCGATAGCGCATAAGCCCCCAGACCCATCACAATCATCGGCTTGCGGCCTTTGCTGTCGCTCATGCGACCCCAAACAGGGCTCGTCAGCACCCAGAGAACAGCCGACAACGTGAAGATGGCCGAGACTGACCAATCTGGCATACCGGTTTCACGCGCGATTGGCGGCAGAACCGCAAACAACATCGAATTCCCAATCCCAACAATTGCAAGGCAAGCGAACAAAAGCCGGTAGGTTTGTTTGGGATTATTCGGATTGTAACTTTGGTCGGCCATTGGGCGGCAGCTCGTCTGTGTTTGATTTAAGCCGGGGTGGAGCGGGCCAAAGCCTCGATGGGTCATTCTTCCATGCGACGTTTCTCGGCAAAGGCCAAGTAAATTAGGCATTTGATCTATCTTTTAAAGACTTCAAAAACCTTTCCTGCACCGCCTGTTAAGTCTTGTCCTGTATGGGTGCAAGCAAGCAGTTTGAGTGTCTGGTGCGGCTTAGCACCGTCCAATTACTCCAGAACGGGTTAAGCATTATGTTTCTGATCATCGGTCTCCTGATCGTTTTTGGCATGGTCTTTGGTGGGTTTGCGCTCGCTGGCGGCCACTTTGATGTGATTATCGCTGCAGCACCTCTCGAATTCATGATGATCTTTGGTGCCGCTATCGGCGCATTCGTGATTGGTAACTCGCTTGACACCATCAAAGCCACTGGCGCTGGAATCGGCAAAATCGCCGGTGGTCCAAAGTGGAAAGCGCAAGATTATCAGGATCTGTTGGTCCTCTTGTTTGCTTTGACCAAAACCATGAAGGCTAAGGGCGTTGTGGCCTTGGAAGCCCACATCGAAAAGCCAGAAGATAGCGCAATTTTCAAGCGCTATCCCAAGATTTTGAAGGATCACCACGCAACTGACTTCATCTGCGACACCTTGCGCATGATGACGATGAACCTTGATGACCCCCATCAGGTCGAAGCTGCGATGGAAAAGCAATTGGAAAAGCACCATCATGAGGCTCATGGCCCATCGCATGCCCTACAATCCATGGCAGACGGCTTGCCTGCTTTGGGGATTGTGGCCGCCGTTTTGGGTATCGTGAAAACCATGGGTGCCATTACCGAACCCCCAGCAGTTCTGGGTGGCATGATCGGTAAAGCGCTCGTTGGCACCTTCTTGGGCGTATTCTTGGCCTATGGTATCGTGGGACCGATGGCGACCCGCTTGGTTCAGGTCGTGGATGAAGAGCATCAATTCTACAAAATCATCATGGACGTTTTGGTCGCCCACTTGCATGGAAATGCTGCGCAAGTGTCGGTAGAAATTGGCCGCGGCAGCGTTCCAAGCACGCTTGCGCCGTCTTTTGCCAAGCTGGAAGAGGCCCTCAACAATATGCCAAACGACGCATAAGTGATCTAAATTATCAGAAAAACGAGATTTACTTATGACCAATTTGACCTGTATGGTAGCTTTCGAATGATAGGCCGTTAATGTTAAGCAATTGATATTGCTCTTAGTTGACGAGGAGTTCCATCCGTAGCAGCTATGCCGTTGCGGGTATGGACACGGCGTTGCTACCGCAAAAACGCATAACAGACTTGGCAAAAGTTGCTGATGGAACGCTATTGCTTCACGAGGAGACACCTTCTATTGAACCCGTCACTGCGCCCGAGACGAGGCGTTCAGGGCAAAGAAGGAATTTACACAATGATCGAGTTCAAGAAGCTTTTCGCAGCAGCAGCAGTTGTTGCAGTTCTCGGCGTTTCCGCATGCGGCAAGCCAGCTGAAACCACCAACACCGTAGACGCAGCAGCTACTGAAGCAGCTAACGTTGTTGACGCAGCAGCTACCGAAGCAACCAACGCAGTTGACGCAGCAGCTACCGAAGCAACCAACGCAGTCGACGCAGCAGCTACCGAAGCAGTCAACGCAGTTGACGCAGCAGCTGGTGCAGCTGTGAACGCAGTCACCGAAGAAGCAAAGTAAGTCACTTACTTTCGCTTAAGCGAAAGTAGTTGCGCGAAAGGCCGCCCGATGGGCGGCCTTTTTGCGTTAGGGTCTTCTGGGTCCTCAGATCACTAAGTTAAGGAGTGCCGAAGCATCGTGACCACCCCTGCCTCACGCCTGCCCCCTGAGCCCGAAATTTCATTCGATGACAGAGGGCTGATCTTGGGTGACGCCTTTCACGACAGCTATTTCTCCCGCGATGATGGCCTCGAAGAAACACGCAAAGTATTTTTAGAGGGATGCGGCCTGCCTGAGGCTTGGCAATCACAGTCACATTTCACCCTTGCGGAACTCGGCTTTGGCACGGGGCTGAATGTGCTGGCAACTTGGGATTCATGGCGCAAGACCCGCCAGCCCGGCCAAATCCTCCACTTTATCACCACTGAGGCCTTTTTGATGGCGTCAGGTCATGCCGCAAGAGCCCACGCACACTGGCCAGAACTGGCCGACCTTTCAGGGCAACTTTTGGCGCGCTGGCCGGTGCGGGCTTTTGGCAACCAGCGCATCTGGTTTGAAGATGATGGGTTCTGCCTAACGATCTTGATCGGGCCCGCGCTGCGTAGCCTGCAGGCAATGGACTTTAAGGCCGATGCTTGGTTCCTGGATGGATTTGCACCAAGCCGCAACGCAGATATGTGGTCGCCGGAGCTTCTTCACGAAGTTGCGCGTCTGTGCGCGCCCGGTGCCCGGCTTGCGACCTATTCTGTGGCCGGGGCCGTCCGCCGTGGCCTTGAGGACTGCGGCTTTAGCGTTAGTCGCAAGCCGGGTTTTGGCTCAAAGCGCCAACGACTGGAAGCGGTTTGGCCGGGGAAGCGAGAAAGCGCACCTGCCAAACCAGCCTCTGTGCTGGTAATTGGTGGCGGCATTGCCGGTGCGGCAGTTAGCTTTGCCTTTGCGCGCAGAGGCGTTCGGGTTGAGCTGTTGGACAGTGACCCTTGCGGCCAATCTAAGGCTAGCCATAATCCGGCAGCTCTGGTCATGCCCCGTTTGGATCGTGGCGATACACGCGAAGCACGCTTTTTCCGGGCAGCATATCTTTGTGCGACCAGCCTCTATGCGGGTGTCGGCAGGGAGATGTTTGCGCAGACGCAAGTTCAGGAATTGCCTGGCGACGACCGCGACCGCATGCGACTTGGCGACTTAGGCCAGAACCCACCCTTACCGCCAGAGCTTCTGGGCAGGATTGATAATTGTGGCTTGCTTCATCGGACCGGTGGTTTGGTCTATCCAGATCTTCTGTTGCCCTGCCTGAGCCAAAACGCCACCCGCCACCCGGTGACGGCCGCAGCGCTTCGCTATCAGTCTGGCCAATGGCAGGCCTTAAATGAAGCGGGCGATGTTTTGGCCGAGGCGGAAGTTTGTGTTGTTGCCTCTGGCACGCACTTAGACCGTTTTGTGGAGCTGGACACAGCATTAGAGGGGCGCGCCGGGCAGATCAGCCTGGCTCAAATCGATGGTGCCTTGCCCGAAACAGCGGTGGCAGGCGGTCCTTATGCGGCGGCTTTCCACACCCAATTGTTATTTGGCGCTACTTTTGACCCGTGGGATTTGGGCCGATCTGACAAGCCCGATGTGGTGGCCTCAGGCCATCACCAGAACCGAGACTCCCTCTCTAGCATTGCGCCAGAACTTTCTGCCCGCATCAATCTTGCCACCGCCTTTGGCCGTTCCAGCGTGCGCGTTGCCGCCAAAGACCGCCTTCCAATTGCCGGCCCCGCTTCACCAAAGGCAAGCCAAGAGGGACCCGGTTTCTTTGTGCTAGGGGCGCTTGGCTCGCGCGGATTTACCACCGCGCATTGGTTGGCAGAGCATGTGACGTCCCTCGCTTGTGGCGAGCCTAGTCCTCTGGAGCGGGACGTGGCTAAAGCGGTGTCGCCTAAGCGTTTTGAACAGCGGCATCATAGGGGTCAGAAGCCCCGCCAACTGTAGTGGGACCAGCGGCTACTACGATGCGCAGAGCCTAATTGGCAATGTGAATTTTCTCAACTGACTTTCTCGCTGTCGCACGGATGAATAGCCAATACCAAATTGACTGGTGCCCGATAGAGGCGCTTAAAGCTTGTCCGGATCAATTGGAATCAATTGATCGGTAAAACTGCGCTCTATTTCAAAAGCGTGTGCAAGCACAGCGCACGAGAGAGTGTCCTTGGACCGAAACGTCTTATAAAGCGACGCCCTTGAGATGTCGCTGCGGGCGGCAATGTCGCTTGCCTTCGTATTCACAAAGCCAAATTCGAAAAAGCGGTCTCCTGCAACGTCAAGGATGTTTTCAATTTGTTGGGATCGCATCAAATCCTCTATAGCTTCTCCAACACGGGGCCTTTCACAACCCCTAGTAAGACTCAATTCATATTTCTGTCAAAATTGCATCATTTAAGGTAGACGTTTACCAGCTGTAATGGGTTGGAAAGAAATTTCTGCGACTTAGGGCTATGACAAATTTGGCTTTTCCCAGCAATGAAGAGGACCAAGAGGCTTTACCGGACGATGTACTTTATCTGGATCGGCGGCGCGATGATCGCGCCCAAGCCTTCTTGGGGATCCATTTTTCCGGCTTTAGCCCGGAGGATCTGCTGCGCCGCGTCGAAGAAATAGGCAGCGCCAAGCGGGCCTTTGTCTATCTCTGCACCCCCAATGTCGATCATTTGGTGCGCCTAGACGGTGAGCCAGAGCTGCATGACCTTTATGCAAACGCTTGGGCGAATGTGAATGATAGCCGAATTTTAGAAACCTTGGCCGATCTATCCGGCTTGGCTTTGCCCGCCTGCCCGGGTTCTGACCTGACGCAGGCCTTGTTTGAGACCTGCATCCATCCCTCCGAGCCGGTCGTTGTGATCGGAAGCACAAGGGACGTGATTGAAACCGTTCGGGCGCGCTATGGCTTATCCGATCTTCGCTGGCATGCCCCACCATTTGGCCTTCGGACCAATCCTGAAGCGATGGCAGAGGCTGCAGCCTTTGTAGCGGATAATCCCGCCCGGTTCACCTTCCTGTGTGTGGGTGCCCCCCAACAAGAAATGCTGGCAAGAATGGTCCACATGCAAGGGCGTGGGGTCGGTATTGGCCTGTGTGTCGGTGCGTCTATCGATTTTCTGTCGGGCCGTCGCAAGCGCGCGCCCCAATGGATGCAGCAATTGCGCCTCGAATGGTTGTTCCGTCTGTTAGATGAGCCCCAAAAACTGTGGCGGCGCTATTTGGTTGAAGGGCCGACGATCTTTCGAATTTGGCTCGCCTGGCGGAAGAAAAGCTAAACCCTACAAAAAGCCGTTCTCCCCCATCCAATCTTGGATCGTGGTAACCGCTTCGGCAACTTTGGCTGGTTGGCCGAGATAATAGTGGGTCGCCCCATCAATGGCATGAAAGCGCGGCGTGACTTGAGTAAAGCCCGCCCGGATCCGTGCCGCATGCGACGGCGTGCAGGCATCGTCGGCCAGATTTTCCACCACCAAGGCAGGCACCGTGACGTGAGCCGCACATGCCGGGCCGTCAGCGCGGCTGTCCTCAGACCATTGCGACAACCAAGACCGGAGACTTGAGTAGCGCGCCAGATGCGCAGGGCTCATATTCACGGTCTTGGGGTCGCCCATATAGCACCAGTTTGGCCGCCTCTGATTTGCATCAATTGTCGGGTCCAACCAGCGTAGATCGGCCATCGTGCCGTGGACAACAAAGCAATGCTCGCGATTGACCTCGCCACGCTTTTTGAAGTCCTCCAGCCTTTGGCGCACGTCCGCTGTGATGCGGGCAATGCGGTCGCGCTGCGCCTTTCGGTACAAGGCTTGGAAGGCTTCTGAGAAGGGGGGTTGATGGGGTGTATCGGGCGCATAAATATCCAGCGCCGCATCGCGCTTGTCTGGACCCAGTTCATCCACAATGGCAGGATCAATCCATTCCGACAAAGTAATGGCGCGGCTGACATGGGCGGCCAATTGCATCACCCCGTCGGCGGGGATCAAGTCAGCTCCCAGAATATCCACCAAATCGCCAGCAGGGGTTGCCTCAATCGTCGGGTTCTCGGCTTGGGATTGGTAGAAGAGCGACAAAGAGCCACCACCTGACCAACCCGCCAGCACCACTTTCTCAAAACCCAAGACTGTCTTGGCGTGCCGCACATAGCGCCCGAGATCAATCAGCACCTTCTCCATGATCAAGGCGGTATCATTATGGGGATAGCGCGACCCGCACGTCATGACCGGGATACCTGCATGGGCCAGAGCAATCGGCATGGGCAAATAATTCATCGTGCCCGAAGGGTGCATGAACAGGACGATTGTCTTACAAGGCGGGCCATCCTTGGGCTTTAGAAATTGGCCTTCACACAAAACCCAATCCTGATTGCCGCCATAGGTCTCTTTGAAGCCAGACTGGTCCTGAAACATCAAGGTGACCGGCAAACGGTCGATGGGGTAACGGGTCACGCTCTCGCCTTTCTTGCAACCAAGGTGCGACATAGTCTAACGCCACGCGGGAAAGACCTCGCAGGCTTTGAGGCTTGCAGGGAGAAGCGCGCACAGGCAAGAACAATCTCATGCAACGCTTTCCTTTTTTCTTCGCCCTGATGGCCGCCTTAGCAGCAGCACTGATCGGTATCGCGGTCCTGCCCTTGGCCAAATCGCAAGGACAGCCTGTAGATGGACGCCAGACCAATTTGGGCTGGGTGGTTGAAGGGGCGGAACTGGCGCAAGCGCGTCCGGCGGAGGGCTTCCCTGTGATGACACCGCCCGGACCACGCGGAGACCTTGAAGGCGTTCGCATGACGGCAACCAGCGCTTTGGCCCCCGATGCCCGCTTTTCCAAAGGGGTCCGCCTGAACTTTGGCGATGCCTTGGCCACCCATGTTGCCGGGGGTGCCACGACCGTGCGGGTGATCGTCAAGTCCAGCGCGCGTTTGCCCGCCAAATCCATGGCGATTGGCTTTGTTACCGAAGGCCCTGTCCGTTGGAGTGAGCAGGTGATTGGCCCGGCCTTCACCAGCGTCACCTTTAGCTTGCCCGCAACTAACGCCAAGCCGCGCGCCCTTGCAATCTGGCCCAGCGTGCAAGGCGGCGAAGGCGGTATTGAGGTCAAAGCCATCATCTTCACCAAGGCCGACATAGTCCAAGCCGTTCCGAATTAGAACCAAAAAGCACGAAAGCTTTCCCCATGAGCCAAGCACCCGCCATTCTAGCTGCCCACCGCGTCCTTGACGTGGAGATGGAGGGTATGCGCCGTCTGCAAGCCTCCATCGGGGCGGAATTTGCCGCCATCGTTGAAAAAGTCGGCACCATGAAGGGCCGCTTGATCTGTGCAGGCGTTGGCAAGTCTGGCCATGTGGCGCGCAAGATCACAGCGACCTTGGCCTCCACCGGCACGCCCAGCCAATTCATCCACCCGACTGAGGCCAGCCACGGCGATATGGGCATGATTGGCACCGACGACATCTTGCTGATCCTCTCCAAATCTGGCGAAGTGCCCGAACTGTCGGACATGATCGCCTATGGCAAGCGTTTCAAAATCCCCATCATCGCCATGACGGCCAATGCCGAATCGGTGCTAGGCAAAGCAGGCGACTATCTGATGCTCTTGCCAGAAGCTCCCGAGGCCTGTGGCGAAACACGTGCACCCACCACCTCGACCACCATGCAGATCGCTTATGGCGATGCGTTGGCGGTTGCCCTTTTGGAGCGACGTGGCTTTACCGCCAGCGACTTCCGAATCTATCATCCGGGTGGCAAATTGGGTGCCATGCTGAAGTCCGTCGCTGACCTGATGCATAAGGCTGATGAGCTCCCCTTAGTGCGCGAGAGCACGCCGATGATGGAAGCCCTCCTGATCATGACCGCCAAGCGCTTTGGCTGCACGGGCGTAATCGATGGCCAAGACCGTTTGATCGGCATCGTGACCGATGGCGACGTGCGCCGGAAAGCGGGGGCCGACTTCGCCCACCTCAACGTGGCCGACGTCATGACCGCCAGCCCCATGGTCGTCAGCCCCCATGCGCTCGCCGCCGAAGCCCTCGCTGAACTCAATCAATCCGGCCGCTCGGTCGTGTTTGCGGTTGATGATCAAGAAAAGCCCGTCGGCATCTTGCATCTGCATGATTTGTTGCGGGCGGGGGTGATGTAGTGATTCTTCGGGGGCTAATGCTGACAACCTAGGCTGGCGAACCTGAGCCTCGAATGGCGGAGTCCTGACCTATAAATTAAACAAGCGCGGGTCACCGCCTTGGGCGGCGCGGTTGATGGTTTTGGTGCGCTCGGTGGCGAAGCGGTGCAGATAATGGGGCCCGCCTGCCTTTGGGCCAGTGCCCGATAGGCCTTCGCCGCCAAAGGGTTGAACGCCCACCACCGCACCCGTCATCGTGCGGTTAACGTAATAATTGCCGGCGGGAACGGCCGCTTCCACTTCATCGACAAAGCTGTCGAGCCGTGTGTGGCACCCGAGCGTGAGGCCATAGCCCTTGTGCGCCAAAGCGGCTCCAACGCTTTCAATCGCTTCGGGGTGATAGCGGATCACATGCAGGATCGGGCCGAAGACCTCGGTCTCCAACACGTCCAGGCTATCGATCTCAACCAAACACGGGCCATAGAAATGCCCCTGCTCTGCCAGCGCGCCCGGATCGATCTTCTTCAAAATCTTGGCCTCTTGCGCCATACGGGCTTCATGTGCTTCCAGAACAGCGCGAGCATCGCCATCAATCAAGGGGCCGATGTCGGTACAGAGAAGCGCAGGATCGCCCAGCACGAGTTCATCCATCGCGCCCATCAAGCAATCCAAGACGGCATCAGCCGTTTCATGCGGCAGGAACAACAGGCGCAGAGCCGAACAACGCTGGCCCGCAGAGCCAAAGGCTGAGATGATGACATCATCCACCACTTGCTCTTTCAAAGCCGTGGTGTCGACAAACATGGCGTTGAGGCCACCTGTCTCAGCAATCAGCGGCACAATCGGCCCGTCCTTGTGCGCCAAAGTACGCGAAATCAGGCGCGCGACGCTGGTGGAGCCCGTGAAGGCGATGCCTGCGATCTTTGAATTGCTGACCAGATGCGCACCGGTGCGGCCATCGCCTAAAACGAGGTGCAGCACATGCTTCGGAACACCTGCTTGATAGAGGATCTCGCACGCGGCTTGGGCAATCAGCGGGGTCTGTTCAGCGGGCTTGGCGACAACGCTATTGCCCGCCGCCAAAGCGGCTGCGATTTGGCCCATGAAAATCGCCAACGGGAAGTTCCATGGGCTGATACAGCCAAACACGCCGCGCCCATGCAGGGACAGCACATTGGTTTCGCCCGCCGGGCTGGGAAGCTCCAACGGCGTTTGAAACTCTTGCGCGGCTTGGGCAGCATAATAGCGCAAGAAGTCGATGGATTCGCGGACTTCATCGATACAATCCTGCAGGGTCTTTCCGGCCTCCGCCGAGCACAGAGCCATCAGGCGGGCGCGGTCGGCCTCCATGAGATCGGCAGCGCGGGCCAAGATCAGGCTGCGGGCATAGCCGCCTAAACGGTCCCAAGCAGGTTGAGCCATGTGCGCCGTCTCACAGGCGGCATCGAGCGCTTCAAGGTTTGTCTCCTCGATATGGCCGACGATGACCTTGTGATTTTGCGGCGAGGTTATGGCGACCGAGCCTTGGCCTTCGGTCTTCTGGGCTTGGGCTGTGATGGCCGCCTCCAGCGCAAGGACGTCGGGGGCGAGCGTCAGATCGAGGCCTTTGGAGTTGACGCGTGCTTCGCCATAAAGCGCAGGCGGCGCGGGCACTTTTAGATGCCGCCGAGAGCCTGCT
>Ga0247832_1006621_pt1 | contig 12602 bp, 9 predicted proteins | sample LaCruzMarch2015__10_FD_192407 | JGI IMG/M metagenome (GOLD analysis project Ga0247832, IMG submission 192407) | Freshwater microbial communities from meromictic Lake La Cruz, Castile-La Mancha, Spain - LaCruzMarch2015_4m | ecosystem: Environmental > Aquatic > Freshwater > Lake | place: Spain... | reverse complement strand
TGGGAAACCAGCAATACCTAAATAGTGCTGAGGGAAGAAAACAAGATAGACCCCAGCAAATGTAATCCAGAAGTGAATATATCCCAATGTAGGATTCAACATACGACCAAACATCTTAGGAAACCAATGATAAACACCTGCAACCATTCCGAAAAAGGCAGCTGAACCCATAACAAGGTGAAAGTGAGCAACTACAAAATAAGTATCGTGTAATTGAATATCTAATGCACTATTACCTAAGATAATACCAGTTACACCACCTGAAACGAAAAACGAAACTAAACCAATTGAAAACAACATGGCAGGTGTAAAAATAATATTACCTCTCCATAGTGTCGTGATATAGTTAAATGCTTTTACGGCCGATGGTACTGCGATAATCAGTGTTAAAAGCGTAAACACCGAACCTAAGAAAGGATTCATACCCGTCATAAACATATGGTGTGCCCACACAATAAATGCTAAGAACATGATACCAAGCATTGAGAAAATCATCGCTTTGTAACCGAAAATTGGCTTTCTTGCATTTGTGGCGATAATTTCAGATGTCATACCCAACGCAGGTAAAATTACAATATATACTTCTGGGTGGCCTAAGAACCAAAATAAGTGTTGGAACAAAATTGGGCTACCACCTTGATTTGGAAGAGCTTGTCCGTTAATGTAAATGTCTGACAAATAGAAACTTGTACCAAAGCTACGGTCAAAAATCAATAATAAAGCCGCTGATAATAAAACTGGGAACGATAAAATACCCAAAATGGCAGTAAATGTAAACGCCCAGATAGTCAAAGGCATTTTATCAAAAGTCATACCTCTTGTACGCAAATTTATAACAGTAGTTACGTAATTTATACTACCTAGTAAACTTGAAACAATAAAAATTGCCATACTAACTAACCACATTGTCATACCTGTACCCGAACCAGGAGCTGCATCTGGTAAAGCACTTAATGGTGGATATACTACCCAACCGCCACCCGCAGGACCATCTTGCACGAACAATGAACAGAACATAATAACGCTAGAAATGAAGAAGAACCAATATGATAACATATTGATAAATCCTGATGCCATATCTCTCGCTCCGATTTGTAGTGGAATTAAAAAGTTAGAGAAAGTACCACTTAAACCAGCAGTTAATACAAAGAAAACCATGATAGTTCCATGCATTGTAACAAGTGCAATGTAGTAATTCGGATCTAATTTTCCTGCTTCGTCAAACCATCTTTCGCCCAAAACAGGCTTTAACCAACCCAAATTAATGCCTGGATATCCTAATTGTAAACGGAACACCAAAGATAAAAAACCTCCAATTAAAGCCCATAATATACCTGAAATCAAATATTGCTTGGCGATTACCTTATGGTCCTCAGAGAATATATATTTTTTTATAAAACTCTGTGGCTCGTGATGCTCATGTGCTTCATCATGCTCATGAACATGCGTATCTGCGTGTGCTACTGCTGCCATTTTTATATTATTAGTTTAAATATTTTAGATTGAATTCTTATCTTAATGATGAAACTGTTGGTAAACTTGTAACCGCTGATGCAGTTGTTGTATCTGAAGCCGTTTCTGCTGGAAAATATTTCAATGCTTTGGCTTTCAAACTTGCAGGAACTTTCTCTAGAAAATCTGGGTTCGAAGCTAAAAATGATTTTTGCTCTTTTTTCCATTTTTCGTAGTCAGCAGGCTCATCAACTACCAAGATTAATCTCATGGCAAAATGACTTCTTCCACAAACTTCTGTACAAGCAATTTCATATTTAAAGTCCGGATTTCCGAGTTCGGCTTTCATATCCACAGTGCTTTTATCAGCGATAAACCAAAACTTTGTTGGCATACCAGGCACAGCATCCATTTTCACTCTCATATGAGGAATAAATACGCTATGCAATACATCTCTTGCTCTAATTTTCAATAATACTGGTTTTCCTTTAGGAATATGCAATTCTGAACTATTTGTAAAATCATCGAATGAATTTTCATCAGTAAAATCTATTCCAAATTGATTTCCGGCGACATCATCAATTAATTTATAATTATAGTTGCCAAGCTTGCCATTTTCTACTCCACCGTATCTAACCTGCCAACCGAATTGTTTGCCCATGATTTCAATGATTTCAGCATCTTTAGGAGCATCAGACATTACTTTATTCCAAACACGTAGCCCGGTAAATACTAAACCAGCCATAATAACAGCAGGCACTAATGTCCAAACAATTTCAAGTGTGTTATTATGAGGGTAAAAATGTGCCTTTCTGTTTTTGTTATATCTGTATTTTAATGGAAAGTAAAACAATACAGAGTTCACAATTACAAACGAAACAGTTACTACAGCCATTCCAAACCAAAACCAAAAGTCAGTTTCCTTCCCATGTACTGATGAAGCAGATGGAATATCGCCAAATGCCATTAAGAAATCTTTCTTTGCATGAAGAAATGACCAAACCATGCCGATAATACTCAAAATCCAGAAAATGAATAGTCCAATTGCGTTAATGTTATTGGCACTATCTACCACATCATCATTCTGTTCAGTTTCTCCTTTTACTCCTTTCAATAGAGTCTGTGTTTTTGATATTACCAGTACGGTAAGAACAATGAACACAATTGCTAAAGCTACAATCAATAATGTCATGTTACTAAATAATTTACAAGTTTGAATACTTTAACCCTTGTATATAAAAAAGAATGTTCAACGAAAATGTTTAAAAAATTAAATATCGTGGTGCATACTTTCTTCTAGGAATGGGTGATTTTTAGGATATAAGTTTGCTTTAGATAATTCATTTGCTATAAAATAGATAAACAATGAAGCAAATGTTAAGGTTGTTCCCCATTCAATAATTCCAATCCCACCTTGGTCTTTGGCAATACCAGGCATGTGCATTTGGTAGAAATCAAACCAGTGACCGATTATTACCGATACGCTACCTAATTTCAAGAATGTTGGTCTTCTTTTTGAGTTTCTTGCCATCAAAATTAAGAATGGGAAGAAGAAATTTAAAACTAAACTAATATGAAACGGCCACCAATACCTGCCTTGGAAACCTGTGAAACGCTCACGGAAATAGATTGTTTCTTCAGGTAAGTTAGCATAAAATATTAATAAATATTGTGAAAACCATACATAAGTCCAGAATACTGAGAAGCCAAAAATAAATTTACCTAAATCATGCAAATGACTTTCATTAACAATTTTTAAGTATCCTTGGTCTTTCAACAATAAAATTGTCAACATCATCGTAGCCAACCCAGCCACGTGCCAGCTCGCTAAATGGTACCAACCAAACATAGTAGAAAACCAGTGTGTATCAATTACCATTGATAAGTCCCATGCAGATGTAGAAGCTGTTACAGCAAAAAATACCATAAACAACTTTGAAGCATTGCGGCTTTTATAGTAGTTTTCAAGCCCACCCATTTCATCTTCTAATAAAGAGTATTTACGGATTGCTTTCCAACCAAAATACCATACTGTCACGTAAGCGATTAAACGCACAAAATAGAAAGGCAAATTCAAATACCATGCTTTTCCAGCAATAATTTTATCATAATGCTCGCTTGCTGGGTCCATTATTCCATCATGTGTCCAATGCATAACAATGTGACGTGTTGATGGAAGAGCCATCAAAATAATCAAGATTACACCAGGAACAATAACGAATGATGGAATTGCTTCAGCTACTCGTTTGATTGATGAGGACCAACCTGCTTTAGCAATATAGTTATAAGCAATAAAAAATGCTCCAACTACTGAAATTCCAAGAAAGTAAACACTATTCATCCAAATATTAGCGATAATCCTTGCAAATAATGTTGCACCGTGTTCGCCACCATGTTCTGCATGACCTGCGACTTCGTGACCTGTGGCAGCGTGTTCGCCGCCATGAGATTCCCAAACACCTATTGACCAGCCTTTTGATAATAAGAATGAACCAATAGCTACCATTACAACGCCAATGAGAGCCGCAATAATAAGATTACGTTTGGTTTCAGATTTAAACTCAAATCTTTCTTCTGTAGAAGGAATTTCGTGAGTACTATGAGCCATTTTCTTTAAATTTGAACCCTTTTACTTAAAGGGTGTTAATAAATATATATTTTTATACTTTGTCAAAAAGTCTTAATGCACTTTATGACGGATAGCATTTATAATATTAGTTACCTAATTGCAATCTGTGTACGTAATGAACTATTTTCCATCGCTCCTCTGGGTTAACTTGCGAAGCATGAGACCACATACGGCCTTTTCCAAAAGTAATTACGTGGAAAATATGACCATCGTTCATATTTTTATAAGCATCAGCAGCATAGTTCGGAACTCCTTTATATACTTTACCTACAACACCATCACCCGCACCTTTTTCACCGTGACAATGTAAACAGTTTCTCTCATAAAGCACTTTCCCTTCTTCTTCAGCCTTATCCGACCATGGAATCGGGTTCTTTAACATAACCTCAGCCAAGGCAATACTATCTTTTGGTAAGTTATATACCATCAAGTCATTGACAATTGTACTATCATCTTGCAAGAATGAAGTTTGATAATTCGCACGAGAAATTGTTCCAGCCACTGGCGAACGCATATCTTTACCATCTGCATTGATAATATTTTTACGCCATTGTGTCAGCGGTTCGTACGCACGAGAATTGTACATATTTGGAGCAAATTCCCAACCTGTACTATTATTATCGCTACAAGATGTCAATACAGCCGTAGAAAAAGTTACGATTGATAATGTAAGCGAAATATTTTTTAATGAAACCTTCATTTTTAAATTCTTTGAATTGATAAACAGATAAATGTTATACTTCTTTCACATTTACTTCTGAAGCACCTGATTCTTTCAATAATTTTGAAATTTCAGTTTCTGACAATTTATTTTTAGCAAGGTCAATTGCAACAACAAATTTATCATCAGTACTTCTTACGTCAAATATAATTGGCTTAGATGTCGGGCCTAAATCTTCCATGAAAAAGAAAGTAAATGACATACCAAATGCCGCTAAAAGGACGGTTAGCTCAAATACAATTGGAATATTTGTTGGGAAAGGAAAAAAGTTTTTTCCACCAACATTAATTGGCCAATCCACACCCATTGTCCAGAATGTTAGCAACAATGCACAAAGAGTACCTGTGATACCGAACAAGAAAGCTGCAACCCCCATTCTCGGAAAGCTATAACCTAAAGCTTTATCAAGTCCGTGGATAGCGAAAGGCGTAAACGCTTCATGAATTTTAACACCTTGGTGTCTTATGTCTTCAACTGCGTGTAATAATTCATCGCCATCGTCAAAAACTCCTACTAAATATTTGCTATCTGCCATTTAAGTAATAATAAATGTTGAATGTTGAATGATAAATTAATCTAAATGATTTATAATCAACTACTTATATAATGGTAAAAACTTTAATTACGCTGTTACTTTCTTTTTCTCGGGGTATTTTTCAGATGATGATTTCAATACAGATTTTACTTCCGCCATATTAATAACAGGCAAAAATTTAGAAAACAGGAAAAATGCTGTAAAGAAAAATCCAAAAGAGAATATATAATCAGAAATGTCACCCATTCGTGGAGTAAAATATGTCCAACTTGATGGTAAGTAATCACGGTGTAACGATGTTACGATAATTACAAAACGTTCAAACCACATACCAATATTTACCACAACAGCCATTATGAATGAAACAAGGATGTTTTCACGAACTTTTTTGAACCAGAATAATTGTGGAGAAAGTACGTTACAAGTCATCATCGCCCAATATGACCACCAAAGTGGGCCAGTTGCACGATTAATGAAAGCATATTGCTCATATTCTACACCTGAATAAGCTGCAATAAAAAATTCTGTGATATAGGCGATACCTACAACTGAACCCGTCAAAGTGATGATTTTATTCATCAAAGATATATGCTCAAGTGTTACGTAGTCTTCTAATTTATATACAACTCTTGTTACCAACATCAAATTTTGAACCATTGCAAAACCAGAGAAGATAGCACCCGCAACGAAATACGGAGGGAAAATTGTTGTGTGCCATCCTGGGATAACAGACGTTGCAAAGTCAAATGATACAATTGTGTGTACGGAAAGTACAAGCGGTGTTGATAAACCAGCCAAAATCAATGAAACGTCTTCATATCTTGCCCAGGCTTTTGCTCCACCAGTCCAACCGATAGCTAAGGCACCGTAAACCTTCTTACGAGTTCCATTTGCACGGTCACGAATTGTTGCTAAATCAGGAATCAAACCGATATACCAAAATAAACATGATACTGAGAAATATGTCGAGATTGCAAAAACGTCCCAAACCAATGGAGAATTGAAGTTTACCCACAAAGAACCAAAAGTATTTGGCAATGGAAGAGCAAAATACGCTAACCAAGGACGACCCATGTGCATTACAATAAATGACGCCGCACAAATTACTGCAAAGATCGTCATCGCTTCAGCAGCTCGGTTAATAGATGTTCTCCATTTCTGACGGAATAATAATAATACCGCAGAGATAAGTGTACCAGCGTGACCAATACCTACCCACCATACGAAGTTGGTAATGTCCCACGCCCAACCTACTGTTTTGTTAAGTCCCCATACTCCAAGCCCCTCCCACCATGTCCAAAATACCCAAGCAGTACCATAAAGGAGTACTAATACTGATATTCCGAAAACGATTTTCCATTCCTTGGTTGGTTTTCCCTCAACCTGCTTACAAATATCTTCAGTTACGTCGTGGTAAGTTTTACCATTTAGTACCAAAGTTTCTCTTATTGGTGAAACTACGTGCATAGTTTTATTTTTTTGAGATATTTATTTTTAAATTTCTATTTAAATTTCGAAGCAATCATTCAATTTATGAATGATGTGCTTCTTTCTTTTCTGCATGAGCTGCTTTTGCAACGCCATCCTTGTTACGGATTTTTGTCAAATAGTTCAATTGTGGTTGAACGTTGATTTCTTCCAATACGTGGAAAGCACGACCTTCTGTCTCAACAGCTAACATTTTCGATACTTCTGATTCGTTATCAAGCATATCGCCAAATGTGATTGCATTTGTTGGACATGATTGTGAGCAAGCTGTTTGAATTTCTCCATCTACCGGGCGACGACGCTCTTTTTTCGCTGTCAATTTACCCGCTTGAATTCGCTGCACACACATTGAACACTTCTCAATAACACCACGTGAACGAACGGTTACGTCTGGATTTAACACCATGCGACCTAAGTCGTTATTCATGTGGAAATCAAAGTTATCGTTTTCAAAATATTTGAACCAATTGAAACGACGTACTTTATATGGACAATTGTTGGCACAATAACGAGTACCGATACAACGGTTATAAGTCATTTGGTTTAAACCTTCCGAGCTGTGAGTAGTTGCCAATACTGGGCATACAGTTTCACAAGGTGCATTTGAACAGTGCTGACACATCATTGGCTGAAATACAACCTCTGGGTTTTCAGCAGCAATTTCTAATTCTCTGTAACCACCGATAATACCTTTTTCTGCGAGTGCCTCATCATGACTCATTTCTGAGCTATAATAACGGTCGATACGAATCCAGTGCATCTCTCTTGCACGTGCAACCTCAGCTTTACCAACTACTGACACATTGTTTTCTGCTTGGCAGCTTACCAAACATGAACCACAACCTGTACAGCTATTCAAGTCGATAACCATTCCCCAGCTGTGGTTTTTCTTTTCGTGACCATTCCAAAGTGTAATTTGGTATGGTTTTTTCTCACCTTCCGAAGTTTCGATTTTTGGTTCGAAACGTCCAGCTTTAACATTTTTAACGTATTCGCCTAAAACAGACTCCTGTACAACTGCTGTACGACCCATTACGGTACTGTGAGTTTGTGTTTGTGCTAATGTATATCCGTCTTTTATTTTCTCGATTTTTGCATCGCTTGCCCAATATTGCCCATTAGCAACCAAAGGATAAGTATTTGCCCCTGTATTTCCTGATTTTCCCGCGGCAGTACGACCATAACCTAAAGCTATTGAAATTGTACCGTTTGCCTGACCTGGTTGAATTAATACCGGAATTCCACCTTCCAAATCTGTACTTGTACCTACTACTTTTTTACCACCTACTGTCAAATTGACAATATCTCCTTGTGCGATACCTAATTCAGTAGCAGTTTTCTGCGAAACCGCAACTACATTTTCCCAAGTGACTTTAGAAATTGGGTCTGGCAATTCTTGCAACCAAGGGTTGTTTGCCTGTAAACCTGTTCCTATAGCTACTGATTCGTAGATAGAAACTTCAATACCTGCACCTTTCACTTGAGCAATTGAAGCCGCAGCTACATCAACGTTTCCTGCAAAAACTGCAACCGATACGATTGCTTCAGCTGTTGGCTCGTAAACACCATCATGTAATGCTTGTACCCAAGACTTTCCATTTAGGATAGTGCTGTTCCAGTTTGATTTCAAATATGCTTGATAATCTGCATTCAAACCTGCCCAAGTCAATAAACTTGATTGTGGTTGACGAGTATTAAAAATCAAAGAGATTGTCGGCTGTGTAAGTGAGTAAAAACCTTTTTTAGGTTCTGCATCATTCCAAGACTCTAAGTAATGAGGAGCTGGAGCGATATATTTACATTTTGAAGCCGTTTCGTCTGCACGATCAGCAAATGAGATTGAAGTTGCAACTTTCGACAATGCTTCACCTAATTCAGCACCTCTTGCGTGATCATAAACAGGATTAGACAAGAAGATTGCTGTGCTCACTTGTCCAGCTTTTACTTCATTGATGAAAGCGGTCATTTCAGCATCATTACCTTGACGGTAATTGACTGGTGTGCTTAAATCAATTGTTGTTCCGTAACTACCGAGTAAGCTATTTATAGCGTTAACAATAGTTTGTACTGATGGGTTATTTGAGCCAGATACTACTAAAGCAGCACCTTTAGCAGCGATAAGATCCTTTACACACTTATCCAAGTTTTGAGTTTCAACTGCAACACCTGATATAGCTTTTCCACCTAAAGCGGCAGCAACTTTATTATATATTGCGATGGCAACAGCACCTTCTTGTGAAGGCTTAATCATTCCTCTATAATCGGCAGATGCACCTGTGATTGTCAAACCAGTTTCAAATTGGTAGTGACGAGACATTGTGTTTTTGCCATTCTTGCCACTAGTCAATTTACGAGTAATAGCCCATTGACCTGCAAATGTGTTTGGAGCAATCCAAGTTCCTAAAAAATCAGCGTTAATACCAACTATTACATTGGCTTTGCTAAAATCATAAGAAGGAATAGCCGCTTGCCCGAAAGATTCAGCATTTGCTTGCACAATTGCATAAGATGAATTTGCATCATACGTAATGTGCTTTGTTGAAGGGTATTTTGCAGCGAAATCAGCGACAACCTTTTTTGTTGTTGGAGAAAGAATTGAATTTGTTATAATACGGATATTCCCACCTTTAGCGAGTGCCGCGACGACTTCCTTATCTAATGCTTCCCATTTTATATCTGAGCTGCCTTTTTTTGGTGCTTTCAATTTTTCATTATCATACAAACTCAATACTGAAGCGTGTACTCTTGCGTTTACAGCACCTTTTGTAATAGATGAAAGTTTATTTCCTTCTATCTTAATAGGACGACCTTCACGCGTTTTTACTAATATACTGCAATAATCGCCACCTTCTGAGAAAGTAGATGCGTACCAGTTTGGAATGCCTGGCTCTACACTCTCTGGTTTGTTTAAGTAAGGAATAGCCTTGCGAACAGGAGCATCGCAAGCAGCCAATGATACTGCTGCCACGCTAAAGCCTAACACTTTCAAGAAGTCACGGCGATGAGTTGGCTCGACAGTTTCGATGTCATCTAAATCAAATTCACGATTGGCATTTTTTACAAACCCAATGTCGTTTTTCAACTCCTCAACCCCTTTCCAATACTTTTTATTAGTGTTTTCCATATAACCCTAAATCCCGGAGGGACTTTATTTTTTTCTGTAAAAACTTAATTTCTTTTTATTAAACTGAGGTATTAATAATGGCATTTCGCACACTCTAATCCACCGTTATCCTGTACTTTCATGGCTCCTTTACTTACTGCACTGTGAGCTTCCATCAATTTAGCGTAATAACCGTTGTCTTTGCCATTCACTTCTGATTTACGGTGACAATCAATACACCAGCCCATTGTTAGACTTGAGCGTTGTTGTACTACCTCCATCTTCTCTATTTCTCCGTGACAGTTTTTACACTCTAAACCACCAACATTTGTGTGTTGTGCGTGGTTAAAATAAGCTAAGTCAGGTAAGTTGTGTACACGCACCCACTCAATTGGCTTATTAGTTTCGATTGCAGTATAAATCTTTTGAATTTCTGGCGATTCACGCTTTATAGCGTTGTGACAGTTCATACAGATATTGGCCGAAGGAATACCTGATTGTTTTCCTTTATATACGCCTGTGTGGCAATACGCACAGTTAATTTTCATTTCACCTGCGTGCAATTTATGAGAGAACGCAATTGGCTGTTTTGGAGCATATCCTTGGTGAACACCGATTCCGTACATTCCATCGAAAGTAGCTTTTGTTGCTAGTAAGATGAATGCCCAAACGATTGCCGAACGAACAGTTTTGTTTGCCGCAATGTTTTTGAAACTTGCTTGGAGTTTTTCTCCAAAAGAAACAGACGTACCTGCCGCAACTGCATCAGCACCTGACAATCTATTTAATAATTGTAAGATACCAAGTAAAGCTACCAAAACAAGACCCATGATAATTAATAATGCTACTAAGATAACATTGATAAAGGTACCACCACCTGTTTCGGCTGGTGTAGCAGCAACTGCACCTGAAACTGCAGCAACGACGACTGGAGTAACATTTGCAGATTTGATGTAAGCTAAAACCGCTTTCACTTCATCATCACCAAATGCAGCAAAAGCAGTCATTTGAGTTTTGTTATACTTTTCGTAAAGCTCATTGGCATACTTATCGCCACTGGCTATCACACCCATCGGATTGTTTATCCACTTCTTCAACCAAGCATAATCTCTACGTTCTTCAATACCCGCTAAACCAGGCCCAACAACAACTTCTGCCGAAGTAGCGTGACACTGTGCACAGTTATTTTTATACAACGCTTCTCCCTTCGCTACATCTCCGCCACCAGCAGGTGCAGCAGATGCAGTTGATGTGCTATCTTGTGCCGCTACATAACCAATTGATATGCTTACAGCAACAGAAAGAGCTAAAATTGACTTATAAAATTTACGAATCATATTTATATAATGTAGTATTCCTACTTTTTCAGACTGCAAAACTACGCTACTATTGTTTTCTATCAAATAGCTTTTGTTATTTTTTTTATAGCTAATAGTAATTTAGAATTATTTTAAATAGGCATATAATTACTTTATTATAAGCATTTTACAACAAAAAACCATCCCAAAATCAACGTATACAGATGACTATAGAATGGTATTTAAGCAAGAATTTTGATTATGTGTAACGTACGTAATTTGTTTATTAATGAAAAAATCTTTTCACTTATGTATGCCGCAAAGGTAAAGTATAACCGCTTTTGTTGCAAATTTAAAGGTATAAACTTATGTTTTTACGGTAAAAAAACTAATTTAATAATATTAGCAAATTCGGATTTTTTAAAAAATATTATTTAGCCTAGATTGCATTCTGACCTAATTTCTTATTTTAAATGATTGAATTATCTACCCCAACAGCGTTCAATTTTGAACAAATTCTTCGGTTTCTTTCTCGGAATGAAAAAGAATGCCTGCACACCATCAATAATAAAGAGATTTATAAAGTTATTTCGTTTGAAAATTCGCTCATTTTATTCTCAATATCCTACGATTCCCATTTGCAAATAGCAATCCATTCTGAAAATCAGGACCAAAAAACTGTTGAGATTGTCAAAAATTATGTCTCAGATTGGTTTGATTTGAAAGCGAATCTACCTCTTTTTTATGAAACTGCTCAAAATGATAAAGTTTTGGCTTCGCTTTGCCAAAAGTATTACGGACTAAGAATGATTGGAATGCCGGATTTATTTGAATCTTTGGTTTGGTCGATTATTGGTCAGCAGATTAATCTAAATTTTGCATATTCATTGAAAGAAAAGCTAGTCCAGAATTTTGGTCGGAAACTTTTTCATAATAATGAAGCATTTTATGCTTTGCCTACGCCCGAAAGATTGGCAAGTTTGAATCTTGAAGATTTTCAGCCATTTCAATTTAGTAGAAGTAAAGCACAATATATAATTAATGTATCTCGTGAGTTTGCCGAAGGAAATTTATCCCAAAAAGCTTTGAAAAAATTATCATTCGAGGAAGTGAAAGAGGAATTAGTAAAAATAAAGGGCGTAGGAAACTGGACGGCTAATTATTCAATGATGAAAAGTCAAAAAAACTATGATGCTTTTCCTGTGGAAGATGTTGGTTTGCACAATGCCGTGAAAACACAATATGGCTTAATGGCAAAGCCAACTATGAGTGAATTGAAACAAATGGCCGAAAAATGGAAAGGTTGGAGAGGATATGCAACTTTCTATTTTTGGCATTCGCTATTGGGTTGAACTAATTTTCAGAAAATGCAATTT
>Ga0247832_1006615_pt1 | contig 12608 bp, 10 predicted proteins | sample LaCruzMarch2015__10_FD_192407 | JGI IMG/M metagenome (GOLD analysis project Ga0247832, IMG submission 192407) | Freshwater microbial communities from meromictic Lake La Cruz, Castile-La Mancha, Spain - LaCruzMarch2015_4m | ecosystem: Environmental > Aquatic > Freshwater > Lake | place: Spain... | reverse complement strand
CATCTCGAAACGCACCTAAATACTAAATAATGGGCGATGATCTCGGTGATGTGCTAATTAATGCTGGCCAGGAGCATGGTAGTGGGACATAACAATGGGCTTTTTTGTAGGCGGGAAAATTTCCCAACAACAAACAAAAAACAAGCTGAAGATGACGCGACTGCTCGTCATCGAGCTGATGTTCTTAGTCGTCGTCAATCGTTATCAGACGACGGCGTTAAATATAAGTCGTCGACAGATTGCACATTGTGCAATCGATCCAGTGGTTGCAACTGCTTTCATATTCGGAGGAACGAAAATATCGATAGCTGCTGATGATACTACCGCGTCGTTTTCTTCGCTGTCATCATCGTTACAACCATCATCATCTTCTTCCATCGGAGCTCGGTTCGAATCAGATATACTCACAATTCCACCAATAACAGCTGGAACAACAAACTCAGGTCATGATAATCTATACTTCCCACCATGGATGGAGGGTGCGTGGGATGTCACACAGACACTTATTTCCACAAAGACACCGATTGGGATAAAATTCGTTGGTGGACCAAATGGATCCATGGATATTGCCACCAAGACCATTGCCGAACAAACGAATCATGTAAATGAAAAAGTCAAGTTAAAACTACGTTTTGTTAATACTAGATTTGGTGTAGCAGAAGATAGAGTGTATAATTGGCGTAGTCGACTGGATGCCTTCGCCGGGAAGAGCGTGGTGGCGAGTGTATCATACGCCAATGTCCGTGAGAGCAATCGTGCCTCGGTACTAGCTGCTGGTGGCTCAGAGCTTGATCCATTAACAACCACAATGGTATACTTCAAAGGACCAGCTGCACAAAAGACATTTGTTATATCACACGGACAGGACCCAATCGACAACAACAACAACAACAACAGCAGTAACAATATATGGTCGGGATATGAGCTTGACAGATCAATATTTGCATTAACGAATCTCGACAGTGCACCACCCATAACAACTGATGCTGAAATATTGTATCAATTCAAGCGTATTGACGAAAATAGAGTCGAGGGACGACTACGGTTAGCAGAATATCTCAATCCACAATCAGATCAGTTATACTTTGAGGCAAGGAATAGAGCTGTGTCAATTAATGATTACACACTTTCTCTTACTCGCATTATTACAACCTAAATGATAACCACCAATGAATCCATCCACTTCTCTCAGCCACATCATTAGCTCAAAAACATTATATAACCTCGTGCTCTAGGTCGTTGGCAGATGAAAGAGTTTTGTTGTGCCCATTGCTTATCATCCTCGGACTCGGGAGTTCGTCAACCAGGACAATATTTCCCATCTCACTATTACTGGATGCAATAGAGGCCGCAAAGGAAGCACGTCCGAGTTCGACTTCTTTTTTCATAGACTTTCTCCTGACAATTTGAACAAATTTAAGGAACAATACAAGCCCAATAATCACCCCAAATACAACCATCACCATAAGAGCAACATAGGTTGGTATTCCCGATATACTATTCGAATAAGTTGCCTCTTGACATGCTTCAACTCCGTCGGCTTGTCCAACATATTCACAGTCCCATCCTAAATTATCAAATATTGGACCAAATGCATTAGCCACAGTCTGTGCACCCTCGAATACAGGAGACTGAAACTCTCCATCAACCATTAGCATATTCCGTTCAATCGCCGACGCTGCATTTGGTTCGAACTTTTGTACAATTGGCAATACTGATAATGCCATTACTTGACCGATAGCCATATCTGTATCATCCGTTGCTGCATCCTCATTTCGTATAGCGTACCATATAGTACTTTGTATCAATGGTAGTAATAGTAAATGTAAAACACGACTGAATGTTTTATCAAAACTATCACAATCATTACGTTCCAGCTCGGCCTGACCGGCAAACAACAGGTCCATCATTTCTTCATTAATAATGGCAGTAAATTGATCAGTCTGGGTATTAAAATTTCGTGCCCTATTGGCCGCAAGACTCCACATCATATATCCATCATCGGTCACATCATCACGACTAATCCCCTCCATGGAACCAATATATAATGCAGCGAATGCATCCCAGTGTAATGTAGGTGGGACATCATTCTCCTCTACAGTATCACGACATACCTGATTGGCTAACCCTAGTAAACCCATCATATATTCAGGCAATACATTACTTCGGATTACTGATACAATGTATGCATTCCTCGGCGGCAGCAACAACAACAACAACGATCCACTCGAAAGACGCGCGACAACGGTCAAAGCACCGGCGATGATGGGAACGATTGCGATGCAACACGGGAGGCGTCGTTGCGCCTATTGAAACTCCGCATGGAGGAGGCAATCCTTGTGGAGCGGAATGATGATGCAACGATGACGATCATGATGAGTCTCATATAGTTTATTCAATTACCTTTTCCTTCCTCTCCCTCCCCCGCTACCTCATTCCTCCATTTCTCTTCCCCCTGCTACCTCATTCATCCTTTCCTCTTCCTTACGGTACACAAACCACCAAACTTCGGGTACTAGCAAAGGCCGATAATTATCAAAAAATCAGATTATCTTCATTCCAGTAAATTCGTCACCAAGTTTTCCCCAAATGATGTGATCAGAAGCGTAAATAGGAATCGGCAGACGACTCCGTAGTAATTTTTCAAATCCATGTCCATCTACGTTGTTCACTAAATGATCAAAATGATGAGCGTTAAATGAGACTGAATTATGATGTTGAAGTTGTCCCGGAAGATTACAATAAAGATTAAAAAAGTCGTCAATATACTTCTCAATTCCTTCTTGATCAAAATCATAATGCAATATACAGATACTTATTAGTAGATCGTAATTATCTTGACCCAATCTGTCTATGATAGTTTGACGATCTGCTAATCGCTCCATATTCCCGATCGCATTTTCATACACTGGTTGTGTACGACTTTGCAATAGAGGAGGCTCATCACTACTTCCTAGTGCACTTATACCATTCGAGCGTTGAGCCTCTTGTTGTGGCCAATCGGTATAATTTGTGGCATCACCAATGTTCAATTTTGTAGAAACTGAAATTATGGGTATATTAGGGGGTGGATGTGGATTCAACGTGGAGGTTGTAATGTTGGTTGAGTGGTCTCCATCTACGTAGGGAGTATTAATGCTGTGTGCTGCCCCCCCCATCCTTAAAACATCTTTTGATGGTCGCTCTCCGACCCACACAGATGCGAATATAATCCATGGAACAAATGACGAGTCTTTAATTAAATGCCGTAGTGCCCTATCAAATGCGGCATTGAAAGTAGTAACGAGTTGACGAAGAACGGGGCTTTTAACGGATTCATTATTGTCGGCGTACAATGGTTTCATGCAAATGGCAACATTTCCACTTGCTAACATTTGTCTGAAAAGATTGTTGTTGTCTTCTAGCGATGCAGATGAATAATTAGCCTCAACGTAAGTATCATTTGTTGCAAGGTTTATTGCTTCATTGACCTTGTCGTCAATAATTTGTTGGGTAATTCCAATGTTAGCGGTAATCGCGCGTTGTTGCGCTAAGCCCGTCTCGACACTAAGTGGATGGAATATGCGGTGATAGACACAGCATACGAGATGAGCTTCTGTCAGTTCTGCCATGGTGATATGGTGCGTACAGAAAAAAAGAAAGATGAACATCACATACATTGGACGTAATTACCATCACACTGGCAAAATCATCTACATACATTCTACGTAATTACCACAATGACAAAATCACAAACCACGCCACCAACCCTCCCCACCGTCGTCACGCCAAGATGGCCTCCACCCCAACACCACCTCCTCCGGCCCAAGTCCGACGACTGGTACTAGGTGCGGACGCGGACTACGTGAGAGAACGAATCAGGTTGTCTACTTTCCTGACGACTCCGAACATGCGGAAGAACGTCTAACAAAGAAGAAGCCTCGTGTCGCGTCAAAGAAAGACGAGGACATCGAGGGAGGCAAAGACGAAGGCGAAGATCCTGTGGAAGAACGTCTAACAAAGAAGAAGCCTCGTGCATTCACTGCACCAACCATCGAGGGAGGCGAAGTCGAAGGCGAAGACGAATGCGAAGGCGCAACAAAACCAAAACCAACTAGAGGACAGATAAGGGCCGCGATCAACGCGTGTACTGAGGTGCTAGAACCTATAAAGGGTAGAAATGGTAAGGATTATATGGGTGTCTTTCCAGACAACCATGACCCTAAAAAATTTAAGGCATTAATCAGAATCTCAGGTTTTGATATCAATAAATGTGCATTTGATTCGGCATTGGATGCTGCGTGTTGGTATGCCAGGGCGAGATTCGTGGCAAGCACCTACTTTAGGGATGGGAAAGCCAAAAGTGACCCGAACTCAAAGTTAGGTCGTAAAAGAGCAGCACATAATTCTACCAGATCCATAGTTGGACCCCGTAAGATTGCCATAGTCACGACTTTGAGTATCGTGAGGGAACCTGGTTTTGTTATTCAACATGAGAGTGGACAACAGAATATTGAATTCGAAGATCTACGTGAGTCGGATTTACTAATGGGTAGAACAACTGAAGCTGCTTCTCATGCTGCAACTATAGCCTTTCGCGCAAAGTTGTTAGAACAGTTCTGTGGTGAGACACCTAGCACAACAACGGTAGATGACTATATCAACGAATTGGTAATGACGACGAATGTACGATTCATGGTGAAGCGTAGTAACAAACTCTGGGGCAACATGGGAGGTGCAAAGTATGTCCTTCCGAGGATCAAATCTTGGATCAACATATATCAGAAGAAGGGAAAGAAGAAGAAAGTCGCAAGCACGAACGATGACGACTACATGTAAGGGATATATTACCAAAATGCGGAGAAAAATTCCCTCTTGTGTACAACTAACACTGTCGCAACATAGTGTTAGTGCTCCAATCGATAAATGTACCTGTTTTCATAATATATTATAAAATTTCATTAAATTCATACAGTTCGCCCAGCACCTACTATCGTTCCAGCACCAGCATGTCCCGTCCCTTCTATTATTGTAATACCCTCGTCAACTTCCTCTGCTCGTTTGTCATAGCCGATGTGAATATACCAGTACCATCAAACGCCGCCATAATAACATCATGAGCACGGATTGTTGCATTATTCACTACCCCACCCTCGTACACCATCATTTCGGATGTTGATACTGGGTCAGCACCAATTGTCATACCTTGAAAGTAGTGTATATAATCATCATAGTAAGGACTCCATCGACGTACATCAGTGGAAACGATCATGGCATATATTGATGACATTCGTCCACGATCTTCATTGTCATCCAGTGCTGATGCACGTGCATATTGATAATATAATATGGCCATATTGATAATATAATTGTGCCATACGATGATTCGTCGTGGTTGGGAATTGAAGTAATTGGTTAATAGCATGTATATCCAAATCAACTTTGGATAATGTACGTACATCCTCCTTGGGGATAAAACTCGCCAGTGGATGATTAGTATCAATATCGGTACATTCGGCAATTGCTATCTCATCAGTATCCTTGTCTATGTATGTTCCCACATCGGTACATTTAATCCCAAGACAATCGTATGATTGTTGGAGTAAGTCCAATATACGTGGAAAGTCATCATGATCATACTCCCTATCAAGTAAATATTCCTTCAATTTCAAATGGACCGAGATCAACATTGAGATAATTGGTTTGTTTAGCGGATTGTAAATTACTCCTCGCGTTTTGTTTCGTTCCATTACTAAAATACATCATTACAGCATCGGATACAATGACACCTCAGCAAACTCTCTAATCTCAACACATTTTCGTTCCATTACTAAAATACATCATTACAGCATCGGATACAATGACACCTCAGCAAACTCTCTAATCTCAACACATTGTCGTTGTCAACGGCATTCTCAGTCCGGCCTCGACGAAGGATATAAGCAGGCAACTATGACCACGCAACCTTCGTCGAGCAATGAGCAATGTGTTTCGATTGAGTGATTACCTTCCTTGCCCGTACTCAATGATTCACTCATGTTCATCTAGTTGATTGTTAATTATTACTCCTTGTACTGACTCCCATGTACATACTGAATGATGTCAGTCGATGGACGTATTACTATCGCAATCAATTGAGATGGTTACATAGTCATAACAAATGGGGATATGTCGCCGCCAATCCGACGCAAGAATAGAGCACCACATATCCTCATCATTGTCGTCGTCGTATCCTTGCTTCTGTCGTCTCGTCATCCCGGTATCCTCGTCGTCGTATCCTCGTTCTTCTCGTTCTATCGCGCGGTGTATCCTCGTTGTCCTATTTGTTGTTGTTGTATTGTATCCTCATCATCGTCATATCGGCATCGTGCACCTCGAGGACCCTCGTCGGAGGCATCGTGCACCTCGAGGCATCGTGCACCTCAACGCTCACATCCGTTTGCATATGGATGCGTCATACAGGTCGCGTCCATTTGCAAACGGGAATCGGCGGGGTATTTTCCCTGGGTTAAAAACCATCTGCAAACGGGTGGGTCCCATTATTTACAAACGGGAGGTGTCTGCAAACGGGGGGTAACATGTCATTATATATTCATCGGCATATGCCCCTCGTAAACCGAGCGTTTGTTCTACATCCTCGGCGGCATTATTTGCCAACCCCGACATATGGAATGCATATGTCGGATCTTCGACGCCCGAATCCATATTCGAAGTTGACTTTTACCGTCAAAATCCAATGCCATTCGTTACGCTGTCAAAGGAAATTTGGCCCGGTGTGAAGTACCGACCTACCGTCACACATTGTTTCTTTAGCCTACTTGGCAAAAAAGAAATGTTACAGAGAGTATATACACAAAATATAGACGGCCTTGAAGCTATTGCTGGAGTTGATCCCAAGCAGTTGGTTGAATGTCATGGACACTTTCGATCTGCGAGTTGTATTAAGTGTGGTGCAGTACATGATGCCGATGTTTGCAAACGTAGCATGATCGAATTGGGTGAAGCTCCAAAATGCAAAGCTTGCGATAATTTGGTAAAGCCAGACGTTGTTTTCTTCGGTGAGGTCATGCCTACTAGATTTAGTGACTTGATTCATAGCGATGTTTCGGCATGCGATCTTGTAATTGTTCTTGGGACAAGTCTTCAAGTTGCACCAGTTGCAAATATCCCTGATTGGGTCAAGAAGGATGTGCCTAGACTATTAATTAATCGAGAGAAGGTGGGATCATTTAAAGGTAACTACCCTACAGACGTCTTCATGGAGGGTGATTGTGATGAAAGTATTCAAAAATTATGCCAAATGGCAGAATGGGAGAAAGAGCTTAATCAGATATACTCAGAAGTGCATTAAATGACAGAAAGTTTAACTGTTTATAAGTGGAATGTTATCATAACACATTTAACAAGAACAACATACATTATACGAACAATCTCCTGATTTAGTGTCTTTTTCTTTAGACTCGACTTTTACGCCGATGCCTTGAGTGTTTAGACTTCCTCTTTTGTTTATCGTTCATCTTTGATATTAAACTATCCTCTTCCTCATCTTCTTCTCTTGGTACTGGCAATAGATCAAGACGGATCTTTGGTAGTGGCTTGACCTCGACAGTGACTGGATTCCGTGGAGCGCTGTTGTCATAATTAGATAACTCAGCGAACTCGTTATTATTGAAATCATGCTGTTGTGAGAGTGATTGCTTGGGAATGATGGGCGTTGTCTTTGAACTAATGGTACGCATAGTGGGTGTACTCGGCCGGAGTTGACTATGTTGTGGCCGTCGCGGGGTTGACAAGATACTTGGTGGAGTTATACTAGGTTTGGCTGAACTATTAGTACGGGACCTTGGCGATTTGCTCCTAGGTAGTGATTTGTTTCTGCCCGAAAGTACATCTTTGAACGATGTGATTGAATTTCCTTTGCTGGATGGAGCACCAGGACCTTGTGATGTTCTTGGTGGGGGTGCTAAATTCGTTTGTTGCGAATTTCCACCATATAACGGTAGAGTATGATGAACATCAAGAAAGACTGCTAACAAGCCTTTCTCTTCTAGACCATACCTTTTCTTCATCTCATTAAGGACGAGAATAAATGCTTTGTGTACAGCTTGTTGATTGCTCAAATTCTTTCCAACCGGTTTGATTTCAGTGACAATCCTTGCTTCACAGGTATTGTTTCCAAAGCTATGAAGTTGCACGATGGCCTTAGCCTGGAAGCCTCTACGAGGCATCTCGTCTTTTACAACAAATACCAAACCTGCAGTCATATCGTCTTGCTCTACTACGATCGTCTCAGACAGCCTCACCAATTCACGATTGCGTGTTCTGTTGTAGCTTACTGTTCGTTGCGCCCCCACCATTGAATCACGAGAAATGAGTTGATACTCAGAACAAGAACTTTGCTCTATTTCGCGTACAGATCCAGGCGAGAACTGCCATTCACTATAAGTAAAATCAGTATCTGAACGACCGGCCTCCCACGATTTATTAACTGGAGACATGGAATCAAGAAACAGTACTCTACACATGTCAAGAGGAAGAGGGAGCGAGAAGTTTGTTGCGATATCTGTATAAACTGATTTCCCGAGTTTGTACATAGGACTCTGTGGCTCCCTGCTACGTTGGCTGTTGGCACTGCTCGGCAATTGCCTCGTATGTGCAGGCAATATGTTACCGTCACTTTGCTTTGCGGTATCAACAGCCTTTGATTGTGATGCAGACTCATCGCTGTCGGTACCTGGATCCCCGAAAGAAGAGTACTTGGACCGATCATGAAGGTCCTCCTTCCCTCGTCTGGGAACAATCCCAACTTCGCTCGTATTCCTTCGATTGCCGCGTAATGGCAATCCTCCTCGCGCATTCGTTGGAGAAAGGGCACCTTTGCCCTGCTTTCCACCTAAGTTATTAAGAGTCACGCCACCTCTGACACTCAACCGTGCAGTCTCACATTCTAGAAGCAATTTTAAGCCACAGAAAAGAACTTCGGCTTCTTTGTTTGATTTTGCGAGTATAAGAATCGATTTACCTGTCACATCGTTTATCGATAGCAATCGCAAATGTTCTGTGGCATCATCAGGACTGAGTCGCACAGTTTCATTTGGATCCTGGGATAGTGAGGTAATATCAGTCAGCGACACTGAATACTTCTTGGACAGTTTCACGTTGGAACCTTCAGTTCGGAAATCATGCGCATCAGCTCTTGACGACGCAACGCTGCTTGCGACTGTATTATCATCAACAGTTGCATCAGCATCATTTTCTTCTAACTTCGATACGAATCCCAATCTAAGTGAGCCAACTTCTGGCAGCATGAGCCATAAAGTTCTCTTCTCTCTCCTTGTCATGCCAGTGCGAGTCGGGGCGGAATTTGGCTTAAGATGCTGGACAGAGACTCCACAATACATAAACTTCTTAAACTTGGTTTCGAATTGTGAAAATCGGCTCGATTCTTCTTGATTAAGCGTTAAAAGAAATGAAAAGAGAGGAAAATTCCCAGACTTTCGATCATGACTATCAATTATCTCCCCCTTCGAAGCTGCAATGGACCGGTCAAAACGCCAATCGTTCATTGAGTCCCGTTTTAACATTTCAGGCGGACGCGGTAGTTCTATAATTTCATGTATATGCTCAACACTGTGAAGGGCACTGTACAAGTCCTCTGCCTCCGGAGGAGGGACGACGACGCCGTTGAGGATATCCCTTGCTGTCATTTCACTCATCATGGAGAATTTGTATGTCCGGGCATTGATGTCGTGTCTCGTGAAGAATTTCAGTCCATCCACGCTGACGCCAAAGTAGAGTCCCTGAGACTTGGCGTAAGCAACCATTGGAGCGATTTCCTTGTTGTTGTCCTTATCTTTCTCCTTTTTCCCGCTGCTACCAGAAGTATAATCCGCTGGTGTGATGTGTGTGTCCAATGGCATTGTTCCAATGCAACCACCAAGACTTGCTGCGCCGTAGGCCTCTCTTCCACAATTTGCAACGGCAGCACCAATATTCCCCCCGACTACAAAGTTCCCCTCTTGCTTAAAGTGTTCCATCCCCTCTTGTGTTTGTATTATGAACACAAAGTCACAGACTTCCAGACCGAATTGCAATCCCACGCCGAGTCCATATACGCCCATAGCTGACGGTGCCGACCACGTTCCATCAGGAAGACGCGATATGAGTATACCAGACCCGCCCTGGAGAGAGACGCCAACGACAACCTTGGAGAGTCGAACAAAGCCAAGACCAACCGCCGACTCGATCATCCCACGTATTGTCGAGGCCTCAATGTCATCACCTTCGCCAGGTACGACCGTTGGCGCAACACTTTCACCATCGGTCTCACTTGAGCAGAATACATCCATTGGTACGACAGACGAGTCGCCTTTTTTCTTACTAACTTCATTGCTCGGGGCCAATTGTCGAATCAACGCCGCGGCACGGTCACACTCGTCGTCCATTCGGAAGGAGGGTATACCAAACAACGATCCCTTCAATGAAAGTCCTGGACTGCCCCAACCACCTCCACTTTTTGGGCTTATAAGTCTTTTACGTTGGACAGTCCGTCGAAAGACTAGGACGACGGGCCAAAGTGACTGTTCAACGACGACGCCATCATCCACAAATGCACCTCCTCCCCCAACCGATCGACGTGGCGATGATGAGTATATGACATTGTCACCCCGCACCGGCGTCGCGGGCGTATCTAGTAATGGATTTGAATTATTCCTACTCGACTTGTTGTTGTTGTTGTTGTTGTGCACGCCACTGCTTTCGCCACCATCGTCTTCATCAGATTCACCCTCGAAGCATCGTACAGCTGCAAGACGTGCCGCATTCGTCATATTGAGCGTCATATTCCTGGCAACATTCTTATCTGGCAATGGAACACGACGAGAACTGACAACCTTCCCCTGTATCTTACAATCCTCAAACATGCCCCCCATCGAATCAACAAGTAATAGTGAGTTAGGATTGGATCCGACTGTAAAATCATCATCCTGTGCCGATAATAGTCCACTCCCAACAGCATGGACGGTAGGCGATGAACGTTGTTTGTCTGTCCTTGGTGGAGTACGGATGGTATCTCCCCGAGGTGGTAAGGTGCATCCCGCAAGCATATCTCTAAGTTCATTATGCGATGTTCTCATTCCTTTACTTTCACAATCTAATGCATATTTCGTCGCGCGAGCGTCAAGTAATGCCTCATCTCTCTCTCCCTCCCAAGAAGTGCCATTAATATTGTTACGTCCAATAGATCCACGTGGAGATGTTGCTGGTGTTGAATTATTACTACTTCTCCTACGTTGTGGTTTATTCTGCAAATCCTCAAACAAGGTCCCACCCACGACACATGCAAATTGAACACAATCCTGTGGTATTATCCCAGCCCGTTCCGCTGGTGAACCAACATCAACGGTACAGACGTAGGCACGGTCATTAATTTCGAGGAATGTCATTCCTAAATCTGTTAATATTGTTGACAATTAGACAGAGTGTAAGCACAAAAAGACAGTGTGTATAAACAAATAAGATCAACGCCCTTCTACATCCATCGAATAATGCTCTTTCGTCAAAAACAACAAAAAAGGAACCGAGTTGTTCGAATCAGACAGTACGAATAAAATAACGATCCCAAATTGAAAGTGTTGGACAATGCTCAGCATCGAGAAAACACAGTTGTCGAGAAATATGTGTTTATAAATCTTCATTTTCGCGAACTCCTCGATTGATTGATTTGATCAAGTAACGATTCACTGTGTAGAATCATCTGCCAAACTCACCGAATTTTTGTGTAAATAAGGATGCAGTTGGAAAGTATGACGATGATGATGGTGAAATGCCATTCGTTTCCCCACCGCCACCACCACCACTATTTAAAGCCAAAGCTCCAGCTGGATTAGTAGTCATTACTCCGTCGACACCACCCGGTGCTGCACCGTCGCCACTATTATCCATACCACCACCGGCATGGCACGGAACCCGACTCGGCCGAATCACCCAAACAATTCGTGCACTACTTCCCGCATCATCACCATGCATCACATGACCATAGGCATCACTTAATGCCGCTGATGCCTCATTGGCCATACGCGAAAGGAAAGATGTCATGCTTGATTCATGCGGATGATGATGAGGCTTGTGAATCACCATTGGACGATCGAATCAAAGGCAGTTTGATACGTGATACAATAGCACTTATCGATCCTCCAGCATACGATCGAAAAGCCTTGGCTAATGTAAATGCAAACGTCGCAAATCTTCCACTGTCTCCGTAAGGACTATTCTTGAGAGCGATCTTGCATCAATACTACTGGATACCCGTCAGTTTGGAGATGTCAAAGAAGAATTGATGCCCCCTCAATGATGTTCTCATTCTTAGAATGAGTCGCTCCGAACGAATTCCAATGTTTAATATTGAATGTTTTTTGAGAAGTGTTCCAAGGGGTGGAGTCTTGTCGTCGGGCTCCCAATCAAATCGGTCGACGGGACCGATTTTCCACTGCGGGGGGCAAGCGTCAAAGAAAATCTCTTTCTTGCGAGATCGCTTTTTATTTTTGACAGGACCAAAGCCGACAGGAGCTTCGCCTCTTCCCATATCCTTGGCTGAGCCTGAAACCTCTAGGATTGATATCGTTGATGGA
>Ga0247832_1006607_pt1 | contig 12630 bp, 4 predicted proteins | sample LaCruzMarch2015__10_FD_192407 | JGI IMG/M metagenome (GOLD analysis project Ga0247832, IMG submission 192407) | Freshwater microbial communities from meromictic Lake La Cruz, Castile-La Mancha, Spain - LaCruzMarch2015_4m | ecosystem: Environmental > Aquatic > Freshwater > Lake | place: Spain... | reverse complement strand
CGGAAGAATGTCATTTTTTGACGATGACGGTTCTTCACCTATGGCGATATGCCGTCAAAGGCCTCGATCGCGATGAGCTAACATCTGTGCATCTATCTCCCAATGCTGGCTTCCCAAACGACAGACGTTGGGCCATGCGCTATGCGGACGAAGCTCCCGGCGAGGATGTCGATTCGGGCTTGACAAATGCTAATAATTGGATACACAAATCGAACTTTTTATGTGCGTACACGGCACCCGTATTACTCGGTTTGTATGAAACGAACTACGACGATGATACCGATACACTCATCGTCAAAAGTCGTGATGATGGCAAGGAACTTCTAGTGTCGAAACTTACGGTCGTTGAAGATCGAGTCAAAGCCGAGACATTCTTTTCGGAGGCGAATGGAGGACGAACGGTGAAGATAGTAGCCAAGGAGGATGACGACGCTGCTGTAAAACCACGTCATCACCACGGTAATACCCCCATGGGGTTTAAGTACCATCCGAGTGGGTCGATACTGCACCTCGTCAACGTCGAGACGGTATCAGATCTAAGCTTGGCCATGACGAAAGGAGATGTGTCCACCGATCAGCCGCTACCGCTGCATCCATCACGCTTCCGACCTAACATTGTATTCGATGGTTATCCAGCATGGTATGAGTTTAATTGGGTGGGTAAAAAAGTTGAGATCGGATCTGAGGTTGTACTGGAAGTCGTCGGTCGGGCCGTGCGATGTGAGGCAACGAATGTCGATGCACGACACGGGTCTGGGAACGTTGATCATGATGTACCAAAAGCACTATCGAAATACTTTCCCCAACACGGACCATATCTTGGGGTGTACGCTCGGGTTGTCAAAAGTGGGACTATTCGATCAGGAGATTGTATACATATGGTCGGAATAGGAAGGATAGGGCGGTGGCCATGGCCATTTATGAAGGATTGGCAAACTTGGTTTGTCGTTGGCATTGCAATGATGTTTTGGTTCTGGAAGTCGTAGCTGTTGTGAGATACACATGACTGAATCCATAAAAATCTTGTTCGTTGTATTAATTCATGTATTAAATTGATAAGAATTATTTTTCACTTAACCCTTAAGAAGATAGGAATTCGAATGCGGTTACTCAAAATTCAAAAAACTGTGAGATGAGAAGTGAAGGTCGCGCTGTGGTGATGTCAATGCACCTAAGTTCCAGGATTGGTCTTCACATGGGAACATGCTTCTTGATGCTCTTGATGAACCTCAAAAAACCCCATCCCCATCGCATCCGTTGAAAGCGGAAGTTCCTAAAAGGTTGATCTTCTTTGAACTACTTCAACTTCAACCAGAGTCTAATCGAGAGGAGCAACAACAACATACAATTTCGTACAAAATGTCCGCCTTTCAACCACGTTTGCAATTATGACTACTCTCAAGTGCAAATGCGGCTCCTTTGATAAGCCAGCTTCACCAGTGCACCGCGTTACACCTTAATCTGCCAGTGCCACTCTTGTGTCTCTGTCATCCAGGGCATCGAGTCAAAGGATGATGAACGTGAAGGAATTAATTCCTGAAGACATCTCGAAGGTGGAATGCGTTCCCATCACCTGGGAGTGATGTATTCCTTGAGAGGGTGCATGTTCACCATCATGTTGTGAGTAATTATTTACTAAGAGTCTGCTTAGGAGTATCTTCTTACTTCTTGTTCATCACGCATCATGTGCGACTAACAACTATAATATTATCACAACTCTTCATCCATCAAATTACGACCTTGTCTCATTAGCAGCCACCAGCCTTTTGATAGTGTGTACGACTTATTGTGTGTACGTAGGAGTAGCGGCCACTAGCCTTTTGAGATATTGCACAGCTTTATTATTATTTGTGATTCATATTTTAGATACCTATAGTGAACTCTTGCTTTGATGCAGTTAGAAAACAGATTATCATCTTTTTGTTATTATTAATGTCATAAAGAAAGAGAAAGAAATAACTGATAAGAGAAAGAAATAACTGATTGTTATATATTCAAACTTCACATTAACCCTTTGTGCAGCTTTTTGGCAGCATTTTTTTCAGTACTGAGTATACGTAGGAACTAGTGGCCCCATCCTAGAATCTTAAATAGGGTGGATATTGAGAATAGATAAATGTCACAACAAACGGCCGTCATATCTTAAACTATTAATATCTACGGATAGAAGATTATCAGAGCTTCCTAAAGGCATTTCTACCCAGACCTCACTCATCGTAGTAGCGGCGATATTCATGGTCAAAGTCCACCGGCCCGAATTTTAGTGGGTCTACGTAACGTACGTCCGGGAGACAAAGGGTTAAAAATACTCATTGTCATTGCCGTGAACCTCATCATGCAATTCGTTTGGCTTGGTCACTTCAATTTCAATCTCAACAAGCATTCTGTTTGTGATCTTTATTTGCAAGGCACATGGAATCAAAATATCACGACGTAGCAAAGTTGCATCAGGGAAGGTGTTGAGATAGGTCATCATTCCCTCTAAATCGTGATTTAGTAATGTAGGTTGACTCAAAAACAAAATTGCGGTGCCAACACGAAAGAAGATCTTGAAACTCCTTTCTACCAACCATATGTCCCAGATGTGGCACACAGTGGCAGACGGCATGGAGGGCAAGTACAGGAAGAGCGTTTGGAACCAACCTAGTGCAAATAGGCCAACATTCATGTCATGATGCTCAAAGTGATCTGCAAGTACAGGAAGCTTCTGCCGAATCACATTCTCAAAGACACGACAGCATGTCTTAAGACACCGCAGCTCGGGCCAATACATATGTTGTAGATTGTACGTTAAGAAGAAGGTATCCATAACATCAAACACTACTTCCTCAACAATAGCCGATTTGAAGTTAATGTCGCTCATTCTTGCTCTAAGAATGCAGTTTTTTTCATCACTTGACATACTTCGCCATTCTAGATTATCCTGGCCAATAGGCATTGATTGTTGTACCACTCGCAGCAAAATTGTATCTTGTAATACTCTGAGCAAATGCGCGACGATATAATCCATCCCTTGACAGTATCCCACTCCTTCATGCCTTGCTGCGAGAGCATGTAAGATAGTCCTTAGCTTATTCTGCAGATCAATCTTCATCTCGTTAGTAAGGGCATTGCAGCTCAAAACTGGATCGCTCACTTGCGAGTTTGAACTTTGTAGATTCCAATTATTCTGTGGTTGAATCTCATTTGTTTCTAATATTTCCCCGTTCTCGGACGAGACAATTTGTATGCTATTATCGTCAAACCTCACAACGGAAAGGCTGGGCTCCTCACTGACCAAGCTCCCAACTGGTGAGATTGCAGGCCATTCACTGACTGTATCTGTGGGAGTGTGACTTCCACTACTTCCATGGCTAGAATCGTCACGGCAATCCACGCGAGACGATAGCTTAAAGTGTTCGGTTTCCAATCCCTCTGGGACCTTATCCATAATATGGCTATTCGACTCCATGTTTATGTAGCTACGGCTGTTCCTTATTATCGTTTCTTTTCCAAAAGACACAAGAGCCCGGACGATCGAATCCTGCCTATAGCGAGCACCCGTTTTGTGCGGAGGCATGTTGCCGAACGAACGAGTGACATCTCTTTCTATATGATGTTGCCATCTCCCCTTAGCTCCAAGGTCCTTTAGCTTGTGGAAGTCATTGCCACAGTATTTCGGCTCAGATCCTTGCCGTGGAATAGGATCCTCCGGTTTGCACATTTCTGTTACCCATAACCAGAAGGATGGTCGTTTGAACTTGTTCATCCCACCCAATCTCACAGCATCTCGCATGAGTACATGTTGATTTTCGGACACAATTCGATTACAGAACACATTTAGGCGCTTCGCGACGCATACAGACACTGGATCGCCAAGAAATGACAGTATTGATATCACTATGCTCGGTTGACTCCAAACTGCTTTCTCGAAAGGACTCGGATGTTCTGCTGGCACCACATAGGTCGGATTGATTTTGAGTCTGGTCGATTTCTGATTTGAATTATACCGCTTGTTGCTTTTACGTATTGTCGTGGACTGGACTCGGGCTTGTTTATCAGTCGGAGAGGCAGCTCGGAGAGTGGCAGTCGTAGCTGCCACTTTAGTTGGCGTGGAATATGGATCAATCACGTCAATGTGGTCTTCATCAATAATCGAGAGGACATGGCGGACATTCTCCACTACCGAGCCCTTACAAGCTTTCAGAAGAAACTGAAAAATGGCAATGACTCTATCTTCATTTGTAAATATCAAGTCTTGTATGGATTTCTGTCCTTTTGTTGATTGAGCAGCTGGCTTCTTTGGTATTCCGTCATAAGCGATAGATTGACTAAATGGATTCATCCCGCTAAAGGGGGAAGGGATTCCAGTTACTTTGGATATTCGTTGCAACCAATCAACAAAGAACCCAGCCAATTCGTCCGACCTCGGAGTAGCCCCATTGGAGGTCAGGAAATAAGATCCTTCAAAGCCTTGATCCATATCTGTAAGTATTGAATCCACATATTCACAAATGAGGTTAAAGTTATTGCCATCACATGCGATTGCAAGTACACGATCAGATTGTACGGACACTGCAGCATTGATATCGAATGCAGAATATGCAGCAGCAATTGGCGAGTCAGGAAGGACCACATCAAAAAGCCAACGAAGGACTAAGGCAAGTGACCTTTCTCCATCATCACCAAGGCTCACCTCGAAGCATTCATTAATTGGAGTTGAACTTCTTATTAGCGGAGACGCAGCAAGAGAGGATCCAATCTTTTGATTGTTATCATTTGATCGTGCATTCGATTCATTATCACACACCGTCCACGCCGATGTCGCAATACTACCATCATCGTCAGCCTCGGCTCCATCGGGTATCTTCCATGGACTAAAGGCACCACGAGTTAGTTCGCATACAGGTTCGGGGCTACCGCCGTGGGATTCCGAAGATGTCGTGTGTTCCAATGATGGATACTGTTCCTCGAACTTCGTCGCGGCCTTCGTTGTTGCCAAGACAATCTTTTTTACCATACGTTTATGACCAGCAAGGTCCAACTCTTCAATTAGTGAATGAGATTTCTTCGCCGATCTCTTGGGTGACTTAGAAATGTGTATCTTATAGTCATCAGTAGTATTCGTGGTAGTAGTCGAGGTGTCCTGACTTGTCATTGATACGGAACTTTGACGAGCATGAATGCCCTTACTTTCTTCCCACTTACGAAGTTTTTCTGGTGGTGGAGGGGGTATTTTATTCGGCGATTTGACAGAAGACGAGCTAACACTTATTGGCACGTCCACTTTCCTGGGTTTTGCCCGGAGAGTAGTACGAGATTCGTCTTCTACTTCTTCTGATTGTATTGCATCAGGAATTCGATCCCACTGGTTGTCGGACTGACTTATCAACAAAGGTGAAAATTCAGCGAAGTTGTCAACCATCTGACAAGTCTCCATAGCTATTACTTCTTCTTCTACATTGTAGGGGTGGTCCTCGTACTCAATTTCATCATCAACAACCTGATAGTTGTTGTTGCCTTTGTCTTCGTCGTCAACATCACATCTCGAATTCTGTTCTTCCTCGTCTCTATCATCATTATCCACTGATGAATCATCACCCACTCCAAAGCCTCCATTGTTATACATATCCACACGTTCTTTCTGCAATAATAATTTGGCGGCCGATGCGGATGATGAGTACATTGTTGCTTCCTCTTCCCCATCGGTCTCCAACCGAAGCAATGGTTGTGAGGAATTATCCACTGCACCAAACTTTGTTTTAATTTCCTTGTTACGTGCCTTGGTTTGTTCTAATATTTCATTCATTTCTACTGCACCAGTAGTATCCCACGCGGCGTTGTCGGCCAGGTCATCACAAGTTGCTATGCCAAGAGATGATGATGATCGTGAGATAAAGACTGATTCTGCCTTCTCCCAGAATGCCTTATCATCGAGAGTATTATCAAAAATAATGTTGCTACGGTCTTCGTCGTTATTGTTGTTGTCGAAGTACTGGTCCCCATCATATTTTTCTACCAATGCAGCATTTGGGAATAGTTCTGTTTCATCAGTAAGAAGTTGTTGTGTACGTCGTGAAACATTGTCATCACCTCCCTCCTCCTTCTCCTCAATGGCATCACCCCCCAGTACTACTACCACTTCTTCTCTATTCGTCACCGCCGCCAACCCGATGTTGCCGTTGATAATAATTTCCCCATATTCATCACCATACTCAACAATAACTTGTTGTTGTTGTTGTTGTTGTTGTTGTTGTTGTGACAATAAGCCCGAGAGTAGTAACCGAGTATTCATCCGAGTAGGAGATATGTTCATCATAGGCCTACTACTACCGTTGGCAGTAGTGCTGCTGAATACATCCGAGAATGCCACATCAGAGAACGCCACATCGGATACTGCATCGGTATTGTCATTGTCATCATCATCACCACCGCACGTTGTTGGTTGCTTTATTATTCTCGCCTCATTATTTACCAATGAAGTAGTCATGGGCCGTGGTGGTGGTGATGTTGATATTGCTAATGATTTCGTCTCTACCACCACCGTTGTCGACGAAAATGCCTTTGGTATTGCGACCTTACCCACTGGACGACTAGACGACGACGAATGAGGAGAAGGTGGGCGAGGAGGAGTAGGCAGAGACGACGACGATGACGAGTTCGTCGACGCACCGTTTGGCGTTGTGGTAATGTCCAATATGCGTTGTTGACGTTGTTTATTACGAATTTTATCACGAATCTCCTTTCGTCTGGAGGGAGATGAAGGAGGGGAGGACGTATGTGGAGTTGCTTTTATTGTCGTCGGGTTCATTATTAGTACTCTAGAGGGGGATGATGGGGGGGTTGATAATTGAGGAGTTATTATTACTCCATCCTCCTCCTTTTTCACTGCTCCATCGCTACCAACTCCTCGAGAGAGGACGGTTCGTCTCTTTTCACGTCGACGATTATTGAGCAGCTCGATTTGTTGTTGTTGCTGTAATTGCTGATGCCGTTCTTGCAGTTGCTGACTATTATTTGATGTCAACAATAATGTTGTTGTTGTGGTTGTCGTCATTACTTCTTCACTTTCACTGCCTAAGCCATTAGTAAGAGTCAAATTATTGTAATCATCATCATCCCCCATCAGCTCTTCTTCTACTTTCTGTGTTGCCACCACATAGTTGCTAATGCTGTCAATAACATAATCGTCATTTGTTGGCTGTTGTTCATCGTCGTCACCATCCTCAACAACAACAACTGCTTGTTGTGACATTAAACCCGATAATAACCGATTGGTAATCCGAGTAGGTGATACCATCATCATAGGCCTAACACCATTCGCGGTGATGCTGAATACATCTGAAAACACTACATCTGAGAATGCTTCGTTGATATTATCATCGTCATTTTCAATCATGGTGTTGTTGTTATCATTAGTAGTTGCCTCTGTTATTCCTTTTTTCGATGTAGACGACGACGACGATGCGGGACCGCCATCCTCCTCCGTCATAGTATTGTAATGGCGCGTGTTATTCTCCTCTCCCCTTCAACCCCTCCTACTACGCTACCAGGCAACTCTCGGCGAGACGAAGTCTCGGCCGAGAGTTTCTCGCCGAGGAGAAGAGAAAAAGAGGAAAAGAGGGAAGAGACGAAAAAGAGGAGAAGAGAGAGGAGAAGAGGGTAGAGGTGCGGAAAAGAATTAGAGTAAATTCTGTATTTCGCAGTAACATTCGTTTTGGAAAAGGTGACAAAAAATGCACAACAAGGACAAACAAAGATGAGATGACAAAAACCAAGATGAACAGAAAGCATAGAACGTGAGGCTAGGCATGCACTAATTAGTTGCTTAACTTTTAATATTGTACCAACCTATTGATCAAACCAACCTCCCTTTTCTTTGCTGGTCTTTGCCCCGACGATGATACTACTCCTCTGAATTGATATAGCCACAGTCATAGCGTTCTCATCTGCTGTAACTTTCGTATTTGTCCTTTGTTGTTATCCCTTGTAATTGATTGTTGCATTTATCCCTCTTGTTTGACTTGGGTCGTGAAAAGTCACGACACGAGGTGCCAAAACAATGCCGAAGACGAGCAGTATCCAGGACCACATCATCTTGCACGACCTTACTTCGCTTGCACAGTCCAAAGAATGAGGAGTGGTAGCGCTATTGTAATAGATTTTCTACCAAACGACCCAATTTTCGAATTGTATAATCAAGTATTTCATGGCAATATAATGCCCAGCTGATGTTGAATTGTAATGCTCTGATTTATACTCTATTAATCCAAGGTGGTATCTTGCTACTTCATGTCCTGCCTTGCTGTTCCGTAAGCTTCAATAATCCTAGGTGTGTCACCTGACTAAAAGGGGTAAAAACTAAAAGCATGCATCTATTTCTATGTGATAGTAGTTTCAGATTCCATTATTGATTGATTATATTTCTGAACGTATATATCTCTTGATTCGCTTCTCATCTCGGCACAGGAATTATTGTAAGCTGCCAAAGTTGTGTCAATAGATTCCCTGTTTACAAAACCATCTTCCTCAAATGATTCAAAACATTCTATCAAGACATGCATGGCCTCAAAACACCCAGCTGATGCCGCAATCCTTAAATGCTTTATAGCCCGTTCCATATTTCCAAGATCTTTCTCGCAGCGTGCAAGGTTGTACCTTGCCACTTCGTGTCCTGCCATAGTCGCGGCTTCAAAGTGGAACTTGGCCTTCTTCAAATCTCCCCCTCCAAAATATCCGTCACCTAGACGATAATATGCCTTACTATAACCAAGCTCTGCTGCCCTAGCATATAGTTCCATTGCTTTTGCCTGATCCTGTTGCAAACCTCCATTTCCATGTTCATAGTTATCACCCAGCAAACAAATTGAAGCAGGATCATTTGCCTCAACTCGCTCTTCATCTGTTTTACTATCTTGGTCAGCATTACAATATGGACACTTATGGTTTCCGGACTGACGACAGGAATGTACACACCCTGCACAAATGGTTTTTCCGCAACATGGATAATATCGCTCCATATCCAATTTTGCAAACTCCGGATGTTCGTCCGCAAAATTATAAATTGGCACGTAGGATACAGTCGCGACTGGGCGTGAAATACACGACACCAGTCGTACCGGCATTGGTAGGAAGCAAATTTGACAGTCCTCCTTGGCTGGTGGTTCCTTGAACAGCGCCTCGTCGCGGAGGGTCTTTTGACAATCTCTCTTATGCTTCGCCCAATGATCCTTCTGGCATTTTGCATTGCAATACCTGACGAACATGCATGACTTACATACCTTGTGACTGGCGCCTCCCTCCTCGCCGCATTCCGCATTCGGCACAGCAGTGGACCGTCGTCGAGTTCTGTTCATGTTGTCTATCGTTTGTTCTGGAAGCTGGAAGGACCTGAGAGACGACGGACAGACACAAACTGAGGCGAACGTGAGATTGTGAGACGAAGGGGATGAAAAAATGAAATCCTCCTCCTCACTCACGCCGTCGTAATAATATGAAGCCGTCAACAACATCGTCAAGACGGTCTAAGAAGAGGAGGAAACGTGACTCGTCGTCATCGTCGTCATCGTCGTCATCGTCGTCATCATCGTCTGATAGTAGTAGCAGCTCATCGTCATCATCATCACCAGAGCGGAGACATCGTCGCAGACGATCCACCTCCAAAAAGAAATCATCATCATCCAGGAAGACCAAGTCGGAAGAGAAGAAGAGGAAGAAGGAACACTCGACCAAAGTCAAATCGTCATCATCATTAGCAACAACAACAGCAGCAGGCAGTGGCAATAATAGTGCACCCAACAACACGTCCCTACTGGCTATATTAGCAGCCAAGGGCGAAACGATCGAGGATCGTGAAGCCCGACGTGCGGCACGTCGAGCGGCGCGTATCACCGCTCGCTTCGGGTACACGCCGGATGATAATCCATTCCACGACCCTAATTTACACGAAGCCTTTACGTGGAAAAAGAAGGAGGAGAAAAAGGCAGTAGTAGTAGTATCAACGACGACGACGACGATGAAAAATAGTAAAAGGGGGAATGATGATGATGATGGCGATGACAACGGCGATAATATCAACGAAGAAAAAGGGGAGATGATCGATGATAATAATAATAATACGATACCGAAAGGAGCACCAAGTAAATCATCACGCGGTAGTGGCAATGCGCAAGAAAGCACATTCAACGAGATCGATAAAGTACGACAACGTCGTATGGCACGCGAAGAGCACATGCTCGAAATGGACCGTTTGCGTGCCATGGAGTCGCGTATGAAGGAATTGGAAAATTACGATGAATGGGCACGTAAGGAAGAGGAATTTCATTTATTGCAACAAAGGCAACGCAGTGCGATACGGCTAGTGGAAGGACGCGAACGTCCCGTGGATGTTTTGGCACAGAATGTATTACTCTTTGGTAGTAGTAGTAATGATGTAGGCGTGGGGGTAAAGTATAGAGAAAAGTATAGTGCCTTCAACGAATTAAGTCGTTTAGAGGCTAATTTGGACGAACCATATACATTACTAAATCAATTAACATTGAAGGAACTTGAGGAATTATTAGTGGATGTTAATGTATACCGTAGTTTAGAACGGGATGCTATAATCGAGAAGGAAATCATTGACGAAGTAGGAGGAGGAGGAGGAGGAGGAAGAAATACTATTATACGATATTGGGATGCATTACAAATAGTAATATTGGATGAAATACAATATTTAAAAACCGGTGGACATGATGATATGAGTGGTGGATCACATGCAATATTGGTTAAAGATATACGTGACATGTTTATAGGACAGTCTATGGCCGCGTTAGTACAAATGAAAAGTGACATTGAGCAAAAGCTACGTGTGGGAGGGGGTGGAGCAGGAGGTGAAATTGTTGATACTCAGTATTGGACATTGGTACTCAATCAATTATTAGTACACCTTGCCAAATTGGAATTGTCGGATATACATTCCAAGATGCTAGTACGACAGCTTGAGAAGTTGGAGTTACGACGAGAGGAATTGAGTCGTCGTCAAAATGACGCCGAAGGAGGAGGGGGGGGGAACAAATCCGATGTCGACATTGAGGCCGAGCACCAACATCATCAACAACGCGATCATGCTGCATCATCTGTCATGCCACTACCCACTGGTATAGAACCAGATTTTGGCAATCTCGAGGAGGAATTAGGTCTGGATGATGAAATTGATCTCTCATTGGGGGGAATGACATCCAACACGTCGTCGTACGCATATCAAGATAAGTATCGTCCGCGTAAACCACGATACTTTAATCGTGTTAAAACTGGATATGATTGGAATGCTTATAATAAGACACATTATGATCATGACAACCCACCACCCAAAACTGTACAGGGATATAAATTTAATGTCTTTTATCCAGACTTACTGGATAAAAGTCGTACACCGCAATACCGACTGGAGAAGGCTGATACAGATGAGTTCTGTATACTACGATTTAGTGCTGGACCACCGTATGAGGATGTGGCATTTAAGATTATTAATCGACAGTGGAATAAAAGTCGTAAGAGTGGTTTTCGATGTACCTTTGAACGAGGGGTGTTGTCATTATACTTTAATTTTGCAAGTCATTGGTATAGACGATAAATATAAGGGAGGTGTGTGTATGTTGTGTTGTGTTTGGGGGGAATGGGGTTAGAGGGGAGGAGAGAGAGAATGACAATGGACTAGTCTATATTGCGCGGCGTGACAAGCATAGATATCTCAGCTGTTTTAGTCGGGGCATTAAACACATACTACTTTTTCTAATGAACTGTATCAATCAAGCATGTATGATAACGCAGATGCACCAACCTCACTTTCAATCTTATTATATATATCAGGTATGTCATATTTACATCCATCTTCCACTGCCTCTTTTGGACATGTACTTTGCAATTCTTGCATGGATAGTTCTCTATCATCGACATTTAAATTAATCGCAGTACGTATTAGACCCTTGTATATTTGTATTTCATTACATAATACCTCACATAGTACAGCCTTGGACGTATTACTAAGATACTTTTCATTGGGTAGTTTTTGTAATGTAGGATTATTCTTTGGCACATTTGATTCATTCAGAGTACCCATCTTTCCATCTAATAGTATACTAATTTGATTCCAATCATGAGCAATATGTTCATTACGTATTACTAATACATTAGCACTTTTAGCAGTATCGTCGGGCGTTGTGGATGCAAAGTGATTTTCACGAGTGCCGAATGCAAATTGTGCATAATATTGATAATTGTAATACCCATGTGCCATGTAGGGACGTATACCCATGATGGCATTCATCGCTCTATCATGACATACTATCGATAACGGATCTTTCTTCTTGTTCAATAATCCCTTTTGTGCCAATTCTTCCAATGTTGGAAAATGACATTCGTCGTATAACTTTCCTCGCGGAAAAAAAACGGTCGATTTATGTGCACGTACATCGGTACTATTGGGTCGTTCATAATTGTACGCCGATAGTATCCGTGCTACTGGATCACGCAATGTGAATAGATAATAGTGCGAGTCATCGACACAATCATTAACTTCACGATGGAAGGTATGTGTCGTGACTATTGGTAATAGGTCAATAATATCATGATTGCTACTACTACTACTACTACTACTACCACTACCACCAT
>Ga0247832_1006594_pt1 | contig 12651 bp, 5 predicted proteins | sample LaCruzMarch2015__10_FD_192407 | JGI IMG/M metagenome (GOLD analysis project Ga0247832, IMG submission 192407) | Freshwater microbial communities from meromictic Lake La Cruz, Castile-La Mancha, Spain - LaCruzMarch2015_4m | ecosystem: Environmental > Aquatic > Freshwater > Lake | place: Spain... | reverse complement strand
GGCGAGTTGCTCCAGCACGCGGTTGAGGTTCAGCTTCGGCTCACGCGGCCGAGCGAAGACGCCATAGTCGGCTGGGACGAGGTTGTATTCCAGGTAGGGCTGGGTGCCGATGATGCTGTTCTCCTCAATCAACCGCGCGACGGTATCGATCAGGCGGCCAGCGTCGGGTTCACTTTTGCTAGCGTCATACGGGTTCCGTGTGAGCCAGGCACGCCAGTTGTTTTGGGGTTGTAGGTGGATGAGCGCTGCCTTCCAGTCCTCCGGTCCAGCGAGCAGGGAGGCATACTGCGTGGTCTGACCCCGGAGCGGCATCCAGCGGGCAAGCATGAGCGCGTTGTCCACCCGCTGGGCAGGTGTATCATCCGGCAGCGAGGGCGAAACCAGGCTGAACAGCGAGGCCTGGCTGAACGACCAATGACGATCATCCGTCGCCGGGTTGTCGTCAGGCGTGCGTAGGCCAGGCGCGATGCCAGCATACCAGTCACGCGGAGCCTCCACCTGCGATACGCTATCGAAAATGACCGGTGTCTCGCGCTCGTGCAGGCGATCCATCATGCCCGTGCTATCGGCGAGATTGTCGCCATAGTTGCCGGCTTTGTTCAGGTCTAGATAGGCCTGCATGTCCTCTACCCAGAAGCAGTAACGGGCCACAGGCTCTTGACTCTCCGGGTCATATACCACCTCCCAGTGGGTGGTGACCGGCGGCTGCCAGGGGAGGGTGCGCGGCAGGCCGGTTGCTTCGTTGAGCGTCGCGCCAGTCACGGGATCACTTTTAACCACGTGTCCGAGGCTATTGGGGCTAACCAGGGGACCAGCAGCAGGTGCCGCCACGGTCTCAATGCCGGAGACTAGCGGGGTGAAGTTCCAAACAGTGGATACACAAGGCGTATTCAGCGTGGCATCAGCACCCAGTTCAGCCCTGGCAATCATGAGCACAGGCTGGCGATCGCGGTCAGCCGTGGCGCTAGGGTTCAGCTCACGATTGAGGACCACATAGTCATCATTCCAAGTGGCATGCTCTAGCGTAGACTGGACGCTAGCGAGGCCAGAGCGAACAGCACCGCGGGCACGCTCGATCTGTTGATCGTTGTTAGCCGAGACCTTGCTGCTGATAGAAGAACCAAGCAGCCCCACGACGACGAGCACCATCACGGCCAGAAGCATAAGCGCCATGACCAGAGTGAAGCCTTGAGCGGATCGACGAGGCACCGTAAAGGCAGTCTTCATGGTCACAGGCGAAGCAGGCTGATGCGTTGTTTGCGGGTTTCCACTTCTGGGTCGTCGCTGTAGTCGTCGACGGTGGGCGGACGGCCGAGGATCATGCCTGGCTCCTTGCCAGAGCCGCGCCATTCAGAGGGGGTGTCCAGCCGAGCAGCTAAGCTGCGATGGCCCACGCGCAGAAGCAAATCCAAGGCCGCAGGGCGGAAGCCAGTGCCGAGTTCGCTATCAAGAGGCTCACGCAATCCCACCATGCTGTTTTCACCATCGCCATCTGGGTCGGCCGTCTGTGCCATGAGCGGTCTCGCCTTGAACTGCACGACATAAAAGGCGACCGGCTCAGCACCATCCCGCCCGGTGGTGATCGAATCCCAATCAGACTCCATGATCAAAGCGGCCCCGGTTTGGCAGGATGCGAGCACGCGCTCGTAGGTCTCTGAAATGGTGAACTGTCTGCGGAAAAGCTTGGGGGTGCCACGGCCGAGGCTATCCACCGTAAAACCCACGGCATAAGCCACGAGCACAAGATTTCCTTCATCGGCAATCTCCGCCCCTTCCACCACAGGAGATGCTGGCCTTACTCGACGGAGGAAGGCGATGCGGTCGGAGTCTGTAGACGCTCCGCCCTCAACATACACCAAGCCAGGCGTCTCCTCCGCCACGCTAATCTCACCGGTGGTGGTGCCACCAGTTGCCGAGCTGAATTGTGCCTTCGGCAGCTCGCAATAGGAGGCGAGGTCCGTGCTCAACTGATGCAGCGCCGCCCGCGCCTCAATGGTACCACCAAGCCGCCGATCGTGGCTTTGAAAGGCTGTCAGGGTGCCTCCAAACAACTGCACCAGCACCACCAGTAGCATGCTGCCAGTGGCCATAGCCAACAGAACCTCCACCAGCGTGAAGGCAGGTGAGCGGCGCAGATTTAGCGATTCCATAGTTCAACAAAGCGGTAGCGCTGCCGTGCCTGGGATGGCCCAGCAGCGGGAGTCTCAACCAGCACGGTCACCAGGGTGGGTGCTAGAGGTGGTGCCGGAGCACTGGGCACCGTGGCTAGCAGACTAGAGCTGGTGTTACCGCTGGGGGTCAACGCGCTGTAAGACTGCAAGGTCACGCCCGCCAATACCTGGCCCTGGCCGCCCGTGGTCAGTTTGTTTGCGGGCACCGTGCCGACGATCGACACCAGCCATGCGGCCCCCTCTTGAAGGCTACCGTTCGCGAAGATGTTATCCGCCTGAGCTAGGGACGGCTGCACCTTGAGCGGCAGGCCTGCCGCATCCAACAGCAGCACCTGCCGGGCAAACTCTAAGCCTTCGTTCGGCCGCAGTTCGGTTGTCAGCCGCTGGTCTTCTGGAGAGGGTGCCTCAGAAAGTTGACCGGTCTGCAGATCCTGCAGGACCCCCCTCGCAATGATCGCGGCCTGCGCACCTTGCAACCCGGCCCGGCTGGAACTCAGTGCGCTGGATAAGACGCCCACCACAACCAGGGCACCGCTGGAGACAACCGCAGCTGTCAGCAGCACCTCCATCAAGGTAAAGCCGTATCGCTTTGGAAGCCGGGGCAATGGTGCGGCGGTTTTCATTATTCCAGGACAAGTGCACGGCCCGTGCCAGGGTGAATCTCTATGCGAGCATGCCGACCCGTCTTGTCGTGGTCCTTGAGATCTTCCGCCTCATGCGCGACCAGCAGCCCCAATAAGTCTGCTTGGCCGCTAGTCTCGGCGTCTGGGTAGACAACTTCCCCGTCTTCGCCAAACACCAGGCCGCCCACCATCTGGCTTCCAGTCTCGGAAAGGCCTGGAATGTCGAACTGCGATATGGATCTTGATTTCAGAGCCGCAATGTTGACCACCCGCTTTCCGGGGCTGGAAACCAACGCCGTGGAGAGCACCACCTGCCCTGGCAACCGCCGCCATAGAAGAACCGTGGCGTCCCCCATCTGCCGTTCAACACCGAATTCCCGGACGCCTTCACCCCCTAGCTCATTGGTCCCCCTGCGGATGAAGAATGGCGACGGACCGCCCTTTCGCAGGGCAGTCGTGCGCGCCTCGTCTAATGCTGCTGCCAACTCCTGCAACGCAGAGCGCCGCGCGGTCGGCTGCACCATCTTGAATGCGCTCATGGATGCATACGAGATAAGACCGATGACAGCGAGCACTGTGAGAACCTCGATCAAGGTGAAGCCGACGACCATGCGCCGAGACTGGCGCATGGGGCTTAGGTTGATCACGGAACGGTTCATTCAGCGCAATCAAGGAGTGATCAGCACCTGGCCGGAGAGAATCGGCGAAGTGGTTGTCTTCGTGTTTAGCGCATCGGAGGGCAATTGCGGAAGAAGGAAAGAGCCGACGCCGCTGAGCCCCGAAGCCTCGCGTATAACGATGCCAAAGAACGGAACCTGGCTACGCACCACCGTGAGCGGGAGGTTGTTCGGGGCGAGGCGCGGGTTGGGGTCCGACAGTTCGAAAGTGCCCGAGAACAAGCCTGTGGCCGGGGTCAACGCAGTGAAGACCGTCTTTGCCAAGTTGTTTGCAGCCAACGGGTAGGTCACCTTGCTCAACGCACCAATCGTTACCATCATGTTGGGGTTACGTGTAGCTAACCCCAGGCCGGCTTCGGCAAAGGTAACCTGCGCGGTGGCACCCGGATCACGTCCGAACAGCACCTTCGGAGCCACAGGTGGCACGTAAACGCCACCCACGGGCTTCAACCCCAGCGTTGCAAAGCCTGCTGCGTAAGTGCGCGCTGTCAAAGCGGTGTTTTGCGGACGGTTCCACGTCAACAGCGCGGTGTCGTCGATCACGTTATCATTCGGATCGAGCGGTAGCGTGCCGGTGAGAATCTTCATTGTGCCCAGGAGCGAGCCCTTGATCGTCGTCAAGTAAAGCGAACGGAACATAAGCACCTCGCCATCTGGCCCCAAGAAGGTGCTGCAAGAAATGGCTTCATTGTCCGCCGTCTTACCGGTGATCGCGAAGACCTTCGACTTGGGTGCTTTGAAGGTCACATAACCAGTGCCCATCGGCACCGTGGTGCTGCCTGGGGCCGGCTGGGTCACATATTCCAGCCCTAGGTTGTAAAGCCCCTCGTAGGCTGTGGCCGGTTTGTTAAGCGCCAGATTGGTTGATTCAAGCCATACATTCCGCCAAGCTGTGAAGGCAACGGCATTCACTCCCTGCGTGATCGTGCCGCCCGTGAGACGATTGGTCGTCGGGTTCACTGTGAATGTAATCACGATGGCGGGTGTCACCACTTTGCCAAGGCTATTCTTGGTGATCGTGATCGTGCCGGTGGACGGCAGCACACCACCCACATCGACATCCAGTGCACCCGTCAGCGGATAGGTGACCTGTGAGCCCAGAGTCAACAAGTTCGGCGAGGTTACCGAGCCGGTGAAAGCTCCAGTGGCGCTGATGGTCAAGTCGATGCGTCCGCCCATGTTGGTGTTCATCGTGGGGCTACGCTCCACCATGCCGTCGTATTCACCCGCCGTTTGGGCCGGTAGGTCAGCGACGTTCAGTATGGCAGTGGCAGTGTCAGTCCCGCGGAGATTGGTGGCTTTCATCGTCACCAAGTATCCGCCCACCTTGGTGGCCAGGGGCTTGCCCGTGATGAGGCCAGTTGTGGGACTACAAATCAAACCCGAGGGCAGGCCCGGCGCACTGAAGGACGTAGGGGTCCGGTCTGTCGCAGCGTCATAGGGAATCTGGAAGCCAGGAGGCCCACCAACATTTGAATCATCAAACTGACCGCTGACAATGGCCGCCGGGAAAACGACGGGCTTCAGAATCAGAGGTGCCTTATCAAATACTGTCAGGTCATGCAACCCCGCCGTTCGAGTGCCCGCTAGCGACGTCAGAACGCAGGTGTAATCCGCCGTATCTGTGGACTTCAGGTTCGTGATTACCAACGAGTTCTTCGTTCCTCCGGTGATGCGGACATCCGCAGGCAGCGATCCACCGTTTTTCTTCCACGCGTAGCTCAAGCCATTGGCTGCTGCGCTGACGATCATCGTTGTGGCAGTCTTGTTGGCCACGACCAACTTCTTCTCCACGGCGCTGACGACACCGATCTGCGCCGTGGCGCTGGTATCACTGAGGATACCTGTGCCGGTGCCGCTGCTGACCACGCAGCGGTAGGCCCCGTAGTCAGTCAATGCTAGTGCGGTAACTGTGTAGCTGGCGGCAGTCGCTTTCGCGATGTTGACTCCATTTTTTTGCCACTGATAGCGTAGTGGGGGCTTGCCTGTGGCCACGACGGTCAGCGTCATCGGCGCGCTCAGGGTCAGCATTGCAGAATCAGGCTCGTCCACGATGTTCGGAACGATAGGCAGCACCGTCAGCACGACCGCATTGCTCGTGATCGTGGTCGCACCCGAGGTCACCGCAACGGTGTAGCTGCCCGTGTCGCTCGTCACACTGGAAGCGATGACCAGGGAACTATTGGTCGCCAAGTTGATCGGCGTCCCATCCTTGATCCACTGGTAGGTGAAGGGTCCGTCCCCAACGACGGCCACACTGAACGTGATGGGATCTCCCACATAAACGGGTTCTGTGCCCGTGCGGCTTGCAATCACCCCACGCACAGGTCCCGTGATGGTCAGCGTGGCAGGGGCACTGGTGGCGGTATTGTTGGTGCCTCCACCTGTGACGACGACGCTGTAGCTGCCTTCGTCGGCAAGCTGCGCATTGCTAATGGTCAGGGTGCGGGCGTTCTGTCCTTGGAGATTCGTGGTGCCCTTGCGCCATTGATACTGAAGGGGCCCCAGACCCGTCGCAGTTACGCTGAAGGTCGCGGTGAAACCCGGAGCCCCCGACTGGTTCTGCGGCTGCGCGGTGATATTCACCTGCGCATTCGCAATGGCAATCGTGCCGTCGGTCGTGAAGGTGTCCGTGAACCAGGACAGCCCCGGAGGCAACGCGGGCAGGTCAAAACTGGCCCCGGTGAAATTCGTCACCGCCGCCGCATCCCAGTCTAGCAAATCAAAAGTCTGGCCTGCCACCGGGGTGAAGCCCCCGGTGAACTCCACCCGCACCTTGCCTGCGAAGGTGACAGCTCCTGCGATGTCATTGGTGCCGTTATTTGCCTTGACCAAGGTCAGCGCATCATAGCCACCCGTGCTCGCCCCGCGCGTGGTGCCGCCGATGTCGAAGACCACTTCCGATTCGCTGCTAGTCACCAGCCCTGCATACGCAATCACGCCCCGAGTGGTGCCCTCCTGCCCAATCACCAGTGAACTCTGCTCTCCCACACTCAGATTCATGATCAAACCGCTCGCAGAGATCGCTGCCGACCCTACGGTCGCCGTGTCCAGCTCTACATCCACAGTTCCCAGGGAGCGCATCGCTTTAACAAAGCCCGTCAGGTCACCAGCGAGGCTGAAAGCACCAGATCCGCTAATGGCCAAGCCCGTTGCACTGCCTGAGGTAAACACCCCGGCGATAGTCGTGCGGTTGTTCACGATGAGGTCGATCTCTCCCGAGCCAAACAAAGTCGTTGCCCCGCCGAACGTCATCGGCTGACCCGTAAGGACAGCCTCTGCCCCATCCAAGCCGCCGATGGAAAGCCCCATCGTCGTCATGGCATTCGCACCGCTCAGGTCACTTGAGGCTTCCAGCGTACCGTAGTTGAAGAACATCTGAGTCGTGCCCAAGGCGTCCTTGTTGGTGATGACAAGCTTCCCGCCGCTGGCGGTGGACTGCAAGCCCAGGGCCACCTTGTTGAGCGCCGTATTTGCGCCCAACAGAACCAGTGTGCCTGCGCCCAGCTTGGTCAGACGATTGCTACCGCCGCCTGTTAAGGTCACCGGATCGACCAATGTCAGTGTGCTAGTGGCATCGCTAACCGTCGCATTACGATTCGTCGCCCCTAGGTTCACCGCACCATTGACCTGAGAACTGCCTCCGACATGCGACGCTACGATATCACCCACCGTGAAGCTTGTTCCCGTGATGCTACCCGCCGCAGAGAAGGTCAGTGTGCCAAGAGAGGCAGCACCACCCGTGACATTGACTGCACCAGTGTCGGCCAGGGAGAAGGCTGATGCGCTCAGCGACCCTGCAATACTCAGGGTCGTGCCTGCCGCCGGGGCCAGTCCGATATTGCCGGATAAGCTGCGACCAACTCCCAGCTCCAGGCTGTTCGTGGTCACCAGCGTGCCGCTGAAGATCAAGTCATTGGCTGTATTCCCAAGCCCGGAATCGGCGGCGATGGACACCGATCCAGCACCAATGGTCACGTTCCCGCTGAACAAGTTCGTGCCAGCTAGCACCAGCTTGCCTGGTCCTTGCTTCAACAATCCGCTGGTGCCGCTAATGACGCTGGCGATGGTAGCTTCCGTCGCATCCACGGCCAGAGTGGGAATGAAGTCGCTGAACTCAATCGTGCCGCCACTCAGGGTCACCGTCCCGTCCTCAAACTTCAGCCCGCCCACGCTCTGCGAGCCGTCAACCGTCACTGTGAACAGTCCCGTTGCATCGCTGCCCGCCGAGAAGACCGCGTCCGAATTTGCGTCCCACCCGACTGTCGCTGTAGCTCCCGTCGCGTCGCTGCTCCAGAAGGCGTCCACGCCCCATGTGCCAACCGGAGCCACGCCCCCAGCACCGGGTGTCACGCCATCCTTATCCCAGTAAACCACTGGGGCAGGAGGGGTCACATTGGAGACTTGGAAGATAAAGTCATCAACGGCCATGCCAGAATCACTGCCAGCATTGTCCGCGTCGCGCCAACGCAGATGCAGCACAGCACCAGCTGGCCAGCTAGAGAGGGTGGAGAGCGCCGTCGGGGCCAGCGTAGCGTTGTTGCCAGTGGCGTTACCGTCCTTAGCAGCGTTGTCAGTTAAGGCCGCGTTGAGCTCCGTAATGTCGAAGGCACTGGCAGGACTCCAGCCATCCAAGTCGGTAATGTTACCGCCCACCTTCCACTCAAACACATAGGTGTCGGTGCCAGCTGCAGAGCCCGACCGCCACAGCTCGCTGCGGAAACCAATCTTGAGTTGGGCACCCACCAATTCAATGCCCGTATCATTGGTGAAGGTGACGCCGTAGGCAGCTGCGAAGCTGCTGCTAGCTAGGCTGCCCAGCGCTCGGTCCGCGTTGCCGGTGCTGCCAAAATTGTAAATGGCTCCCGAGTTTGAGTCGCCGATACCCGTCGTCAGACGCTGCCCACTTGTTCCCGCACTTGTGATAACACTTCCCACAGGCGGAGTCGTGTTTCCTGCCGCCTTCAGGCCGGTCCAGCTTGCAGGATACTGCGCCACATTAGCAGCGTTGCTGGTGCCCATGGTGTTGAAATCTTCGAAGTAAGTCTGGTTACTCGTGATACTGGTGCCCGGTGTGATCGTGATCACTGTCAGCGTGGCCGGATCACTGGTCTGTGTGTTGCCCACGCCAGGACCTGTCACGACCACATCATAGGTTCCTTGATCGCCAGCAGACACAGCGTTGATCGTGTAGCTGGCTGCGGTCGCACCATCAATATTCACAGTGCCCTTGCGCCATTGATAGGTTGGCGACGTGCCCGCCGCCACCACGGTGAAGGTCACCGCTTGGCCGGAGAAAGCCGTCTGTGATTGCGGAGGCGTGGTGATCGAGATCGGCGTGGGATTGACCGTGACAGCCGCATTTGCACTGGTGGCTGAACTCACAGTGCCCGTGACGACCACACTGTAGGTGCCGGAATCATCCACGGTCGGATTGTTGTTCGTGTAGCTCGCCGCAGTCGCACCGTCGATATTAACGAGTCCCTTGCGCCACTGGTAGGTCAGGCCCGTGCCAGTCGCTGTCACCGTCAGGGTGAAAGGCGTGCCTTGATTCACTGTAGTCGTAGGAGCAGGCTCACCAGTGATCATCACCGGGTCATTCACCGTCAGCACAGCCTCATTACTGGCAAGCGTTCCGCTGGTGTTGGAGATGTCCACAAAATAGCTACCCTGGTCTGCCTCGCTGACAGGATTGATCACAAGCGTATTGTTGGTCGCTCCATCAATGTTCGTCAGCCCCTTGCGCCATTGGTAGGTCAGCCCCGTTCCAGAAGCGACAACACTGAAGGTGACCTGGGCTCCTGGGTTCACCGTCTGCGACTGCGGGTGGGTAGTGATACTGAAATCAACACTCGTGGCGACGATCGACAGTGTGCCGTTGGTGGCGAACTGGTTCGTGTCCCACCTGCGACCCGCTCCTGGTGCGGGCAGCAGAGTGAAATCAATGCCCGCGAAGTCCGGCGTGACGCCCGCATCCCAGTCAAGCAGATCGAAGGAATCCCCCACCGTAAAGGCAAAGCTATTGATCACGTCCACATCGATCTTCCCTGCAAAGGCAAAGACGAGTGGTCCGGCGTCGGCCGTCGGTTTCGCCAGGATCAGTTTGTCATAGCCTGTGCCCGCCGTGGTCCCGCCGATGTCGAACTGAAGGACCGAGGTCGAGGCACCGTTCAGTCCGCCGTAAGCAGTCACGCTCGTAGTCGTGCCCACGGTCCCCACCGCCAGCTTCGTGCCAGCATCCATCGTCAGCGTCGGTGCCGCTGCGGCGCTGGCACCCAGTGTCGCTGAGTTTAGCTCCACCGTGACGGAGTCCTTCAATTTCAAGTTTGTTGTCAGCGCTGTGAGCGGGCCCGAGAGGGTCAGCTTCCCTGTCCCGCCTATCGCTAGACCGGTGACAAAGTTGCTCGACAGGTTCGTAGCAGCCGTCACCGAGCCTGTGAACGTCGTGTTATTGTTCACGTTGAACCGGATGTCACCCGAAGTGCCCGTCGTAGTGCCGAAGATCGCGACCGCACCAGCAAACTCCATCGAACTACCGCTGAACACCGCTGGCGAGGCATCGCGCGCACCAATGCTCAAACCGTTCGGAATGGCATTCGCCCCCGTGAGCGCCGTGGTGGCTGACAGCGTGCCGTAGTTGTGCCGCAACTGAGCCTTCACATCGCCAGTGGCTCCAGTGCCGAGCGAGTCCTTGGTCGAGATCTCCACCGTGCCACCATTCGTGGGCACCGCTCCGGTGGCACCGATCGTCATGCCATACAGTTCAGTGTTCGCCCCATCCAATCTCAGCGTGCCAGCCCCCGTTTTGATAGCACGCCCTGCGGCCCCAGACCCCTTGGCCAGCGTTGAGGCAAGTCTCACTGTGCCACCCGTGCCCACGTCCACCGTCACATCCGTGGTGCTCGTGCCCAGATCCAGCACCGGATTGATCGTCGCCGTGCCGCTGGTTAGCCCCGTCGCCGTCAGCCCCGTCGCCGTCACCGTGCCTGGAGCATTCAATGTTCCCGCCGCCGTGAAGCTGAGTGCTCCCACCGACCGTGTCGTGCCTTGCAGCGCGACCGTGCCTACATCACTCAGCGTCAGGCCGCTGAGCGTCACGTTCCCCAGGACCCCCAGGACAGTGCCCGTAGCAGGTGCAAGACTGCCGCTGCCACCCAGGAAATCCCGAGTCGCAGGCAGATCAAAAGTTGTCGTCGTTTTGAGGGTGCCGTTCAAGGTCAGGTCGTTGTCAGCGTTGCCCAACGCCGTGTCTGCCGCGATGGATAAGGTGCCCGCACCGATCACGACAGAGCCAGCAAAGGTATTTAAACCAACCAGAGTCAACGTTCCCAGGCCGGATTTGTTGAGACCGTTCGCACCAGCGACAGGGACATCAATGACTGCCGAGGTGGCATCCACCACGATGGCTGGTGTCGCATCACTCATGGTCAATCCGCCCGTTCCACCAAGAGTTACGGTGCCCTCTGCAAAGGTCAAACTCCCAACGCTTTGAACATCGTCAAGGTTCACCGTGAAAGCACCAATCGCGTCCGTTCCGGCAGAGAACACGGCGTCCCCGCCCGCCGTCCAGGGAGAAGTCGCCCCCGTGCCATCACTGGTGGACGACCAAAAGGCACCACTGCCCCATGTCCCAGCAGGCGTCGCACCACCGGCCCCCACATCCGTGCCGTTCAAATCCCAGAGCAGTGGCGGGGTGGACGCTGAATAAGTCAGGGAAAAATTATCAATGGCCACGGTGTCACGGCTGCCACTGCCGGTGGATGCCGATAATGCCACTACGCGAAACCAAACATTTGCCTTGTCACTAATGTCTGACAAAACACTGGCTGAGAACGATTTGGTCGTGATACCTACCACCCCTGGATCAGCCCATGTGTCCAGCGTTGTCCAAGATGTCGGAGACGCACCCGATGCCACCTGCAAGCTGTAAGTCGTGGAACGGGTCTGAGCATCCAGTAGCATCAAGTCAATGCTCAGGCCTGTGACCGTCAGTCCGGTGGAGTTAAAGTAGAAGTTGAAGGAGCCACCAAGATCACCAAAGCTGCCTGTTGGCCGAAGTCCCATCGCGCGGTTCGTGTTTGCGGCATCGTTTTCGCCAGTCGCTCCCGTAATGTAGGCACCAAAATTCTTGAAAGCCCCTGATGTATTGTTCCACAGGACATGCGCAGTGCCCACCGTTTGCGCTGTTCCAAGTGCCGTTGTGTTTGCCCCGGTTCTTCCACTCCAGTTGGCAGGCGTCGCCGTTCCCAAGCCATTGAAATTCTGTGTATAATTTGTCCCGGTCAGCGACTCTTGGGCCAGGAGCTTCGAAGCACCCGCTAAAATCAAGAAGGCGGACACCATTAAGGCGAGACTCTGACAGGAGCGGAAGCGTCTGAAGTTTTCCATATATCCCTCTTCTTAGCACCCAGCGTTCCATCATGCATTGAGTCGCGCGTGAAATAAAATTCACGTCTTTGTCGCAATTGTGACAATAGGCCACCTTACTGACCTCGTAGTTGCAGCCACACCATGCGCTCGCTATACGCCCCACCATGCTCGAAGACGCCCTGGAACGCTACCCCCTGATGCAGGTGCTGGACGACGGCCTCGGCTGCACCATCCGTCCCCTGACGCTGGAAGACGAGACTTCGTTCGTCAGCTTTCTCCATGTCGTGCCAGAGATTGAGCGTCTCTTCATCAAGCAACGCCTGGGCACGCCTGACTTCCGCAAGGAGTGGTGCCGCGACCTTGACTATGATAGCTCCTTGACACTCGTCGCCATCGCACACAATCACATCATCGGCACCGCCACACTCCAGCAACGCCAAGGCGGATGGAAGCGGCAGATCGGCCGCGTGCATTCGCTGACGCACCCCGAGTATCGCGATGTCGGCGTGAGCGGCATGTTGATCCGCGAGGTGATCGAGGTGGCCCTCCACTCGGGCTTGCAGCGACTGGAGGCTGAGTTCAACGGCGAGCGCGCCGCCGCGATCCACTGCTTCGAGATGGCGGGCTTCCGCGAGATGCTACGGATCAAAAATTACCTCAAAGATATGCAAGGCGGCTCGCACGATTGGGTCCTGCTCGGCATGGCCATCCGGCCTGACCCGGACTCCATGCCTGCGGGAGATTGAAGACAAGCGTTGTCATTCTCGCTCTGACTGTGCGTATAGAACTGAGTCTTTAGCACTCCACACT
>Ga0247832_1006593_pt1 | contig 12655 bp, 11 predicted proteins | sample LaCruzMarch2015__10_FD_192407 | JGI IMG/M metagenome (GOLD analysis project Ga0247832, IMG submission 192407) | Freshwater microbial communities from meromictic Lake La Cruz, Castile-La Mancha, Spain - LaCruzMarch2015_4m | ecosystem: Environmental > Aquatic > Freshwater > Lake | place: Spain... | reverse complement strand
TGCTGGTGGAAGTTTAAGTCTTGCTACTTGGGCTGGTAGATGGGGCTACATGGTTGCCGATGGTGGATATATTACTGGTCCTGGAAGCTCTACCTCAGACTCTATTCCTGCCATGCTTTCAAATGGAGAATATGTTGTTCGTGCATCTTCTGTGGCAAAGGTTGGCCTTCCTTTTATGGAGGCTATTAATAAGGGGGAGATGCCAAATCTTAGGGGTGCAAAAGTTGGAATGCCAGGAATTAGCTACAATGGAAAAGCACCATCAATCAATAAGGGTGATGCTGCACAACAAGGTGGCGGATCAGTGTATAATTATAGTGTAGTTGTTAACGCAGAAACAAATGCGAATCCAGATCAAATTGCAAATGCAGTTATGTCTAAGATTAAGCAGGTAGAAGGACAACGAGTTAGAGGTGTGATTAGATAATGGCTGCTACCCAACAAGAAATTAATTATATTGCTGGTCGCAAAAAGTATGCAAGACCGCAGGGTGTTGTGTTTACCGAAGAATATAATGAAACAGCTTCGGGACTATTGGTCCCAGCAGGATTTGAAGTCAACTCTGCACAAGCAGACAACCTAGAGACTTTTTTAATTTTGTCAGACCATAATAGAAGCGGTATCGATATCTCTCCAAACCGTATTGAAACCAGAGAACGAATGGTTAATGGTAGGATGCGTTCGTATCACATTGATGACAAGAAAATGATTAAGGTTTCTTGGCAAAACCTACCTTCAAGATCTTATCTCACATCACCAGAATTTGCAATTGCCGATACTTTTGATGGAGAAACGCAAACAGCTTTTATTGGAAAGTCTTCGTTGTACAATACCATAGAAGAGTATACTGTGGATGGTGGAGCAGGAGGGGCAGACATTAAAGAATGGTATGATCAGCATGTTGGCTCATTCTATGTTCTATTGGCATATGATAATTCTGCAAGCCTTCAGAATACAAGTGGGGCAAACGCTAGCAAGTATGCTAAACTTGGTCAATATACGGAAGCACTAGAAATGTTTATCTCTGACTTTTCATTTAACGTAGATAAAAGAGGTGCTACTACTCATGACTTGTGGTCTGTATCTATAAGCTTGGAAGAGGCGTAGAATGTTCGGTTCAGCATCACTAAAGACACATCTTCAAAATAGCCCAACGATTGAGATATCGTCATTGGTTTATGCTGAAATAAACATGAACGACCCAGACAATATTCTAAAAATTGGAAACTATCGCAATAGGTACAATGAAGTAATTCGTCATAACTTTTCAGAAGAGACAGCACAGACAGCTGTTCCATACTATTATGGATACACTGACTCAGACATTGTTGTAGACGGTGGGTATGATGAAAATGATATTCCAATTGCTTTTGCTTCTACCCAGGAAAAGGTAAAACTTTACTATTCTTTAGAAGATTGCTTTAAGCAATTTAGACCAAGATCTGGAATTAACAAAGCAGCCTTCTACTCTAGAAAAAGCACTCATTTTTTGCACAATGATTCTACATCTATGATGGCTAGACCAAGATATTACGTCCTAGATAAAAATGATACCTTTAAGTACTGGTCTTCATTTAGATATGAAGCAGTAACAAATAATGGCGAACAGCAGATGGTTGCAAGAGGAATCTCTACGAACCTTGTATCAAACCAAATAGAAGACGAATATCGAATCTCTGATGCAGCACCGTTCATTGTTTATAAAGAAGCAGTGCCAATTAACAGGGTAGTTATTAAAATGCAAACGCACGTTGGCACGGTAACAAATGACCTGTCAACATATTATGACAGTGATGGTGAATTTATTGATGACCCATTCTATGAAGAAGAAGACCAGGTAGTAAATCGTGTTGTTCCAGTTAATTGGGAAATACAGTATCTTGATTCTACGAACACTTGGCAAACACTTAAAGACTTTTCTTCTGCATACAAAGCTGTAGATGTTCCACTAATTGGTCGTGATGGATACTTTGAGCTTCAGCTAAACAATGGTGTTTGGGAGCCTGGATCTGATTCTATTACTGAAGATACCCCAGTTCTATCTACCTTTACAGACAGCAGTCTTGAGGGTAGCCAGTATCTTTCAGTTAAAGGTTTGAGAGTCATTGTAAATTCTCTTAGTAGAAAAGATTATCCATTTGAGCTTATTGAACTTTCTGCAAGGCTAGCAATTGATTTAACTGATATGACAAAAAGCTACTCAATTAAAAAGATTGCTGCAAACCTAGGAAATACAAATCTTCCTGTTGGTGAACTATTGGCATCAACTGGAAGCGTAACTTTAGCAGACTATGATTTGGCCTTCTCTCTTGAAAATGAAAATAGTGTTATTGCTAAAAGACTACAGCGAAATGTACAATTTAAGTTTTTTGAAATTATTAAAAATGTTTCTAGCGGTGGAAATGTTTCTGATGTCTATGTTCCAATTAAAACAATGTACACTGATATCTTCCCAATGGTAGATGCCAAGACACGAGAGGTGGGCCTAGATCTTAGAGATCTTTTTGTTCAGTTCGAATCTTTAACAATGCCAGAAACATTTATACGCAATGCATCTTTTAGTTATGCCGTTGCTATGGTTCTAGACTCTATTGGGTTTACAAATTACATATATCAAAAATCTCCAAACGACGACGAACCAATCATTCAAGACTTTTTTGTTGAGCCGAATACATCTGTGGCAAAGGTTTTGCAAGACCTTGCAGTCTCTACACAAACAGCAATGTTTTTTGATGAATATAATAATCTAGTTTTGATGAGCAAAAGCTATATGCTTCCAGGAATTGGCGACAGACCAACCAATACATCAGACCTTGTTTTGCGAGGTAGCAATAGCGGTTCTGCACTAGCAAACATTATTGATATTCAAAGTCAGGATCAAGACATCTATAATGGTGGAAAGATTACCTATACAGAAAGATACATTCAAAGAACTGTAAGAGAAATTAGGCAAGCTTCGCTACTTGATAATGACAGGGTGTTTACATACAAGCCAGTTGTTTTGTGGGAGGTAAGTCCTACAGAACAGACAAAGCCTGAAAATGGAGAAATACAAAATCAGTCTGCGTACTCTTTGGCTGCAATCCCACTGCACACAGACCTTACAGCAGCAATACCATATGTCGATCAAAGCAACCAGGTTAGAAACAGTGTAATGAATCTTGGCGAAGGTATTTATTGGATTACTCGATATAATGGATACTTTTATGCAAATGGAGAAATCATAAGGTTTGATGCTGTTGAGTATTCCGTCCAGGGTGTCGGCAACGTATGGATTAGTTCTGCTGAAGAGTATGCAGAATATTTTGCTCAACTGGCCTTCAACGGAAAAATCTTTCCAACAGGGAGAATTAGAATATTTGTAGAGCCATTCTATTTGGAAAACGGTAGCACTCCAAAACCAGGAGCAGTTGCTAGACATGGTAGAGGTCAGTTCAATACCCAAATAGCCTATCACAATGCTGGAATTAGTAGCTCTCATTGGGCTATGGGTACATCAAATGTTAATGGTATTTCTATGCAAGCTTCTATTTTGTTTGATGCCTCAAAAACAATACCAACAACATCTAATAATTCTGCAGGAACTTTTTTTGATTCAGTTCCTTCAATCAATACTGCTAAAAAATCTTCAAGAACAGGACTAATCAGAAACTTTCTTAGTAGTTCATATTTTGCTGAAGACGATCCAGACTCTCCACAGGCAAAGTCTACCGCAACCGTACAGTCTTCAGCACTAGTTTTTTCTGGTCCAGTAATCTCATCAACGGCAAGAGATTTTGTTTCATATGTGAAAAAAGACAACCTGTCTACTCTTGTTGGTCAAAATCCAAATCATGTAGGAACAAGAGTTAGACTAATTGGTCAAACCTCCCCAGATTCTTCAAGTCAGTCACCATCGGGATCTTTTTCTGCTGGTCAATATGGAGACGTAAAGGTTTCTGCTAACTCTGCTGGAATTGCACTTATGAGTTCAAAAGAAAATATTGGCTACTTTTTTGAAATTGTTGGCCTGTCGTCTTTGAATATAGAAGCCTATGCCCCAAACGATGAGTCACTGTCTAATCTTATGTTTTACAAAACAGCAAGAAATACTGGAAATGCAGACTCAAAAGGAAGGGCAACGCCAATACCACTATGGTATGGAAGATCTAATATTCTTGTTGACGATGGAAAGTTTACTGGCCAATATAGAATGGCTACAGAAGAAAACCCTACAGTGTATGATCTCGCAATTGAATATGCAGAAACAATTGAGCCAAACAGTGCAGGTGTTTTGACAGCTGGAATTACATTTTATCTATATCTAAATAATAAACTAATTGGTAAAGTAACAGATACAGAAAATCCAATTAAGATATCAGACAGCCTTGCACTGTTTGTTAGAGGCTCTACAAGAGCAATGTTTGAAAATGTTTATGCCCTTGCAAATAACAAATCTGCCAACTACTATAATTCGTCAGAAACTCCTTTATCTGCTGCTGCAATATTATCTAAAGAAACAGTGGTTGAAGAATCCTTTAGAAAATATGCTCTTCCAGAAGCAGTTTCGTCAACCTATCTTACTGGAATATCTGCGGTAGCACCCAAAAAACAACTGCTGTGGTTTGAAGAATTTGGAACCATTATGCGTGAGATGGATTACTTTAACATTAAATATGACAAGGCATACCCTGCCCTATCTGCATACATAGCCCCAACATTTAATAACACTAAGAGCTATGCAATTTCTGGATTTACACCAACAGCATACGGTGCAGAATTTCTTGTGTTTAATATAACAGACAAGGCTATCAGTCTTGACGAAAGTTCTGGTAACTGGTTAAGAATATTGGGTGTCACATTTACTCAGCAAACAGATCGTGACTTAACGCTAGATGAATATTTTGCAGAAAATAGCAACCTGTCTGATCCAGAATTTTGGAATGGCTCCGCTTCTGGAAACATTGTTCTTAATAAAAAGAACTACCAAAGAATTAAAAATAGTATTGCAAAATACGGCAAAAAAGAATTCTCAGTAGATGCTATGTATATTCAAAATAAATCTATTGCTGAAAATACAATGGAATTTTTGATTAAGAATGTTACGGTTCCAAAAAAGGCTGTGGGCCTAGAAGTTTTTGGTGCCCCTCACTTACAGCTAGGAGATATCGTATCTTTTGATTATAAAGACGGTACAACTGATATAATTGCTAATAGTACAACACGTTTTGTCGTCTACAGCATTGCCCACAATCGCCAGGGTGACGGAATTAAAAGTACAATATACGTAAGTGAGGTGATTGACTAATGGTTGATGCAGTAGACCCATTCCTTCCCAAACCAATCTATGAATATAGAAGGTCTGGAGCCAAGGTTGCTTCCCCAGACATTATTTTAAATGAAGAAAATATCTCTATCGAGTCAATGACAGATTATCTGTTTGAACAAATTGGTGGACAAGAGCTTTTATCTTCAGCAAGAAGTGATACAATTGCTAGCCCACTAAATACTACAAACCTTTTTATTCAAGATTCAGGGTCCTTCTTTTCAAAAGATATTGAGATACCGTTTGGTACATTGCAGTCTAATCTAGAGAACTATCAAATTAATATAGATGACTTTTTGCCATTTGGATACGCTCCAAATGAAATTGTTTATTTTGATGGAGAAACAGAGTCAATCGTTGTTAAGCTTGAGAATTTAAAAACAGGGTATGTAATAGAAGTAAAAATTCTTTTTGGTATTAACACGAAGTTTGGTATAATAAATAGAGGAAGTGAAGATAATTGATAACAAATAAAGGAAAATCTTTAGTAGCAAAATACATGCTTGACCAGATTCCATCATATGGATCGTATCTTGCGTTAGGTTGTGGTGCACCGCCAAGTACAGAAACATCTGAGACTCCAACATCGTACTCAATTTCAGGTTCTACAGTTACTGTAACTATTTCTGGTGGGCACACATTTAAAGTTGGCGACAGTGTTGTTGTACAAATGAGTGATAGCAGAGTTGACGGAGATAAAACTATTGCAACCGTAACAAGTACTCAGCTAACATTTCCTGCCAACTATACTATTCCAGCTTTAACTGCTGTAAATGACGTGTTTCCTGGAAGTGGCTATGCATTGTTTACAGCTGCCTCTGCACACAGGCTTATTGTTGGTGATGTTATTACAACTACTGGTTTTACAGATGGAGACTTTAACAACACAGATGTAGCCATTTATGCAGTTCCATCTACTACAACCTTTATTATTGCTGAGGCTGGAACTGGAACAACAAGTGCTGGAACGTTGTCAATAATAAAGCCAACTGTTCAGAGTGGATCAACAATATCTCTAGACTATTCAAATAAAACTTCACTAGACTTTGAGATGCTTAGAGTTCCAATTACATCACGAGGTTTAGCTACTGAAGATGGTGTTGACATGTTAGTTTTGGGTGCAGAAGCACCAACACAGGACAGGTTGTCAGTTACTGAAATTGGCGTATATTCTGCAGGAACAAATAACCTTGTCACAGGATCTCAAAGTGGGGTACTTCATACCTTTGCTAATTATGAAGATTGGGAAATACACAATACAACGGCAGTAATTGTTACTGACTTCCCTACAGGACTAAGCACTGACTCAGGTGCAACGATTTCTTTATCGTCAACAACACCTGCCACATACCTTAATGCTGACGGAGCCTTTTTCGAAAACGCTGCCAGAACATCTAATCAGGAAAGACCACGAATGTACAACAGTACTCTTGTACTAAATGGGACACTTTCATATATTGAAAATGTTGACAACTTGACTACAATGGATGTACCTGCTGGCCCTAGAAGTGATAATGCTGCAATTCAGAATAATAGGCATGTCCGTTTGCTTGGACAAACATATGCTTTTGACCAAAACTCGTCTTCAGATGAAATACGAGTCGCCTTTTCTGTTTTATATAAAAGGGTTCCTGAGCAAGTTGCTGGCAACACGGCAAGTGCTGCACCATCATATATTGGAATAATTGTTGAATTTTCATCAGAAGCAACAGAAGAAAAATATGCAAGATTAAAAATTAATAAAGATAGTACTGAATTTGCAAACTCTCGCTATTTTGTTGAAAGTGTGCCACTGTCTAGTCTAGAAATTTCTGATGATTTTACATGGTCTTTGGTAGACAAAATTAAAATATATTTCTCAGCATTTACTGGAACGTCACCGTATGTTGTAGCAGATTTGTCAGACCAATATTCGCTAGCCTTAGATGCAATCTCTTTTGAAAATGTGTATGATGAAGAGCAAAATAGTTCATACGGACTTGTGGCATACTCAACTGTTGGGTCTACAAAAACAATTTCTGGAACAAACTATATAGTTCCAATTGAAAAAAACCTTAACAACTCTACTTTAATCGAATACAAGTTCCCAATAATTGTTGGTGACAGATAGTGGCAGTTCAAAGAGATATAAAAAAGATAGAGGTTCCAATTTTTAAATCTCAAATATCAGTGTCTCCTCAAAACACAATCCCTATTCAGTTTAGGATTAAAACTGAAGACGGCACACAAATATCTACTTGGTCAAATGTGTATGAGATTGCTGGACCAGCGGTTATTTCTGACAACGTTCTTACAATGGTAAACAAGGCTGGTCCTACCAAAAAAGTATTGCTATCTTGGGATGATGAGAATAACGCTAATCTTTATGATATTTTTATTTATGGGTTTCAAAATCTTGCTATTCGTTCTGCTGCTCCTGGAAGTGCAATATTCACCAAAACCGCTACTGTTGCAACTGTAGCACTTTTTAATGGCAAAGCAGGCACAGGAACAAGGCTAGAACACGGACTGAAGGTAGGAATGAGAATATCAGTATCAAACACTGACACTGATTTTAATATTGCATCGACAACTGTAACTGAGGTTGTTGATGCCTATACGTTTAAATATAGTCCTGTTACAAATACAAATGTGCGAGGGTCATATTTACAAGACGACTTTGACATTTTGGCACTAACAACACAAAACATGACATTGCCTATAAGTGATTATGTTTATATCGATACAACAGACAGAACATCCTACAATTTGTCAAAATCTTTTCAAGTTAAAACCGACGATGATCTAGTAGTATATTCTGCAATCTCTACTCATATGTTTGCTATGGTTCAGGTAGCGTCATCCAACAAAAAACCTAACAGTTTGCTTACCGTTGGATTTGTTAATTTGGCTACACCGTAAAGACTTTTTCTGATATAATACTATAAGGAGAAAAATATGAAATTGCCAATCCCACAAAGGGGACAGCCACTAGATGTTACGTTTATATCTGATATTGTCAGATCAGTTAATGACCTGTATGATAAAGTTGCCATTAAGATTTCTGCATACGCTAGTCTTTGGACTTTGTCTGGACGCAAGCAGGTAAGGTCTAGCGAGGTTAAATTTGTTAGTGGTCAAGTAAAGATCAATACAGAAAAGACAACAAGTGCTAGCCAATATGTAGATTTTGAGTATCGCTTTGATATTGCATTTAAGTATCCCCCAGTTGTTACGGCAACCCCAATTTCTCTTCGTTACACAGCTAGCAATGCAGCTAAAAACGCAACGGTAATTTTAACAAGTGTTACAACAAGTAGTGTTAGAGGTGCAGTTAAGTTTGAGACTGCTGGTGACTTCACGGTTGGTGTAAACGTTATTGCAATTGGCATTCCAGTATAGGTTGGCATAGATGCCCTCCCCAGGATTTGATCGACAGGCCTACAACTCTGCACCAGTAATTTCTGGTAGCAAAAAGGTATGGTTTCTTAATGGCGATTTGGTCAGGGTACACCATCTAGGCAAATCTAATGGCATTATGTCTGTCTATAACATGACTAAAGACCAGCTTGAAAGCTGTTTAGTAGGAGACTTTAAGAAAAACAGAGAACGAGCCTATACTGTTGGAGAAGTAGCTATCTTAGTAAATCGCCACAGAAAATACATGCCAAGTCTTATGAAGCGTGGGGTAATTCCAGAGCCTATGGGGGCATCTAAGGGCGGAGAAAGGGGCTGGCAGATAAGGTGTTACTACTCTGAATCTCAGGTTCATGAGATCCGTGATATACTTTCTACGTACCACATGGGTAGGCCTCGCAAGGATAAGTTGATCACTAACGATATAACTCCTTCTAGACAAGAGTTGACACGCCGTCTGGGCGATGGTATACTGACATATACGAGAACAGAAGATGGCAGGTTCATCCCTGTTTGGTCAGAAAGTATTTAAGCCTTCGAAAGGGGTATGAGAGATGAATAACGAAGAAACAAAGGTAAATGTTACGCTAGGCTACACGCTTAACCTTGGTAACTTTCAGTCACTGCGAATCGATCTTGGTGTAGTTGACTCACGTCGTGATGGAGAGAACATCACAGAAGCATTTGAGCGAGTGTACGCATTCGTTGAATCAAAGCTTGTTGAAAAGATTAACGAAGCTAAGTCCGAAATCCAAGAGTAATGGCTGAACGCAAAGATCGTATGGCTTTGCTCAGTAGGTATTCCAAGCTTTATGTCATAAAGCATGAGAAAAAGCCATTGTTAAATTTGAATGTTGAGCAATGGGCAGCAGATGCGTTAATTGAATCATACGGCTTGCCACAATGCTACGACTTACTGGAGTATTACTTTGATGTTGCCCCATCGCCAAGTTGGAAGTATTTTGCAAACTATGCTGACAGCATTATTTCTGCTGTTCGGCAACAAAAGGTAGATGAGAAAGAACGACAAGAGCGTAGAGCTAGAGCGAAGGAATGGTTAAATGGGTAATTCAGAGGCAAAGCTTATCTCTGCTGTACTAGAGGACAAGCAGGTTCACGTTTTGCTTCAGGCAAACGTAGACAATATGCTACGTACCCACAATGATATCTGGCAGTTTGTTCGTAACTACTTTGATCATAATGGCACTGTGCCACCAACAACACTAGTTGTTGAGAAGTTCCGTGACTTTGAGCCAGTTTCTGGGGTAGGTGCAACAAAGCACCACCTAGAAGAACTACAGGCAGAGTATTTGAATGATAGCCTGAAGGACATTGTGCGTACAGCAGCAACAGATATCCAAGGTGGCAAGGGTGTAGAGGTACTTGAGTCGTTGATTACAATGACTTCAGAACTAAAGAAGAATACCTCTGCAATCCGTGATATTGACGTTACAGATATTGATGATGCCATTGCATACTACACCAATGTTCAGGAGCAGGCTGCTCTAGGGTTTACAGGAATCAAGACTGGTCTTCCAGGATTTGACAACTATTTGCCTGCTGGAATCACGCCAGGACAACTAGGAGTGTTCCTTGCATACCCAGGTATTGGAAAGTCATGGCTATCGCTTTATTTTGCGGTACAGGCATGGAAGCAAGGAAAGTCGCCAATGGTTGTCAGTCTTGAGATGAGTGAGACAGAGGTTCGTAATCGTGTCTTTACCATTATGGGTGAGGGGCTATGGTCACACAGAAAGCTTTCTGCTGGTCAGGTAGAACTCGACATGCTCAAGTCTTGGCACACCAAGAATCTTGCAGGCAAGCCAGAGTTTCACATTATCTCAAACGATTCTGGTGGAGAAGTTACGCCATCAGTATTGCGTGGTAAGATAGATCAGTACAAGCCAGATTTTGTTATTGTAGACTACTTACAGCTTATGTCTCCAAATCAAAAGTCAGACAACGAAACTGTTAGAATGAAGAACCTTTCTCGTGAACTAAAGCTTATGGCTATTTCAGAAGAGGTTCCAATTATTGCTATTTCGTCAGCAACCCCAGACGATGTGACTAAACTAGATACTGTTCCAACTCTGGGTCAGACTGCATGGTCACGACAGATTGCGTATGACGCTGACTGGGTTATGGCTCTTGGTCGTGGGACCAACTCAGATATTATTGAGTGCGTATTCCGCAAGAATCGTAATGGTTTTATGGGTGAATTTATGGTCCAGGCTGATTTTGACAAGGGTACATACAAGTACAAAGACTTTGAAGATAACTAGTTATAATGGAGTATGGAAAATTTTCACCATAAGCCTATCAAAAGATTTACACTAGACGGAATCTTTCAAGATGATTCGTCTATAGTCAGACTCAAAAATGAGTATATTAGACTTTTGAAAACTGAAATGGTGTTAACAGGATACGTGCCAAGGCTAGACATTGACACAGATTTTACGATATACTATAATGAGAAAAAAGATGTATTTGAATTTATGATTTCACTTTATGGGACATACTTAGGGAAAAAGCAGGCACAATGTATAGAGGGAATAGACGGAACGGTAGCGATACCTTTACAGAAGAGCAAATTACAAGAGTACTCAGAGGAACAGGCGTAGACATTGAAGGTGAAGTTGATTCTGACTTTATTATATTTTGCCCTTTTCATGGGAATAACCGCACTCCTGCTGGGGAGGTAGACAAGCAATCTGGACTGTTCTTTTGCTTTTCTTGTCACCATGTTGCTAATTTAGTAGAGTTTGTAATGCACGTCTCTGGTCGTACATACTTTGAAGCTGTGCGTTTTGTTAATTCTAAGAAGACAGAAAGCAACCTTGAGGCTGAGGTAGTCAAGCGTCTGATCGATAAGCCAGACTACAAACAGTTTGATGAACTACTGGTTAAAAGATTAAACCAGCAAGCAATCGAATCACCTCGTGCAATGAGGTACTATGCAGGACGCTTTATCACAGATTATTCTGTAAACAAATTTAGTCTTGGGTATTCTGAAAAACAGGATATGGTAACTATTCCTGTTCATTCACCAGACGGCATGGCTGTAGGCTTTGTTGGTCGATCCGTAGAAGGAAAAGAGTTTAAGAATACTCCAGGACTTCCTAAGTCAAAACTTCTGTTTAACCTCCACAGGGTAAAAACAGCAGACAGGGTTTATATCGTTGAATCATCATTCGATGTTATACGCCTTGATCAGGTAGGGCTTCCAGCGGTAGCAACATTGGGAGCTAATGTATCAAACTACCAAATTGACCTGCTCAAAAAATATTTCAATAACGTAATTGTTATTGCGGATAACGATGATGCAGGGGGGAATATGAAATCCAAGATTATTGATAAGCTTGGGTCTCGTGTAAACACAATACAACTAGATAACAAATACAAGGATATTGGAGATATGGCTGATGAAGAACTCATTAAATTAGAAGTGTCGTTTGACAAGTCAATCATATCTATGCTAAACTAATAACCTCAACAATAAGGAGAAAGTATGAGTGCAATTAAGGGAATTAAGAATATCAACGCCCTACTCGAAAAACCAAAATATGAAGGAACCAAGGTCCGTTGGCTCAAGCTTGCCGATGGACAATCTGCGACTATTCGCTTTGTAGAAGAGCTTGACGCAGACTCTGCACACTTCTCAGAAGATCGTGGTCTTGCTGTGGTGTATGCAGAACACACCAACCCAAAGGACTACAAGCGTAAGGCTGCTTGTACAATGGAGTCAGAAGGCCGTTGCTACGGCTGTGAGATGGCTCGTAAGGACCCCAAGGCAGGATGGCGAGCACGTAATCGCTTCTACTGCAACGTCCTCGTTGACGATGGGCTTGAGTCTCCATATGTGGCTGTTTGGTCACAGGGTATTAGCAAGCAGTCCGCTGTGCCAACGCTCATGGAGTTCTATGGTGACACCAACGGAATCTCTAACCTGACCTG
>Ga0247832_1006590_pt1 | contig 12656 bp, 15 predicted proteins | sample LaCruzMarch2015__10_FD_192407 | JGI IMG/M metagenome (GOLD analysis project Ga0247832, IMG submission 192407) | Freshwater microbial communities from meromictic Lake La Cruz, Castile-La Mancha, Spain - LaCruzMarch2015_4m | ecosystem: Environmental > Aquatic > Freshwater > Lake | place: Spain... | reverse complement strand
ATATGCTGGCGGCTGCCATGGCAAAACAAGAGGGCTTCAAATACCAACCCGATGAGCATATCTACTGGAAACAAGGCAAATCGTCGGAGCATGATTATATCTTTACTACTACGCAGTTTCTTACTGTTGAGGCATTGGAGGTAATTCACAACGAAATGCAAACTGGCGAGAGCCTGCTTATTTGCTGCAAGGCATTTCAAAGTGCTTGTCAAGGCAAATATAGCAATATTACCATCAAGAAAATCCCACAAATGCTCTTGGGCAGATGTGAGTTTGGTCGAGACGATTACAGCCTCAATATCATCAAAATGCCCCAATCGGAGCAGCCCGATGATGATTTAGTAGATACACCAACGTATCTGGAAGATGATACAAGTGTGCAGGAAACAATAGATAAAAAGCCAAAATCTACCAATCAACCTTCACTCTTTGATTAATCATTCGCTTACTAAATCGCCTTAACAAAATGAATACAATAGCTGACAATATAAAACAACGCTTATCATTAAGAGAGCCACTACAAGATTCGCTCGATATAGTGGCACTCTTAGCCGATAAACTAAGCCTTAAAAAAATATCTAACGAGCAGCTCACTGCCGATACTGAAGCCGCTAAGGCTTTTCTGCAAGAAGGACTAAGCAAAGTAAAAGAGTCGTTTGCTACTTGCACCAGTTTTGAGCGAGATTTTCCATCCGTAGCTTTTTCAATAGCCACAGGCGTAGGCAAAACCCGCCTCATGGGTGCATGTGTGGCATATTTATATCTAAAAAAAGGCATCAAAAACTTTTTTATTCTTGCCCCCAATCTTACTATTTATGATAAGCTAATCGAAGATTTTGGTAATCCTGCCTACCACAAATATGTATTTAATGGTATTTCGGAGTTTGTGCATAATCGGCCCGTAATCATTACGGGTGATAACTATGCCCAACAAGGCAGCCTTTTCAGCGATGCTGAGATAAGAATAAATATTTTCAATATTGCCAAGTTTAATTCCGACAATAAAGGCACTAAAAAAGAAGGTGTTAGTCTCGCCCCAAAAATCAAGCGATTATCAGAATACTTAGGGCAATCTTATTGGGAATACCTCTCAAAATTAGATGATTTAGTAATTCTGATGGATGAAGCCCATCGCTACCATGCCGATGCCTCCAAAAATGCAATCAATGAGCTAAAACCAGTATTGGGTATTGAGCTTACAGCTACGCCAATAGATGAAAAAGGCAATGTTTTTAAAAATATAGTCTATGAATATTCACTTGCCAAGGCATTAGCCGATGGTAAATATGTAAAGAATCCTGCCATTGCTACCCGCAAAAACTTTGATAAAACCAATCTTACTGATAAAGAAATAGAAATTATCAAGTTAGAAGATGCCATAAGCGTACATGAAGACACCAAAATTGAGTTAGAGATTTATGCCCGCACCAATGATGTAAAATTGGTAAAACCCTTTATTTTGGTAGTTTGTAAAGATATTTCACACGCCAAAGAAGTCTATAACTTTATCAACTCCGATGAGTTTTATCGTGGAGCATACAAAGGCAAGGCATTACAAATTGATTCCTCAACCCGAAAAGAAGAAGATGTCGAAAAGCAGTTTATTGCCTTAGAAAGCCCCGATAATGAGATTGAAGTTGTGATTCATGTCAATATGCTCAAAGAAGGTTGGGATGTAACCAATCTTTACACGATTGTACCACTTCGTGCCGCCAATGCAGCCGTATTGATTGAGTAGACTATTGGCAGGGGGCTACGTTTGCCTTACGAAGGCAAAAGAACAGGTGTTGATAAAGTAGATAAGCTGACTGTTATAGCCCATGAAAATTTCAATGCCATCATTACCGAAGCACAGAACCCTAACTCAGTGCTGAATAAAATGAGTTTTGTTGAGATAGCCGACGAAGATTTCCAAAATAGAACAGAGGTAGTTACATCAAAACCAGTTTTAGAACTACGTCTTGAATTGGAGCAAACGAATGTAAATAAAATCCAAGACCAGCCATCCAAACAAAAAGCACAAAATACCTTAGATGCAAAAAAAGCAATAATTGAGGCTATTCCGACCTTTAATTCACTACCCGAAGTGAAAAAAGTAGATGATTTGCAGAAAAAAGAGGTGAAGGAAAAAGTAATGGAAGCCATTGAATATAGATTATCGCAGGGGCAACAAAGTATCTTTAAAGAACAAATTTTGGAGGAAGCCCAAGCTATTTATGAAACTTTGGTTACTGAATACAAGAATAACATTATCGAAATACCAAGAATGGACTTGGTGCAAGGCGAAGCAAGAGCTGAGTTTACACACTTTGATTTAGATACTTCGGGCTTCAATTATCAAGCTTTAGAACAAGAAATTATCCGTGTAGGATTGACAGACAAGAAAGTAGAAACCATTGGAGCAAAATCAAGTGGTTCTTATGGTAATCCTATTAAATTGATTATTACCAAGATACTTGATTTTTCGGAGGTAGATTATGATGATAATGCCGATTTGCTTTATCATTTAGCTACTCAAGCCTATGAGGCAATCAAACAAAACATGAGTAAGCCCGAAGAGGTTTCACAGGCGATTTTTCAATTCAAGCAGGTAATTGCTGATAGAATTTTTGCACAGATGCAACGACACTTCAAACTACACCTTCCAGATTACATTGAGCCACGTGTATTGTCATTCGTTGCAATCGAACAATGGAATTTCTCAAAACTAATTAACTCAGGTTACAGAGATTACCGAGATATAATCACACCTACCAATTTAGTCCCAAAGTATGTATTCCGAGGCTTTGAAAAGGCTTGCCATTTTGAATATAAATTTGATAGCAGAACTGAGCAAGATATGGCTTATGTGCTTGAAAATGACCGAAATGTAGTAAAATGGTTAAGACCAGCATCTAATCAATTTAGAATATATTGGAATAACAACTCCAAGAAATATGAGCCAGATTTTGTTGTCGAAACCAATGATACTATTTTCATGGTTGAAGCCAAAGCTGCCAACGAAATGAATGATACCGATGTATTAGCTAAAAAAATGGCAGCCGAAAAATATTGTGAATATGCTTCAAAGTACACAGCTAAGAACGGAGGTAAGCAATGGAGATACCTGCTTATACCGCACGATGCAGTAACAAGAACCTCATCATTCGATTTTTGGGTAGGTATTAATCAATAAATTTTCAAAAATGCCTGGCCTTTGTTACACCTTTGGTCAGGCTACATATTCTATACTATTTGTAAAAAATTATACTTCCACATACACATGAAATACGTTATTATTTACCTTGCTTTATTTGGACTTTGGGGATGCAAAGAAAAGCAAGAAGAGGCTACGGTTAATGATTATAGTTCATCCAGAAGAGATGAAAATGCTAATTATTCACCTCCAAAAAACTATACATATTCAGAACCACAGCATTCGGTTGGCTATGGCGATTATGAGGCAGAGGTGGAATATTATAACCCTGAAACTGGTAGAACCGCTACGTATAACTTATCGGTTGATATTGAAAATGGAGAATTAGTTAAAATTTATTTCCCAAAAGGTGGTTGGTGGGATGATACAAATTTTAGCCCAGTTGATATTTCTGACGGCGAAGCAAGTTTTATTACCTATGATGGTAGGTCAATCACAGTAAGATTACTTGATGACATAGAAACCGAAGACATGGATGAATCAGATATGGAGGATGATGAACTTGAGGATGATGAGGATTCGGATGATGGTAACGATAACTTTTGATTAAGTTTAAACCCACTCAACCAAAAAATGCCCTATATGGGTGCTGGGTTAGTTTTAGAAGGTTTTGAAAGAAATACTTTTTATGCTACTCCAAATTTCATTGTATCAAAAGAAATAAGACATTCTGTAAAAAGGTCTTTTTAAATATCAATATTTTTATTTTCATAAATTTGGATTACTTGTGTAAAAGGTATCTTTGTATGTGGCTTTGTTTTTACTTATGGTGTTCAGCTCCGATATAGTCGAACCATTTAAAGTTCATTGAGTTTTCACCAAGGTCTGTTGCGAGTTTGAAACTATCAATAGGCAAATCATTTCCATTCTCTTTTTTAAATCGGAACATTCCAACTTTTTCCAGTTTTAAGTATTTATCAACCACTTCTGGCAATAATGCAACATTTTGTCCTAAATAGTTAGATTGTACACTTGGATATGTTATACCTTTTATAGGTGTATTGTTCCAAATATAGTTTGCATAAGAAGCAGAAATTTTATATTTGTAAACTTCTCCCTTTTCTATGTCATTTCTTGCAAACTCGTTGCTAAAAAAAATCCCCTGTTTTTCGTAATGGTCAGCAAGTTCTAAATGTCTATAATTCTTTATTTGATTTTGAAGTGATAGTTTATTGTATTCGTTTACTTTCAATGCTTCATCACTAAAAATTATTTCTATGACTTCTATGTCTTCAAGAATTATCCAACGGCTTACAGTAAATATTTCTTCAATATTGTCATGCTTATCAAGTTCTTTGAGTAATTCAGAAGTTTCAAAATATGCAACTGCCCTTGGTTCTTGAATTGCAGGAGATTCTATCGCCCCATAAAACACTGCTTGTTTAGGTTCATTAGCTCTTCCAAATGTTACATAATTTTCAAGGACATTTTGGTCATGTATATAGCTTACTTGTTCAATATTTGTAAAAACTTCATTATTCTTATTTACTCTCACTCTATCAATATACCAACCCTTTTTTAGTAAAGCCGTTGGAACAAATTTATCTCGCAGGTCTGCGATACTCATGCAAATGATATTATAGTCTGCATATTCTAAATTATATCTTATTTGTTCAAGGTATGTCAATGTTGGATTTTCCATTTTTTAAGTTTCTGTTAGCATTACTATCAAATCTATAAATATTGAAGCAGAATTTATGAATAAGAAGTAGAATAAACAGCTTGCCGATAAAGATTCAGATGATACTTTCTTGTAATTATCTACCCAACTAAAATAATGCCTGTACATGGGTGCTGGGTTAGTTCGGTTTTTAATTATGTGTTTTTTCAAGCATTGATTTTAATAATTTATTTTCTTCTTGTAGTTGCTCAATGAGTTGTTCGTAAAGCCTTTTCTCATTATCTGAAATAGAATTATTGTTGACTACATATCCGTCATTACTGTTGTTATTATTCATGATATTGAAAACCATTTTTTCATTGAAATTAACAATGTCCTCAATTTTGATACCTAAGACCTCAGCGATTTTCTCTAATTTCTGATAAGTAACCTCAGATTCGTTTCTTTCAATCTTACCGTAGCCCGATGGAGTCATTTCTAAAGATGCTGCCATGAACTCTTGTGTGAAGTTCCTTAACTCTCTCAGCTTCTTAACTTTTGTTCCGATTTCCATATCTCAAATTATTATTTCCGCCAAAGTTCAAAATTAATCCCCATAGTACCAAAATCAGACTTGAATATTTATAGTTTGTCGGTAGTTTTGGCGTCCAAAAAAAATGCTGTAATCATTAAAACCAAATCAAAAATGAAAAATTTAAAAAAAATCTTCCTGACTCAAATTATCGTTCTACTCTCAATGTCCTCTTTTAGCCAAAATGTATCTTTAGACTTTCGGTATAATGATATGATACTATTACATGAAGGTTTTGTAAAGAGCAAAAGTGGATTGAAATACAGCTATGTGAAAGGTAATATTACCTATTTAATAACTGTTTCTGAAAGAGGCGTAAAAGTTATATCATTAAATAAGGTAATTGATAACGTCGATGTTGAGATGAAAATTTATTACTCTCAATTATTTATGCAAGAGTGTAGTGACGATGAGAATGTAAGCCATTATGCCAAAGAATCTGCTGCTAATAGAAATACATATACTCAAACCACAAATAGCTATGAAAAAATTTGGCAATATCAACCTGACGTGAAAAGAATTGTGATTAAAACTACCTCAAAGCTATAGATGCAGAAGGTATTATCAATTTCTGTTTTCAGTAAAATTTATGACTTTCGTGTAACAACAATGATAAAGTTTTAAGTTTTGCTGAAAGTTTTATAATGTTTCACTCTTTTATTCTTAAAATTATGCAAATCAAAATTAGCGTTAAAAAATTGCTTATTACTGCCTTATTGATTCTCTCAAAATCACTGATATATGCCCAAGATGGATTAGCTGGTGACCAATACTCTGATACTAATCCTCCTCTGTTTGGTTTTCAAGGATTAGCTATATTATTGGTTGGTCTATTAATCATTTATATTGTAATTTCTATAATTTCATTATTTGCTTCTAAGAACAAAAAATGATTATTTTTTGAATTGATTTTATAGATTTAATGGCAACTTTTTAGATTTTTAAAATCTGTAAATTCATATTTTTACTATTAAAACCTAATTGAAATTCACATAAAATATATGATTTCCTATCCCCCGCCTATACAACTTTTTTTATCACCCCTCTGCAATGTAGCTTAAATTAAGTACCCCCATAGTTTTAAAATCCTCCTCCAAAAGAAGAAATATCAATCAAAGACTATGGTAGGGGACAATTCTATCACCCCACTTATCCAAGGCAGGGCTGTTACTCCCCGAGCTTTGAACTGATAGACATAAGAAACATCCAATCTTATAATTGACATTTTCTTGGAGTTGTTTCATTCATCATTTTAATGGCTATACTTATTATATAGCTTAGCTCATCAACGTAACACTTCCTGCCTAAAAAAATCATTCTTCACTTTAACAATTTATCAAAAATCATGGTAACTGTAACCGATTATCAACAACGCACTTCAACAGAAGGCAAACCTTATTTTGTACTTGAACTCCAATCAGATGATGTTGAGTTCGTCATTTCTCAAACAACTGGCCGACATTATATGACAGCCAGAAAATGTTGGATTTCATCAACCTTTGGTGAGGCAATGTGTCAAAAAATGGTAGGTAAATCAATGGTTGGTTCTATTGCCAAAGTTGAATGTGAGCCATACGAATTTACTATACCCGAAACAGGTGAAGTCATTACAAGACAGCATCGCTATGATTACACGCCGACTGAACAAAGTAACATGGAGCAAGTGGTTATGCAAAATAGAGAACCAGTGTTTGCATAAAACTAATCAAACACGTATCAAGGAGTAGGGTCATATCGGCTCTACTCTTTTTTTTTCACCTTAAATCAATTTTCAATCATGCAATTAAATCGAGCAGAGAGGAAAAATGTTAAAATTAAACTTGGTTTACAAGGTTCAAGTGGCAGCGGCAAAACTTATTCGGCTTTGCTATTAGCTTATGGTTTGACTAATGACTGGTCAAAAATAGCCATCATTGACACCGAGAATCACTCAGCAGAATTGTATAGCCATCTTGGAGCTTACAATGTTCTAAGCCTTGAACCTCCCTTTTCACCCGAACGCTACAAAGAAGCCATTGAGGTATGCAAAAAGGCTCAAATGGAAGTCATTATCATAGACAGCATTAGCATGGAGTGGGACTATGTTTTGGAGCAACATTCTCAGTTGGCAGGAAATTCCTACACCAATTGGGCAAAGTTTACTCCTCGACATCATTCATTTGTACAGTCGCTTTTACAGGTCAATGCTCATGTAATTTGTACGCTACGGGCTAAACAAGATTATGTACTCAATGAAAAGAATGGAAAGTTTGTTCCAGAAAAAGTTGGATTAAAAGCAATTCAACGTGATGGGCTTGATTATGAGTTAACTATTGTCTTTGAAATTGACATCAAGCACAATGCTACGGCGACAAAGGATAGAACCGAACTCTTTGTTGGAAAGACTGAATTTAAAATCAGTGCCGCAACTGGTAAAGAAATTTCTGATTGGTGTAAAAAAGGCATTGTAATAGAGCCTGATTATCAACCATTTATAGATGCTTGTCAGACCGTTGATGAATTGAGAGACCTTTATATGAATTCCACCAAAGAGATTCAAAGTAAATATCGGAATCAGTTCAATCAAAAGAAATATCTTCTTCAAGTGCCAATCTCTCATTCATTAACACCTCAAAATTATAGTCAAAATGGAACTACAAGTCGTGTCTAAACCTCCCATAATTCTCCCTGAATCTGTAATTGATTCAACCGATATTCCTTTTATACAAGCCAATACAGTTGTGGTTAGGCAACAAGAATTGGCCGATACCCATCTAATACCTGTCTATGTAAAGGATAATGAGCCTGTTATCTCACATCAAGATTTTATCAGTTGTACACAGGAAATTGTACATCAGTTGTATCGGAGTGAACAAGTATTACAGCCAAGCATTAGAGTTTCACACCCAATTAAAGGAAGAACGCCAGAAGCAAAGGATAAGCCAGCAAAAGACCTATTGGAACACGAGAAAACTATTTATTATGAAAGAATGGCTTTTGTGATTGAAATTCCGAGCATCAAAGATACCATCAATGGAAATGAGTTATCGTTGACAATCGGCGGAGTAAAAAGTTATAGTTTAGATAACCTCTACAATAGGAAAGGTTCAGATGAACATTTCAAAGTTTTCATCGGCTTTCAAAATAAAGTGTGTTGTAACCTTTGTGTTTGGACAGATGGATATACAGGAAATCTTAAAGTAAAAAATACTGCACAATTGATGAAAGGTATCTATGATATGATTGTAGCTTATAAGGCTGACAAACAACTATTTGCTCTACAAAACTTATTGCATTATAGTTTGACCGAACATGAGTTTGCTACATTAATTGGACGAGCGAAGTTATATCAGTATCTCCCATTGATTGAAAAAAAGCAAATTCAACCACTCTCTTTTGGAGAGACCCAAATTGGAATGATAGCCAGAGATTATTACCAAGATGCAAGTTTTTGCCGTAGAGATGATGGAAGCATCAGTTTATGGAATGTTTATAATCTTTTCACAGGAGCAAATAAACAAAGCTACATTGATACCTTTCTTGACCGAGGAGTAAATGCTTTCGAGTTTGTGGAAAACTTAGCACAGTCAATAGAAAGTAAAGCAAATAGTTGGTTTTTGAATTAAACACAAGGCAGGGGTTAGTAGAAATATCAGCCCTTTTAAATTTTATGATGATGGAAGATAATTTCGCTGCAAAAATAGTCATTGACCCATTTTCATTATTGGTGGTCAATTCACAAGGAGAGCTAAAAAGAATCTATTGCCCATTTTTAGCAAGATGTATGATTCCGATAAATAACCTATTCCAATATGAAGCGTATGTAATTGATATGGTAAAAACGGAAACGAGTGAAGAAATTATTTTCATCATACAAGGGAAACCATATCTACATAGCTATTTCAATATTTTACCGTAGTGCTACATTGGGGCTTATGCTGTATTTTTTTACACTTTTTTTTGAGACGGTTTTACCCTCTAATCAAAACCACTGAAAAAAAAGTGACTCTATTTTTATAGGTTAGAGTTTCTACAAAAAAAATTTCTACAATTTTTCTACAGTTTCTACACAAAACAACAATAAACAAAAAAGTAGTAAAAATAAAAAAGAGAACGTAAAATGCTGATAATTAGCGATTTACATTCTCTTTATTTTTTGTTTTTTATCCTTTTTTATCAGGATTTGTACCGAGGACGGGAATCGAACCCGTACGAGTTTAAAAGCTCACAGGATTTTAAGTCCTGCGTGTCTACCAGTTCCACCACCTCGGCAGACTAAGTTTTCACTTATTCTTGAAAAAAAAAGCACCGATGAGGTGCTTACTCTTTCGAGCGAAAGACGAGTCTCGAACTCGCGACCTTAACCTTGGCAAGGTTACGCTCTACCAACTGAGCTACTTTCGCATTACATAAATTATTTTGACGATAATGTCTAGTTCTTAATGTTTTGCAAAGGTAAGGCGATTTTTATTACTTGTCAAGTGTTTGAAATAAAAAAGTTGTAAAACTTTTATTATTTATTTATAAATATCTGATTATAAGAGGCTACGCAGGTTGAAAAACTTTTAAAAAATTTTATCGGGATAAACATGTACGTCCGTAACGGCTGGAATTTATTGAATTTATTTGTCCCACCTGGATTCCAATTTGACATTAATTTTGCTACTCTCATGGCTTCTGCATCACAAGTTTTATTGATTCCTTTCATTATTGTATAATTACTCATGCTTCCATCTTTTTCAACAACAAATTTTATGAAAACAGTATTTTTATTTTTTTCAGTTGGTATCTCAGAAGCAGGTACGTTAATATTGGAGCAAATGAATGAATATAGTGCTTTATAACCTTGTGGATAGATTGGCCAAACATCGGTTGTTGTAAAAATTAAACTATCTGATGTGTTTTTTTGTGCCACAGCCATCAACGAGAAGCAAAAAAGTGCTATGAAGCATATTTTTTTCATGTTTTTGTGAGTTTAAGTTTTTAACATCTGTACTTTTACAAAAATAATAGGAATTATTGAATAAAAAAATAATTAGCTAATTATCTAAATATAGTGAAAAGACTTTTGAAAGACTCCTAAATGTTTTGACTAAATTAATGGATAGAACGATAACTTTTGATAAATCGCCCGATGGATTACTACCTGCGATTATCCAAGATTCGATAACGGGAAAAGTGCTCATGCTTGGGTATATGAACGCCGAAGCATATCAAAAAACATTGAGAGACAAGATTGTAACTTTCTATAGCCGAAGTAAGCAAAGACTTTGGACTAAAGGCGAAACATCGAATAACTTTTTGAACGTAAAAAATGTATTAATTGATTGTGATGGTGATACAATTTTGATTTATGCCTCGCCCGATGGCCCAACTTGTCATACGGGTGATGATACTTGTTTTCAGGAGATTAATGATGGGAAGGTATTATTTATTAATCATTTACGTGCCGTAATCAAAGACCGTAAGTTAAATCCTTCGGATAAATCTTATACGAGTGAATTGTTTCAGAAAGGTGTAAATAAGGTAGCTCAGAAAGTAGGGGAAGAGGCCGTTGAGTTGGTAATTGAGGCGAAAGATGATAATAAAGAATTGTTTTTGGGCGAAGCAGCCGATTTGTTTTATCATTATTTGGTGCTTTTGGAGCAAAAAAATTATACCTTCGATGAGGTATTAGATGTGCTGATTATGCGTCACAAATAATTATGATTGATAGGATTCGTAACTGGATGAATTTTTATGATTCGATAAAATCTTTGACGAAATAATAATACTTCATTAACTTTATATTCAAACATTCACTCATTTAAAACCATATTTTTATGATAAACTATTTAATTCGTTTGGCTTGTTGTGCGGCTGCGATCTATTTCATGCCTCAATTTCTCAATGAAATTAAAGTGAGCGGAACTACTACTGCTTTGATTGTGGCTTTGGTTATGAGTTTTCTCAATACCTTTATAAAGCCTATTCTAAAGTTACTTTCGTTGCCGATTACAATTCTTACACTCGGATTGTTTTCGTTGGCTATCAATGTGCTTATTGTATATTTATGTGATTATTTGGTTGATGGGTTCAAAGTAAGTGGCTTTATTCAACCTTTGATTTTTGGTTTTATTCTTTCGATAGTCAATAGTTTGGTTGGTTCTTTTCAAGAATAGAAAATATGTAGGATATCAAAAAGTCCATTGATAAAGAAATTTTCTTCGACAATGGACTTTTTGCTTTTTCTAACTTATGTTTTACAAAATTTGTTTGAAGGAAAGTCCAATTTAGACGTCCCTGCTATTTAAAACAAATCAAATAATATCGATTTACAAACTTTCTAAAGTAGCTTTAACTGCATCAAAATTCGGCAAATCGCCTGCACTTTCTAATACTTCTGCGTATTTGATTACGCCTGTTGCGTCAACAACAAAAGCTGCACGTTTGGCCACTCCTTGCATACCGAAAACGAAAGTATCATAGTATGCTCCATAAGCCTTTGCTGTTTCTTTGTTGAAATCAGACAATAAATTGAAAGGAAGACTTTGCTCTTCTTTGAATTTGCCTAAAGTAAAAATTGAGTCAACCGAGATACCTAAGATTTCGGCGTTTAAGCCCGAATAAGTTGCTATATCATCACGCATTTGGCAAAGTTCTGCCGTACATACGCCTGTAAATGCCAAAGGAAAAAATAATACTAAAACGTTTTTTCCACGATAATCAGACAAATTTATTTCTGCTTTATCTGTGTTGAATAATTTAAAATCAGGTGCTTGTTCGCCTACGTTTAGTGCCATGATAAGAATTTTTTTTATGGTTTTTGATTGAACTAATAACCTACAAATTAAGTAGAAAGTTTGTATTAAAAGAAAAATCTTGTTGATGGCTTTTCTTTATGCTCTAAAACTTGGCCTTATTCTTTAAAAAATCCCAAATTTGCTAAAAAAAACACTTCTTTAATAACGGTAATAATTATAGTTATATCATTAATTGATAAATTTGCAAATAGCTAAATATCTGTATTTAAGCGTATCATTCTTAAGCGAACTATTCGACTTGACCATGGATAACTTACTTTATTTCACCACGAAAATAATTTGTGTGCTAAACAGAAGGCTCTTTAATTGCCAACTGCCCGCAAGCGGCATCAATATCTTTTCCGCGACTTCGGCGTATGTTTACAACTACTCCTTTATCCTCCAAAAATTTTGCAAATTTGCTCAGTTTATCTTCAGTTGTATTAATGTAGTCAGCTTCAGCAATAGGGTTATACTCAATGATATTGACTTTTGCAGGTACTTTTT
>Ga0247832_1006587_pt1 | contig 12657 bp, 11 predicted proteins | sample LaCruzMarch2015__10_FD_192407 | JGI IMG/M metagenome (GOLD analysis project Ga0247832, IMG submission 192407) | Freshwater microbial communities from meromictic Lake La Cruz, Castile-La Mancha, Spain - LaCruzMarch2015_4m | ecosystem: Environmental > Aquatic > Freshwater > Lake | place: Spain... | reverse complement strand
ATTGGTGTAAGTATTGACCCAAAATGGAACAATTAAATTAAATATCGTGTCCAATTAATTGCGTTTAAGACACAAAATGGAACAATTAAATTAAATATCGTGTCCAATTAATTGCGTTTAAGACAATTTTGCTAATTTATTTACATTTAATTTAAGTGAATTTTTATTTTTCCAATTATTTAGCGTTTTATCAGTTATTTGTTCACCGAGTGAATTAAAATGTTCGATTGCCTTATTTCTTCCTTGAAATTTATTAACTGCCCAATCTTGCAATGCAAATAAATAATCGGCTTGCATTTCTTTGGCAGTTTGTTTAATGTTAAAGTTGTATTTTTCATTTTCTAATTGAACAATAGGAGAATGGTATTTTTCAAATTCATTCTTTGAATAATCAAAAGGGGTTTTTTCATCCAACATATTTTTTGTCTCTTCGTCAAATTGAATGAAAGCATTATAATACATAGCGATTTTTTGTAAATCCCTGTAGTTTCCATATAAGGGTAAATTTTTTAACCATGAAATAAGTTCCTTTTCATTTGGAGCTTCTATCTTATTTTTAAATTTAAGTTGTTGCCAAATATTTTTCCAATCATCAATCCGATCTTCAACTGTCTCTCTTAATGATGGAATATGTACAACATGTTGAACAATTCTATCATAAAAATCGGGGAGTAAACATTCTCGTAATTCTTTAATACTTTTATTGGTTGCAAAAATTAAACGACACTCAACCATTGTTTCTTTGGTGCTGCCCATTCTTCTAATAAACATTTTGTTGTTTTCTCTAGTCTGCAGTGCTTTCATCAATTTTGCTTGAACTGGTTTTGAAAGATGATGGATTTCGTCCAAAAATAAAATTCCACCATTTGCTTCAATTAATAATCCATCTTTTTCTGTATTAGCTCCTGTAAATGCTCCTTTTTCGTAACCAAACAATTCTGCTTCTGCTTTACTATCTTCATCAAAGGAGGCACAATTCGCTTCAACAAAATGGAATTTATTATCTTTAATTGAATTTCTTGCATCATCAGCTATTTTTGATTTTCCAATTCCTCGTTCACCCAATAATAAGATTGAAAATCCAGTCTGTAGTAAAGTCTTCATTTTCTTGTTGACTAAATCTCTTGAGGGTGATTTCGTTTCTTTAAATAGTTTAAAACCAGAGCCGATATTAGATATTAGTTTTGTTGAAACTTCTTTGATAGCGAATCTTTTAAATCGCTTTTCTGGACTATCGGTTTTGTCATCATAAGTTTTGATAAACCGAGTGTTTTCTGGTAATTGATTAACTTCAGCTAAAATATGCCAAACCACTTGTGTTTCGCAACTTCCAAGTGATACATTAATAATAGCTTGTGTATTAACTTGTTTTGAAAAGTACTTTTTTGCCCATTTACTAACTTCATTTGAAATTTGCTTTTCATCTCTGAGATCATTAACATCTAACTCTATAAAATGAATTTTTCCATCATAAATATTTTTAAAGTTTGAATATTCAGTAAGCCATTTTATTTGTTCTTCAACTGGGTAATGTTGTATGTTTCTCCAAACTAATTCCTTGTAATCAGTAAGTAATTCAGGGTATTTTTCTTCAATATATTTGATTTCATCATTTAACTTATGTTCTGGAAAAGATTTAATCAAATCTTCATACAGTTTTTTTAATTTACTATTTGCAATCAATGGATCATCTAAAACTGTATTCTTATGACTAAATCTTCTACTTGAAAGACCATCAAAAGAATTTTGAGGTGCTATTAAGTATATGATTTCATCAAATGTAAATCCGTTTTCAATTGGCACATTGAAAGTCGAATTTAGATTTTCTTGTTCCAAATTATTGAAATCTATATCGTCAGGTAATTTTTCAATTAGATAGAACTTACTAAGGATATGTTTGAGATAAGCAATTCCATGCGTGGTATAATGCCAAGTTACATAAACATTTTTCATTTTATAAAGGTAATAAGTTTCCTATAAGAAATATATTTCTTATAGGAAAATATTCAATTTATTGACAATCAATATTTTATGGTTTGATTGTTTAAATGGCACGGATTTGGAAAATGCTGAATCAAATAATAAAATATATGAACATGAGAATTCTTGAATTTAATAAAACCAATCACTTTTTATTCATTCAATGGGATAGGGTTATTGAGGATCATTTACTTTATAAAGTACTACCTCTGGTGAAGTGTAATGGAAATCAAAAAGACATTATTGTAGTCAATCCATCCTTTTTGAAAACAAGAGGTGTTGCCAAAAATAATAGGGCATCATTGATACTAATCATTAAAGAAAAATTGCTGATTACTGGTTATTGGTGCAGCGATCCTAACTATTTATCAAAAAAAGAAACAACAGCAAATATTCAATTTCTTAACTAATTCTAAATTTATGAAATCAAAAACCACAAAACCAGAAGAACAAAAATCTGAACAACAAAAAATGTTAGACAACAGATCTGAACAACTAAATCCGAACGGTGATTTATATTGGCAAAATAGAGGTCTGGAAGAACGCCCTGAAAATTGGAAAGAACTAATAGCTGAACCTAAAAAGACGAAATAAAATGCACATCCTCAAAATAATCCACGGTTATCCTCCCAACTACAATGCTGGTTCAGAAGTGTATAGCCAATCTATTTGCAACGAGTTGTCAAAAAAACATAAAGTATCTGTTTTTACACGTGAGGAAAATCCTTATGCTCCCGATTTTGGAATTCGACATCAGCAAGAAAACGACAACTTGCAGTTTTATTTTGTAAACAATCCACAGGGTAAAGACGGATATCGCCATCAACAAATTGATGCAAATTTTGCTCAACTAATTGCTGAAATTAAACCAGATGTGGCACATGTTGGTCACTTGAATCATTTGTCAACAGGATTGATTGATGAATTGAAAAAACAAAACATTCCAATCGTTTTTACCTTACATGATTTTTGGCTGATGTGTCCACGTGGGCAATTATTAACCAGAAGCATTGGCAACGAAAATAATTTTCAATTATGCGCAGGACAAGAAGACAGAAAATGTGCAAGTGATTGTTACCGCGTTTATTTCAGTGGGAATGAAAAAGACGAAGAAGCAGATTTAACAAGCTGGAGTTCTTGGACGAACAGACGAATGATTGAAACGAAATCAATTATTGACAAAGTGGATTTATTCTTAGCTCCATCTAACTATTTGCGCGATCGTTTTGTAAATGAATTTGCTGTTCCAAGTGATAAAATCAGTTACCTCGATTACGGTTTTCCAACAGAATACTTAAATCAGACCGCAAAATCAGAAGAGAAAACGGAATTTACTTTTGGTTATATTGGAACACATATTCCAGCTAAAGGCATCAATCAATTGTTGGAAGCTTTTATTCAAATCGAGGAGAAAGCGAGCTTGAAAATTTTTGGAAGACCAAGTGGACAAAGCACGGAAGCATTGAAAAAAATCGCTGCTAAATCCAAAAATAAAATTGAATTTGCAGGTGAATACATCAATCATAATTTAGCAGATGAGGTTTTTTCAAAAGTAGATTGCATTGTGGTTCCAAGCATTTGGGGAGAAAATTCACCATTGGTAATTCACGAAGCACAAGCATGTAAAATCTCAGTTATAACTGCCGATTTTGGAGGAATGAAAGAATACGTTTCGCATCACGTGAATGGTTTATTGTTTGAGCATCGTAATACAGAATCGCTTAAAGAACAATTGATTTATGCCATTCAATACCCGGATGAAATGCAAAAATTAGGCGAAAAAGGATATTTATTTTCAGAAGACGGAAGCGTTCCAAATATCAAAGAACATTGCGAAGAATTGGAGAATATTTACCAGCGTTTTATTCCTAAAAAGTTGTGGCGCATTACCCTTGATACCAATCCAGAAGACTGTAATTTGAAATGTATTATGTGTGAAGAACACAGTCCGTACAGTGATTTTATTCCGAATTTATACAAAGAAACAGGAGTAAAGCGCCGAAGAATGGAGTTCTCAACTGTAGTTGAAATCTTTAACCAAGCAGAAAAGTTAGGTGTAAAAGAAATCATTCCTTCAACTATGGGCGAACCACTTTTGTACAAAGAATTCGATAAGATTTTTGAATTAGCACAAGAGAAAAATATCAAAATAAACTTAACGACCAATGGTACTTTTCCAAAGAAATCAGTGGAAGAATGGGCGAAATTGATTGTTCCAACAACAACAGATATTAAGATTAGTTGGAATGCAGCAACAAAGGAAACAGCTGAGAAAGTGATGCTTGGAATTGATTTTGAACAAGCGATTGAAAATGTAAAGCGATTCATTACTTACCGAGATTTGTATTTTAAACAAACAGGGTATTTCTGTCGCGTAACCTTCCAGTTGACTTTTATGCAAAACAATATGCACGAGTTGGCTGACATTATCAAATTGGCTGCTTCATTAGGCGTGGATCGCCTGAAGGGACATCAGTTATGGGCGCATTTTGACGAAATCAAAGATTTATCAATGAAAGCTTCACAAGAAAATGTGAATCAATGGAACAACTATGTTATTGAAGCATTGAAAGCCCAAGAATTATTCAGAAAACCAAATGGTGAACAAGTACTTTTAGAAAACATCATTCCACTTCACGAAGATGAAAACAAAGAACTTCCAGCGGAATATGAATGCCCTTTTTTGAATCAAGAACTTTGGATTTCAGCAACTGGGAAAATATCACCTTGTTGTGCGCCAGATAATTTGCGAAAAGCTTTAGGAGATTTTGGAAACATCGCAACTTCAACTATCCAAGACGTGCTTGAAAGTCCCGTTTACAAGGAACTTGTAGCCAATTATAAATCAAAACCATTATGTAAAACCTGCAATATGCGCAAACCTGTTTAATCATGAAACAAAATATAATAATAGAAAAAATAAAAAACGCTTTACCGAAAATAGAAGGAATTGAAATTGGTTTATTAATTGGTTCATTTGCAAGAAAAACAGCTAATCCCAATTCTGATATTGATTTGCAAATTTTGGTTTCAGCTGACTTCAAAGTAAGTGAAATCATTAAGGTTTTCCAAGTTGAATTAAATGAGGAACAACCCATTTTTCACCAAGTAGCATCCAGAAGCAAACTGGTTGTTTATTTCAAAGAACTACCCAAAATTGACATCGGAATTTTTCATCAATTAAACGAATTGGATAGAAACTTTTTAGGTTCAGAAATTTCGGACATTCAAGCTTCCATTCTTTTTGAAAAAGAGCATGAAAAATATCAAATTGAAAATTATTTGAAGGAAATTTCAAATCAATTCCAAACAACAAATTCAATAAGTGAAGACAAGCAAACTGAAGATTTAATTGATAAGTTCATTTATGAATTTGAAAGTTGTTCGACCATGCATCGTAGAAGTGATGGTTATCAATTTTACTATTTCTACAACATTGCCTTACATTGCGTCATTCAACTTAAACATTTGTCAAGTGGAGAAAGGAGTTACAATTTTTTACCTAAAAACTTTATTGTAAACGTAATGAATGGAGAAAATCAAAATGATTTCTACAAATTGAAAGGTACTTTGTTTCTTCCTGAAGTGAATCAATTAAAAAGAAGATTGCTTGATTTTTTCTATTCCGCTATTGAAAATTTAGTTCCGATTGACAGACTATCTGAAATAAAGCAAATGTGTGAATGGATGTATGACCGCGATTTTTTATGGAATTTTCGCGATGTAAGTAAAAACAATTCAAGAATAAAAAGTGGCTTGATTTTCAGAACGGCAACAATGTCTTTATTTCAAGATGAAGCTAATTTCGAAACGTTTTTGGATCAGAAAAATATTAAAACCGTCATTGATTTACGTGCTGATAGAGAAATTGAAGAACTTCCATATACAGAACAATCTCTTTCAAAATTCAAATATGTAAAAGCGCAATTAGATCCATGGAACCAACCCGATTGGTTTGAACAAAATCACCAACATGGAACGAATGAAGAAATTGCTTACCGTTTTTTTGGAATGGCTTGTAATCATAAAATCAAAGATGCTATTGAAGCTATAATAAATGAAAAAGAGGGCGCAGCAGCCATACATTGTCACGCTGGTAAAGACCGAACTGGTATAATTGTTTCCTTACTTCATTTATTAGTTGACACACCAATGGATGTTGTTTATGCCGATTATTTAGCGAGTGAAAATGATATTCATCCAAGAAAATTAAAAATTGTTTTGGACATCATCGAAGAAAAAGGAGGGGTAAAACCGTATCTAATAAATTGCGGTTTAACAGAAAATCTGATTGAAGAATTAAGGAATAAAATCATTAGGGAATGATGGAAGCTAAATCAGAACTAAAAAGAATGTTCACAGAACATTGGAACTATTTTGCTGTAGTTTCTGCATGTGAATTACAAGTGTTTGATCGAATTTACAAAGGGCAAAATACATTTGAAAAACTTGTAAATGAAAACAATTGGAATGATATAAGCTTTGGTTTTTTATTGGATTACCTTTTGTCAGAAAACTATATCAAAGTTGATGAAAACCACTATTTATTAGTAACTGAAAAAGGGGATTTATTGCGAGAAGAAAATGAAAATGGTTTGTATTACGCTTGTTTAAATTGGTCAGGTGAGCATCTTGAAGCATGGAAAAATATGACTTTTTCAATTCAAACTGGTTTGAGTTCATTTGAAAATAGCTATCATAAACCGTATTTTGATTTTTTAAATGATGATAAAGTTAAATTGAGGAATTATCACAAAGCGATGAATCAATATGCTTTGGATGACTATAAAGATCTACCAACAATTATTGATTTTAGTATTCACAAAAGCGTTATGGATGTTGGAGGAAGTTTAGGTGCAGTAATCAAGCTAATTAAACAAAGTTATCCAGATTTGAAATGCTTTTTGTTTGACCTTGAAAGCGTTTTAGAATTTGTTTCATTAACTGATATTGTAAAAATTCAAGGCGACTTTTTTCAAGAAATTCCAAAGTTTTCTGACGCAATCATTTTGGCGAGAGTACTCCATGATTGGGACGATGTAAAAGCGCATTCAATTTTGAGTAATTGTATTAGTGCTTTGCCAGAAGATGGAACGCTTTACATTATTGAAAATTGTACAGATAAAATAAACGATAAATTATCCTTGCTATCACTGAATATGACAGTGATGTGTCAAAGTTTTGAGCGAACTTCGAAGGAATACATTTTCCTTTGTGAAGCTGTGGGTTTTAAATTTATCGAAAGCAAAAAATTAAACGAACTACAAACGATTTTAACATTTAAGAAATGAATTGGAAAGACATAAAAGTTTCAGCAGACAACACACAATTTCTTCTCAATGAAGAACCAATTTTCTATAAAAAATTCATTGAAGTTTTAAAATTTCATGATCCTGGTTTAGCTCCAGTTCTGGATGAAAATGGCGCTTATCATATTGATTCAAAAGGTATTCCACTTTATGCAGAACGCTATCAAAGAACTTTTGGATTTTATTGCAATCGTGCAGTAGTAATTAAAAACAATACTTGGTTTCATATTACCGAAAGTGGAAAAAGAGCCTATAATGAATCGTATGCTTGGACTGGAAACTATCAAGAAAATCGATGCACCGTTCGCGATTTTGAAAACCATTATTTTCACATTGATTTGGAAGGAAACCGAGTATATTCAGAAAATAACCTGTATGCTGGAGACTTTAAAGATGGTTTTGCTTGTGTTAAAAAAACAAATAGTTTTTATATTCACGTTGATTCAAAAGGTCAAAAATTACATGATAAAGAATTTTTGGATTTAGGAATTTTCCACAAAAACTTTGCAACCGCCAAAGACGAAAACGGTTGGTATCACATCGACAATCAAGGAAATGAACTTTATTCAGAAAGATATGCAGCCATCGAACCTTTCTACAATGGTTTTGCTTTAGCTACTTGTTTTGATTCTTCGAAAATCATTATTGATGAAAATGGGGGTAAGGTGATTGTGGTTTGAATTAGTGATTGTGAAGTTCAATATTTAGCTTAAGAATGAAAAAGGACTTAATAATGTCCCAAATGATGGTGCAAATTAAGTAGTAATATGATTTACAAACATAATTTTATCAAAATTAAGAGTCTAAACCAAAATTTGTAAATCAAAAATCAGGCTTCTGCATTCGCACTGCTATTCAAATTCCATTCAACATCAAAGTTCCCTTTTCAAAAACAGCGTATGAAAGTTGGTCGAAATGGAAGAACAAAGATTTTAAAGAGAAATACTGTCATTATTCAGGTGAAGCATCCAAAGGTGAAACTAGTTTTGCAAAACCTGTCTTAGGTAAATATTATCGTGAAGCTGCGGCATTGCAAAAAGAATTCTTTTCTTAAAAAAATAGAACGCTACAAAAAAAACACTAGCCCAATTTAAAATCGAACCAGTGTTTTCAATTGAATATTACATTAAATCTATTTCATTTTTCCCAAACGAGCGGTGGCTTTAACCGTGGTTTTTTTGTAAATGAATCCAATTCCTATAAAAGGACGTTTAACAATTGCTTCGTATTGAGGATAAAACACAACATCATAGCCAGGATTGTTTTTCATCATTTCATGGAGTGCATAAAAAGAAGCTGGTTCAGAAATACCTGTTCCAATAATCGGAATAAAACCGAAATTGATAGCTGAAAACGCCCAACCTTCTACAGATCCTTGTTCTTTGTTTAGCAAACGTTGCCAATCAATACCTAGAATTCTAACGGATGTAGCTTCTGCTGAAACTTGCTCAGAAAGGTCGAAGTTTTCACGAACTAATTCAACACGAACGTTTGGTTCGCGCATCGTTTTGTGTAATGTAGTGCAAGAAGATAATCCAAGCACTGCAAAAAGAGCGAATAATAATATTGATTTTTTCATTTGTTTTTTTTCGAAGGTATTGAAATTTGACCTAGAAAAGCTAGAATTAACAACTTTTAAATTTATACCTTTTTAGTTATTAGTCACGACTTTGTATAGAACCTTAACTTTCTCTTTTCTTTAATAATATCTTAGTTGGGAAATAAGAAAATAAGACACTCAAGGTACTAACTGAGAAAAAAACGAGAAAGAAATCACTTAATGAAATGTTTATCGGAAACGGAATATTAGGTCCAGGAATTACTAAAAGAGAAAACTTTAGCTGAAGGAAACAAACGAAATATCCTACGAAAAGTCCAGCGATAATACCAATACCTGAAATCAACAAACCTTCAAAAAAGAAAATTTGAAAGACTCCATTTCGACTTAAACCAAAACTCTCTAAACTGCTAATGTTGTCTTTCTTTTCGATGTAAAGCATTGTCAAGGAAGCAATTAAATTAAACGACGCCAATACAAAAATGAAAATCATAATGATGATTACAACCATTCTTTCGGATTTGCTGGTTTGAAAAATCAATTCATTTTTCTCAAAATTTGTCTTCACTTGAAAGTTAGAACCTAGCGTAGATTGAATTTTTTCTTTCACTTCGTCATTAGGGAATTCGCCTTTCACTTGGACATAAACGTGCGTTATTTCACTCGAGTAATTTAATAAATCTCTCATTGCTGCTAATGGCCATAAAAGTTTGTCCTCATTCACTTCTTTGTTGTAATTCATCACACCAGAAATAAAAACAGCTTGCGTGTAAAAAGGGTTTTTGCCTAAACGAATTTTAATATTTCTCTTTGGAGCATAAATAATTAAACGTTCTTGTTCGTCATCAGTTGGCATAATTCCGTCTAGCTTTTTGAACAAATCAACACCAATAATTCCATACGATTCACCAGCTCCTAATTCTTCAAAAGCTGAATTTCCAGCCCAAAGATGTTCTTTTAGATCAATTGTTTGAAGGTAGTTTTGCTCAACGCCAACTAAAGTAGCATTTACCCATTTTTTTTCGTGGCGAAGCACCACAATTTCTTCAATTACTTTGGAATAGGAATTAACTTCTGGAATTGTAGCTAATTTTTTCCAATCAATTTCGCGCTCGTCGAATGTTTTTCGTTTGTTGGCAACAATCGTAATGTCGGCATCAAATTCACTGTAAAGCGTTTCAATCATTTTTTCAATCCCGTTGAATGCAGAAAGAACGATAACAAGTGCGGCTGTGATTACAAAAACACCAACGGTAGAAATGCGAGAAATTAAGGTAATAATATTCTTTTTCTGTCCTGAACGGATGTATTTAAGCGCTATGTAAAATGGAACGTTAATCGCTTACTTTTTTAGTAATTCACTGATTTTCATTGCATAATCCATAGAATCGTCGATATGGAATGTCAACTCTGGAATCATGCGCATGTTTTTTAATCGACGCCCGACTTCTCCACGAATTTTACCTTTGTTTACAAGGATGTTCGCTAGCACTTTTTCCTTTTCTGGTCCTGCGAAAATACTGAGGAAACATTTTGCATACGACAAATCAGAAGTCACTCTGACAATCGTTACAGTAACCATTGCACCTAAGCAAATTTCGGAAGCATTGCGTTGAAAAAAAGTTGATAATTCTGCCTGAATTACTGCTTCAATTTTATTCTGTCTGATAGAACCCATGGTGCAAAGTTAAGAATAGTTGAGGTGCTTTCTTCGTATAGTTACTACAAAATGTATCTTTGCAAGATTGTGAGTTACTACAAAGAGATATATAATTACACTTTTAAATACAAAACAACTGCATTCATTGTGGTGCTTTGTAACTTATTATTTGTGATTTTCAATCTGCTTTCACTCATTCTTTTTATTCCTGTTTTACAACTAATTTTTCGCAAACCAGAGGAGTTAGTAACGGTACTCGAGCCAAAATTTGAAGGTGGATTTTTTACTGTATTCAATTACATTAAAGATTACTACAATTTTTGGATGTATGAATTAGTAAAAAACGATCCAAAAGATGCTTTGTTTTTCGTTTGTATTTCGGTCGTTGTTGCTTTTTTCTTAAAGAATTTATTTCGCTATGGAGCTGTTTGGTATCAATCTGAACTGAGAATGGCTGTCGTGCGTGATGTACGTGATGCCTTATTTTTAAAATCGCTAGAATTACCACTTTCCTATTATTCAAATGAGCGAAAAGGAGATTTGATGGCACGTATGAATAGCGATGTTGGCGAAATTGAAGTGGCTGTCGTGAGTTTATTGGAATTGATTTTTAGAGAACCTTTGGCGATTGTAATCAACGTCGCATCTTTAATTTATTTAAGTCCCGAGTTGACTTTAGTTTCTTTGTTTTTGTTGCCAATTTCTGCTTTTGTTATTTCAAGAATTGGAAAAAGTTTGAAACGAACAGCTAAAAAAGGACAGGAACAATTGGGCTTTTTATTCTCCGCAATGGAAGAAGGTTTAGGTGGAATTCGCATAATTAAAGCGTTTAATGCGATTCCACAGTTCTTTTCCAATTTCAAGAAAATCAACTTACAGCATCAACAATTGGTGACACGTACCTTTAGAAAAAAAGATTTATCCCCGCTTTTAAATGAATTTTTAGGTTCTGCTGTAATGTTAAGTTTAGTGTGGTTTGGAGGAAAAATGATTCTAGAATCCGACAAACAAGCATTGACGGGCGAAGTGTTTTTAACATTTGTGATTGTTTTTTCGCAGTTACTTCGACCAATTCAAAGCGTGTCCAACAACATGGCAAACATGACTAAAGCACGTGCTTCTCAAGACCGAATCAACGAGGTTTTAAATGCTGATGAGAAAATTGTGGAGAAAGAAAATGCGATTTCGGTTGCTGACTTTCATACTTCAATTCAATTTGAAAATGTTGGCTTTAAATACAAAGAAGAACCTGTTTTGAATGCGATTAATCTCACCGTTAAAAAAGGTGCTACAATCGCAATCGTTGGTGAATCAGGAAGCGGAAAATCAACAATGATGGATTTATTACCTCGCTTTTATGATGTCACAGAAGGAAGATTATTGATAGATGGAATTGATGTTCGCGATTTAAAAATAATGGATTTAAGAGGATTGATTGGCATCGTTTCTCAGGAATCAATTTTATTTAATGTATCTGTTTTAGAAAACATAGCTTTCGGTGAAGTGAATCCAAATTTGGAACGAGCAATCGAAGCAGCAAATATAGCAAACGCACACAATTTTATCATCGAATTGGAAGACAACTACAACACAATCATAGGCGAACGCGGAAATAAACTATCAGGTGGACAAAAACAACGTTTAAGTATTGCACGAGCAATTTATAAAGACCCAAAAATCTTAATTCTCGATGAAGCAACCTCCGCTTTGGACACAGAATCCGAAAAATTGGTGCAAGAAGCACTCGAAAAAGTGATGATAAACAGAACATCTTTCGTAATTGCTCATCGTTTAAGCACTGTAAAAAACGCAGATGAAATCATCGTTATATCTAAAGGAAAAATTGTGGAACAAGGTAGTCACAGCGAGCTAATGAGCAGAAATGGACACTATTACAAATATTCATCTTTGCAAGGATTGGTGTAATTTACATTTGTTCATAAATTTTTCTTCATGTGTTAATATTTCATCTAAAAACATTTTGTATTTAACTTATACCTAACTTTGTTTAATTAATTTAAACTTTTTTATGTCTTATCAAAATATCACCTTCTCCAAGGATCATAATTCTGAATTCTATAAAGTACTTCGTCAACGAGTAAATAACTATTTCAAAACCAAAAACATAACTCGACACGCTAACGCAACAA
>Ga0247832_1006582_pt1 | contig 12664 bp, 7 predicted proteins | sample LaCruzMarch2015__10_FD_192407 | JGI IMG/M metagenome (GOLD analysis project Ga0247832, IMG submission 192407) | Freshwater microbial communities from meromictic Lake La Cruz, Castile-La Mancha, Spain - LaCruzMarch2015_4m | ecosystem: Environmental > Aquatic > Freshwater > Lake | place: Spain... | reverse complement strand
TGGGCGGTCAACGCACCCTGATCATCCCGGCCGAGCTGGGCTACGGTGCCCGTGGCGCTGGCGGCGTGATCCCGCCCAACGCCACCTTGAAGTTCGACGTGGAACTGCTGGCCCTCGATTGAGACCAAGGCGAAAAGGCTGCAGCTTTTCCGACCTACCCGCCTTTGGGCGGGTTTTTCTTGCGCTATTTTTGCTGTATTTTTGCGCCATTCCCGTGGCCACTGAACTGCAAAGCCCCCCTTGAAGCCTGTAACAACGCCCCTATTTGCAAGGGGTATCTATTTTTTGCGGACATTGTTCATGTCAGAAGCCACACACAACCAAGACCCCAAGCCCCTGAGTGACGAAGAGTTGGCCGCTGCTGCAGCCATGACCCCCACCGACCCGCTGGCCGATGCCCAGGCCGAACTGGCCAACCTGAAGGCGCAAAACGCCGATCTGGCCGACCAGTACCTGCGTGCCCAAGCCGATGTGCAAAACGCCCGCCGCCGCGCCGATGACGAAATCGCCAAGGCCCGCAAATTTGCCGTTGAGGGTTTTGCCGACAGCCTGCTGCCGGTGCTCGACAGCCTGGAAGCCGGTTTGGCCCTGCCCAACGTCACGATCGAGCAGATCCGCGAAGGGTCAGAGGCCACACTGCGCCAGCTTAAAAGTGCGCTGGAGCGCAACAAAGTGATCGAAATTGCCCCTCCCGCTGGCACCAAGTTTGACCCGCACCATCACCAGGCCATCAGCGTAGTGCCGGCCGAGCAAGAGCCCAACACCGTGGTGGGCGTGCTGCAAAAGGGTTACTCCATTGCCGATCGCGTGCTGCGCCCGGCTTTGGTGACGGTGACCGCCCCCAAATAAAACAATCTCCTGTAGGAGCCCACCCCGTGTGCGATGATTTTCAGGGCGTGTGCCACGCCCATCGCCCACGGGGTGGGCTCCTACAAAACAACAGCACGCAAGCAACGCAAAACCTTTTTTGGCGTGTGGGGACTTGAAAATTTTTCCCCACACCCCAATTGCAAATCAAAGCACCTTTAACCAATTTCGGAGTATCAAAATGGGAAGAATCATCGGTATTGACTTGGGCACCACCAACTCGTGCGTGGCCATCATGGAAGGCAACACGACCAAAGTGATCGAAAACGCCGAAGGCGCTCGCACCACACCGTCCATCATTGCTTACCAGGAAGACGGCGAAATCCTGGTTGGCGCATCGGCCAAGCGCCAAGCGGTGACCAACCCCCGCAACACTTTGTACGCGGTCAAGCGCTTGATCGGCCGCAAGTTCGCCGAAAAAGAAGTCCAAAAAGACATCGACCTGATGCCTTACACCATCGCCAAAGCCGACAACGGCGACGCCTGGGTGGAAGTGCGCGGCAACAAATTGGCCCCACCACAAATCAGCGCCGAAATTCTGCGCAAGATGAAGAAAACCGCCGAAGACTACCTCGGCGAAGAAGTGACCGAGGCCGTGATCACGGTGCCGGCTTACTTCAACGATGCACAGCGCCAAGCCACCAAAGACGCGGGTCGCATCGCCGGTCTGGATGTCAAGCGCATCATCAACGAGCCCACCGCTGCAGCCTTGGCTTTTGGCCTGGACAAGCAAGAAAAGGGCGACCGCAAGATCGCTGTCTATGACTTGGGTGGCGGCACGTTTGACGTGTCCATCATCGAAATTGCCGACGTGGATGGCGAAAAGCAATTTGAAGTTTTGTCCACCAACGGCGACACCTTCCTGGGCGGCGAAGACTTTGACCAGCGCATCATCGACCACATCATCACCGAGTTCAAGAAAGAGTCCGGCGTCGATTTGGCCAAGGACGTGCTGGCCCTGCAGCGCCTGAAAGAAGCCGCTGAAAAAGCGAAGATCGAGCTGTCCAGCTCGGCGGCCACCGACGTCAACTTGCCTTACATCACGGCCGACGCCTCCGGCCCCAAGCACCTGAACATCAAGCTGACCCGCGCCAAGCTGGAGCAGTTGGTGGAAGAGTTGATCGAGCGCACCATCGCCCCTTGCCGCACGGCCATCAAAGACGCGGGCGTCGCGGTCGGTGACATCGACGACATCATCTTGGTCGGCGGCATGTCCCGCATGCCCAAGGTGCAAGAAAAGGTCAAAGAGTTTTTCGGCAAAGAGCCCCGCAAAGACGTGAATCCCGACGAAGCCGTGGCCGTGGGCGCTGCGATCCAAGGCCAGGTCTTGTCGGGCGACCGCACCGACGTGCTGCTGCTCGACGTGACCCCCTTGTCTTTGGGCATCGAAACCATGGGCGGCGTGATGACCAAGATGATCACCAAGAACACGACTATCCCAACCAAGTTTGCACAGACTTTCTCGACCGCTGAAGACAACCAGCCGGCCGTGACGATCAAGGTGTTCCAGGGCGAACGCGAAATCGCTTCGGGCAACAAGGCCTTGGGCGAATTCAACCTCGAAGGCATACCACCCGCATCGCGTGGCACGCCACAGATCGAAGTGTCGTTTGACATTGACGCCAACGGCATCTTGCATGTGGGCGCCAAAGACAAAGGCACCGGCAAAGAAAACAAGATCACGATCAAGGCCAACTCTGGTTTGTCTGAAGCAGAAATCCAGCAGATGGTGAAAGACGCCGAGCTGAACGCAGTGGAAGACAAGAAAAAGCTGGAGTTGGTGCAGGCCCGCAACGCCGGTGAAGCCGCTGTGCACAGCGTGAAAAAGAGCCTGACCGAGCACGGCGACAAGATCGAAGCGTCCGAAAAAGATGCCATCGAAGCCGCCGCCAAGGCCCTGGAAGAGGTTTTAAAGGGCGAAGACAAAGACGCCATCGAAGCCAAAACCGAAGCCCTGATGACCGCCAGCCAGAAGCTGGGCGAGAAGGTCTACGCCGACATGCAAGCTCAGCAAGCCGCCGCCAGTGCTGGCGCTGCCGCTGCGCCTGATGCCAAGCCACAAGACGACAATGTGGTGGACGCGGAAGTCAAGGAAGTCAAAAAGGGCTAAGACCCCACCCTCTGCGGCCTGGCCGCAGTCCCGCCGCGCAAGCTGATTCAGGCCACTGAATCGCCTTCGCGGCGTTCTTGTTCTAACGGTTGGATTTGCCCCATGGCGACAAAACGAGATTTTTACGAAGTGCTGGGCGTTGCCAAAAACGCCACGGACGAAGACATCAAAAAGGCTTATCGCAAGCTGGCGATGAAGTACCACCCTGACCGCAACCAGGGTGAAGACGCCAAGGCCAAAGAGGCCGAGGCCAAGTTCAAAGAGGGCAAAGAGGCCTACGAGATGTTGTCGGACGCGCAAAAACGCGCGGCCTACGACCAGCACGGGCATGCCGGGGTTGACCCGAATATGCGCGGCGGGGCCGAAGGCTTTGGCGGTTTTGGTGACGCCTTTGGCGACATCTTTGGCGATATTTTTGGTGGCCAAGCGCGGGGCGGACGTGGTGGTGGTCGTCAAGTCTTCCGAGGCGGCGACTTGAGCTATGCGATGGAGATCACCCTAGAAGAAGCGGCCAACGGCAAGGACTCGCAATTGCGCATTCCGAGCTGGGACGAATGCGACACTTGCCACGGCACCGGGGCCAAACCGGGCACCACCGCCAAGACCTGCGCGACTTGCCAAGGCCAAGGCCAAGTGCAAATGCGCCAAGGCTTTTTCAGTGTGCAGCAAACCTGCCCGCACTGCCGCGGCACCGGCAAGATCATCCCCGAACCATGCGTCACCTGCCAAGGCCAGGGCAAGGTCAAGAAACAAAAAACCCTAGAAGTCAAAATTCCGGCCGGCATCGACGATGGCATGCGCATCCGAAGTGCAGGCAATGGCGAGCCGGGCACCAACGGTGGGCCACCGGGCGACTTGTTCATTGAAATCCGCCTGAAGAAACATTCGATTTTTGAGCGGGATGGCGACGACCTGCACTGCGCGGTGCCCATCAGCTTCAGCAAAGCGGGCTTGGGCGGGGAAATTGAGGTGCCCACGCTGGGCGGCAAAGCGGCGATCGACATCCCCGAAGGCACCCAGACCGGCAAGCAATTCCGCCTGCGCGGCAAAGGCATCAAGGGTGTGCGCGGCAGCTACCCGGGCGACCTGTATTGCCACATCACCGTGGAGACCCCGGTCAAGCTGACCGAACACCAAAAGAAACTGCTCAAGGAGTTTGAAGAGTCTCTCTCCAAAGGTGGTGGTAAACACCAGCCCAGCGGCGAGAGCTGGACGGACAAGTTGAAGGGCTTTTTTGGAGGGTGAGGATTTCGGTCGGTCGGCGACTTCAGCCCCGACATTTATCCATGGATGGATTCGGCCCCTTGATGTCTTGAGTGACATGCAAAGGACAAATACTTGTAGGAGCCCACCCCTGTGGGCGATGGGCGTGGCACACGCCCTTGATTTGTCTCTGCATTGGTTCGGCAAACCATCGCCCACAGGGTGGGCTCCTACAAGCAGGTTTGCTCTGATCCCAAGGCTGTTTGACTTGTGTCAAGTCGCCTTTTTATTTTCAGCGCAGCATGCCATGCATGAGCGCCACCATCACCTTCCTCGGCGGAGCCGACACCGTCACAGGCTCCAAGTACCTGATCGAGCACAACCAAAAACGGCTGCTGGTCGATTGCGGGCTGTTTCAGGGCTACAAACAACTGCGCTTGCGCAACTGGAGCCCTCTGCCCGCTAGCCCGGCGAACATCGATGCGGTGGTGCTAACCCATGCGCACCTGGACCACAGCGGTTACTTGCCCTTGCTGGTGAAAAACGGTTTTCGAAGCCGAGTGCACGCCACCTCGGCCACTTGCGAACTGGCCAGCATCTTGCTGCCCGACAGCGGGCACATCCAGGAAGAAGATGCATATTTTGCCAACCGGCACGGCTTTTCCAAACACGCCCCGGCCCTCCCGCTTTATACCAAGCAAGAGGCCATCCAGAGCCTCAAACAATTGCATGCGGAGCATCAGGGCCAGTGGTTTGAGCCCATCCGTGGCTGGAAAGCCCGCTTTCAGCCTGCGGGACACATTCTGGGTGCGGCCAGTTTGCTGTTGGATGTAGGTGGGCGAAGCATCCTTTTTTCCGGCGATCTGGGCCGCCCTGACGACCCACTGATGAACCCGCCCGAGCCACCCCCTCAGGCCGACACGGTCTTGATCGAATCGACCTATGGCGATCGCCAGCACCCCAAGGAAAAGTTGTTTGAGGAACTCGGACCGCTCCTGAAAAAACTGGCTGCGCGCGGGGGCGTGGCCGTGGTGCCGGTGTTTGCCGTGGGGCGGGCGCAGGCTGTGTTGCACACCATTGCACAGCTCAAGGCCGAAGGTAAGATTCCCAAGGGTTTGCCGATTTTTCTGGACAGTCCGATGGCGATCCACACCACGGCTCTGTTTGAGCGCCACCCAGGGGAGCACCGCCTGAGCGTGCAGGAAGTGCGCAACATGGACCATGTGGCCACCATGCTGGAGACCCCCGAGCAATCCAAATCATTGGCGCGGCGACACGGTCCGATGGTGATTCTGGCGGCCAGCGGCATGGCCACGGGCGGACGCGTCTTGCACCACCTGGCGCAATACGCGGGCGACCACCGCAACATGATCATCTTGACGGGTTATCAGGCCCCAGGAACCCGCGGGGCGGCCTTGGCCAGTGGCCGCAACACCATCCGCATCCATGCGCAGGATGTGGCGGTAAGCGCAGAGGTGGCACAAATCGAATCGGCCTCGGCCCATGCTGATGCCAACCAGCTGCTGAGTTGGCTGCACAAAATGCCCAGCGCACCCGGGCAGGTGTATGTGGTTCACGGCGAGCGCGAGGCGTCCGACATGCTGCGCCAGCGCATCGAGCATGAGATCAGATGGCGTGCACTGGTGCCCGAGCAAGGTTCGGTCTGGCCACTTTAAAGCCGCTCAGAGAAAACGGTCCAGCAGTTTGCGGGAATGTTTGTCCATGGTTGCCAAATCGCGAATCATGTACTGCACACCATTGGCGTCGTTGATCAGCAGCACGGTGCCGGTCAGGCGGCGGATGTCTTCCTCGCCTTTGAGCATGAATTGCGTGGTGCCCCGATCGGTCTGAACCGTCCAGGTGCTGGGCGTGAGCAGGCTGCTCACCGTGTCCAAGCGCAGGATTTCTGGCAAAAATTCGCGCTCGTCCAAAGCCTCGCGCAGCGTGGTTTGCAAGTCGGGTGGCAGCGCTGAGAGATCGGGCACCCAAAGCAATTCATGGCCGTCGGCGTCCATCAAGGCGGCGCCTTGGTCCGGGGCCGAAACCGGATAAGCGCGCAGCGCCGTCACCGGGCTGTGGCGCGTGCCATTGGCCAAGACCAGCACCCAAAGGCCAAAAGCATCGCGTTGCAAGTCAAACGGGTTCATGCGCTCACCTTCTTGTCCTCGTCGCTGCCGCCCAGCACCGCCACCGCTTCGGCCTGGCGCTGCTGCGCTTCGTACAGGCGCCAGTAAGCGCCCTGGGCCTCCATGAGCACATCGTGCGTGCCCTCTTCGACCACCACCCCTTTGTCCATGACCACCAAACGGTCGGCCTTGCGCAAAGTGGACAAGCGGTGCGCGATGGCAATCGTTGTGCGCCCGCGCACCAGGTTGTCCAGCGCTTTTTGAATCTCTTTTTCGGTCTCGGTGTCCACCGCCGAAGTGGCCTCGTCCAGGATGAGGATGCGCGGGTTGATGAGCAAGGCCCGCGCAATCGAGATGCGCTGGCGCTCACCTCCCGACAGGCCTTGCCCGCGCTCGCCCACCAGAGAGTCGTAGCCTTGGGGCATGCGCAAAATGAACTCGTGGGCATGCGCGGCGCGGGCTGCGGCCACGATCTCTTCACGGGTGGCGTCAGGCTTGCCGTAAGCGATGTTGTCGGCGATGGTGCCGAAGAACAAAAACGGCTCTTGCAGCACCAAACCAATTTGACGGCGGTAGTCGGCCACCTTGAGCTGGCGGATGTCGGTGCCGTCGAGCTCGATGGCCCCTTCGCTCAGGTCATAAAAGCGGCAGATCAGGTTGACCAGCGTGCTCTTGCCCGATCCGCTGTGGCCCACCAGACCGATCATCTGGCCGGGCTGAATGTCGAGGTTGAGCTGGCGGATCACGGCCCGGTTGCCATAGCGAAAGCCTGCATCGCGCAGCGTGATGTGGCCTTGGACATGGACCGGCAAAGACGCAGGTTTGAGTGGCTCGGGCACGCTGGAGACATGGTCCAAAATATCAAATATCCGCTTGGCCCCCGCAGCTGCTTTTTGGGTGTTCGAGACGATGCGGCTCATGGCATCCAATCGGCTATAAAAGCGCCCGATGTAGGCCAAAAACGCGGTCAATACACCGACGGTGATTTGGTCGTCCGATACCAGCCAGATGCCAAAGCCCCAAACCACCAGCAAGCCGATTTCGGTCATCAGCGTCACCGTGGGCGAGAACAGCGACCAAACGCGGTTGATCCTGTCGTTGACCTGCAGGTTGTGCGCATTGGCGTCCTTGAAGCGCTGGGATTCGCGGTCTTCTTGGGCAAAGGCTTTGACCACCCGGATGCCGGGAATGGTATCGGTCAGCACGTTGGTCACCTCGGCCCAGACGCGGTCGATTTTTTCAAAACCGGTGCGCAGTCTTTCGCGCACCACATGGATCAGCCAGCCAATGAAGGGCAGCGGCAACAAGGTCACCAGCGCCAACGTGGGGTTGATGTAAAACAAAATGACGGCCGTCATCAAAATCATCAGCACGTCTGTGGCAAAGTCCAACAGGTGCAGTGACAGAAACACGTTGATGCGGTCGGTTTCGCTGCCGATGCGCGCGATCAGATCGCCGGTGCGTCGGCCACCGAAATACTCCAGCGACAACTTGAGCAAATGCTCATAGGTGGTGGTGCGTAAATCGGAGCCAATGCGCTCGGACACCAAGGCCAGGATGTAGGTTTTGGCCCAACCCAGGCCCCAGGCCAGCAAACCCGAAGCAAACAAACCCAGCAGGTACAGGGACACCAGAGCTGGGTCGATGTCGGCCCCATTTTGGTAAGGAATCAGCACCTCGTCCATCAAGGGCATGGTCAGGTAAGGCGGCACCAGTGTGGCGGCGGTCGAGGCCAAGGTCAGCAAAAACCCGACCAGCAAAGAACGCTTGTAAGGTTGTGCAAAGCGCCAGAGTTTGAGCAAGGTCCAGGTGGACGGCGGGTTCAGGTCTTCACGGCTGCAAACAGGGCACTCGTCCTCGTCCTCGGTCAGGCTGGCTTGGCACACCGGGCACACTGAGACATGGGCCAATTGCAAAGGCCGCCCTTGGAGGTCGGCGGGCACACTGCCCGGACTTTGGGCGTGCTGGCTTTGCTGCGCCTCGAACTGCGTCACCCAGCGAAACACAGCGTCTTGCAGGCCCAAGGTGAACCGCCACACGGCCAGGCGGCCTAGCGCATCACTCAACTCCAGTTGCCCGACCCCGGCGTGGTCCGTCAGGCGCAATCGCTGGCTTTCTGCCAAGGACCAGCTTTCCCAGTTTTTTTCATTCAAATTGGCCGTGAGGATACGCCGATCGGTCAAAATCAAGGCGATTTTGTGGAACTTCAGTGCCGCGTTCAAGTCAACCAAAACCCAGGCTGTAGCGTTTTCATCGGGTTGCAGCTTCGATTGCACTTCTGCTTGCCACTCGTCCGGCACGACCGAACGCCAAGATGCAGAAGAAAGTACTGAAGACATGAAGGCTGAACCCCAAAGAACCCGTCGAGCCCCAGTGGCGCGACGAAAAAAACACACTTCGAACCCGGTTGACACCGCCTGCCCAAGCCATGCCCCTGTTGAACCTTGAGCTTTCCGCCCAAACGCTGGACATCCCCACGATCGAGCGCCGATTCTATCGCTGCACCCCCCAAGCATGAGCGCACACCCCACACCCCACCACATTCAGTTCCTGCGCATGACCCCTTTGCGCGGCCCCAACATCTGGACTTACCGGCCGGTCATTGAAGCGCTGATCGACATTGGCGACTTGGAAGACTTCCCCTCCAACACCCTGCCCGGCTTCGCCGAGTGCCTTGCGGCCTGGCTGCCCGGCCTTGTCGAGCACCGATGCAGTGTGGGTGAGCGTGGTGGCTTTTTGAAGCGGCTGGCAGAAGGCACTTGGCCCGGCCATATCTTGGAGCATGTCGCGCTCGAGCTGCAATCACGCGCCGGCATGCAAACTGGCTTTGGCAAAGCACGTGAAGCCGGTCCTCGGGGTGTTTACAAGGTCGTCATCCGCACCCGGCATGAAGCCGTGAGTCGCCAGGCCCTGCACAGTGCACGCGATTTGATTTTGGCGGCCATCTCGGACCAGCCCTTTGATGTGGCCAGCCACATCGCCCAACTGACCCAAATGGTGGACAGTCTTTGCATTGGCCCCAGCACCGCCAGCATCATTGATGCAGCCGCCGACCGGGGCATCCCGAGCATTCGCCTGAACGATGGCAACTTGGTGCAGCTGGGCTATGGCCAGCGCCAGCGTCGCATCTGGACCGCCGAGACCGACCGCACCAGCGCGATTGCCGAAGGCATCTCCAAAGACAAGGACCTGACCAAACAGCTGCTGAGCATGTGCGGTGTACCCGTGCCAGAAGGCCAGATCGTGGACAGCCCCCAAGCGGCCTGGACAGCGGCCCAGGATATCGGGCTGCCGGTCTGCGTCAAGCCCACCGATGGCAACCACGCCCGGGGAGTGTCGCTGGAACTGTCGCGCCAAGAAGACATCGAAGCGGCCTATGGCATCGCCCTGGCCGAAGGCAGCGAGGTCATCGTCGAGCGTTTCATCTTGGGTGAAGAGCACCGCCTGCTGGTGGTGGGCGACCAAGTGGTGGCGGTCAACAAAGGCGAAACCGCCAGCGTGGTGGGCGATGGCATGCACACCGTGCAACAACTCATAGAGTTGCAGATCAACTCCGACCCGCGCCGGGGGGAGGAAGAAGACTTTCCCCTGGACACCATCCGCCTGGAAGACCACACCACATCGGTGCTGGAACTCAAGCGCCAAGGGCTGAGTGCCCAGAGCGTGCCTGAGGCGGGCCGCAGCGTGCTCATCATGCGCACCGGCAACATGTCGATGGACGTGACCGACCTGGTGCACCCCGATGTGGCCGCGCAAGCGGTGCTAGCGGCGCGCGTGGTGGGCCTTGACATTGCCGGGGTCGATCTGGTGGCGCAAGACATTGCCAAGCCCCTGGGGCCTCAAGGCGGCGCAGTGGTTGAGGTCAATGCCGGGCCGGGCCTGCTCATGCACCTCAAACCCGCCACTGGCCAACCCCGCCCGGTGGGCCAAGCGATTGCCAACCACTTGTTCAAGCCCGAAGACAATGGCCGCATTCCGGTCGTGGGTCTGATGGGCGATGGCGACACCACCCAACCTGCGCAATTGCTGGCGTGGTTGCTGCACCTGATGGGCCTGCACACCGGACTGTCATGCGCCAATGGCTTGTTCTTGAACCAGCGCCTACTGCCCACCCAGGACGGCATGGATTGGGCCCATGCGCAGCGATTGCTGATCAACCGGGGCGTGCAAGCGGCTGTGTTTGAAAGCGATGCCCGCCACCTGCTGGCCCAAGGTCTGCCCTATGACCGTTGCCAAATTGGCATCGTCACCCGCATGCCCCGCGCCACTGGGCTGGACGACCTGTACCCCGGTGGCGATGAAAAAATGTCCAGCTACATCCGCACCCAAGTTGATGTGGTGCTGCCCGAGGGCACGGCGGTGCTGAATGCCGCCGACCCCGAAGTGGCCGCATTGGCGGATTACTGCGATGGCAGTGTGCTGCTCTATGCCGACGATGAGCACAATACCCGCCTGCAAACGCACCGCAGCGCAGGTCACCGCGTGGGGTTTTGGCGCGAAGGCCAGTTGGTGCTGGCCCAGGGCAACAAAGAGCACCTGGTGTTGTCGACCCATCGTCCGGCCGTGGCACGGCTTTTGAAAACGGGCAGCCTGAACACCAGCGACATGCTGGTGGCCGCCTGCGCGGCCTGGGCCATGGACATTGGCACCGATCTGATCAAGGCCGGGATCAAAAGTTATGGCAATTTGCCCACCGCTTGAAACATCGCTCCTCGCCACCCTTCTCCCCCTGGAAACACCCTTCATGCAAGTTTCTCGTATTCGCGCTTTGCGTGGCCCCAATCTGTGGAGTCGACACACCACCATCGAAGCCATCGTCAGCTGCATCCCCGAAGACAGCGGCCTGTCGGCGCAGCACCCGGTCGAGCAGCAGCTGCGGCGCATCTTTCCAGCGGTCGGGCCATTTGACGGACAGCGTCCGGGCGAGGCCGTCACGCTGGCGCACGCGCTGGAAAAAGTGACCCTGAGCCTGCAGGCGCTCGCAGGCTGCCCGGTGTCTTTCAGCCGCACCATGCCTACCGAAGAGCCTGGCGTGTTCCAGGTGGTGGTGCAATACACCGAAGAAGTGGTGGGGCGTTTGGCGCTGAGCCTGGCCGAGCAACTGTGTCAGGCCGCCGCAGCGGGTGCCGGCTTCGACCTGGAAGGCGCCATCGCGCAACTGCACGAACACGACGAAGACGTGCGCCTGGGGCCTTCGACCGGTTCCATCGTGGACGCCGCCATGGCACGCGGCATCCCGATCCGCCGCCTCACCGATGGCAGCATGGTGCAATTTGGCTGGGGCGCCAAGCAGCGCCGCATCCAGGCCGCCGAAACCGACACCACCAGCGCCATTGCCGAATCGATTGCACAAGACAAGGACCTGACCAAAAGCCTGCTGCACGCGGCAGGCGTGCCCGTGCCCATGGGACGCCCGGCCAAGAGCCTGGACGAAGCCTGGGCCATTGCCCATGAAATCGGTCTGCCGGTCGTGGTCAAACCCCAAGACGGCAACCAGGGCAAAGGGGTCTCGGTCAACATCACTGCGCGAGAGGCTTTTGACAAAGCCTATGCCACCGCTGTTCGTTACGGCACCGTGCTGGTGGAAAAGTTTTTGCCTGGCCACGATTACCGCCTGTTGGTGGTAGGGGACAAGCTGGTGGCCGCCGCAAGGCGCGAGCCGCCGCTGGTTGTGGGCGATGGCAAGCACACCGTGCGCCAATTGGTAGACCTGGTCAATGCCGACCCACGCCGGGGTGAAGGTCATGCAACATCGTTGACCAAAATCCGTTTTGACGACATCGCCATCGGCCGCCTGCATGCGCAAGACCTGGAGCCCGAGTCGGTGCCCGCCAAGGGCCGTCGCGTGATTTTGCGCAACAACGCCAACCTGTCCACTGGCGGCACCGCCACCGACGTGACCGACGAAGTACACCCCGAGGTCAAAGCCCGCGTGATCGCGGCATCACAAATGGTGGGCGTGGACATCTGCGGCGTGGACGTGGTCTGCGAATCGCTCTCGCGCCCGCTTGAGGACCAAAACGGTGGCATTGTCGAGCTCAATGCCGCACCAGGTCTGCGCATGCACATCAGCCCCTCGTTTGGCAAAGGCCGGGACGTGGGAAAAGCCGTCATTGACCTGATGTTCCCGGGCGGTGACCATGGCCGCATTCCAGTGATTGCCGTGACCGGCACCAACGGCAAAACCACCACCGTGCGCTTGGCTGCTCACCTGCTCAAGGCCCAAGGCCTGCGCGTGGGCATGACCAACACCGACGGGGTCTACGTCAATGGCCGCCAGACCGATTCTGGCGACTGCAGCGGCCCGCGCAGCGCCCGCAACGTGTTGATGCACCCCGATGTGGACGCCGCCGTGTTC
>Ga0247832_1006578_pt1 | contig 12669 bp, 16 predicted proteins | sample LaCruzMarch2015__10_FD_192407 | JGI IMG/M metagenome (GOLD analysis project Ga0247832, IMG submission 192407) | Freshwater microbial communities from meromictic Lake La Cruz, Castile-La Mancha, Spain - LaCruzMarch2015_4m | ecosystem: Environmental > Aquatic > Freshwater > Lake | place: Spain... | reverse complement strand
CCGTCTGACTCAGCAGCAACCCGGCGACCATCCAGCCCAACAGCAGCAAGTGCCGCTGGTCGCAGAAGGCGCTGTGTTGACGCAGGAGGCCGATCAGCTCACGATGGAGACGGGTCTGGGGATCCACGGGGGATTGGATTGGTTTCGCAGCCCCAAGCTCCCATGGCTCCCTGCCCACCCCATTGACTGAGACCCATTCTGTCGCAAGGGTTCTCAGACTTGTGTCGGGCAGTCAGGTCCGCCACTGGTTGGCGGTGGATGCCGGGCCTCTACGACCGCCGCTCCGACTGGGGGCTGACTGCCTGCGAGGCCGGCTACAACGCCAAGGGGGACTGTCGGCGGCCTGCGGCGCCGACCTGAAGCGGTCGGTTTTCGTGCCGAAGGAGCAGCCCGGGCCCAACGTCAGCTGAGAAAGGTCATGGTCAGGCTCACCAGGGCCAGGCCCGTGAGGCCGGTGGCGGTCAGCAGTCCGATGGATCGGTGCATGGGGATCTCCTGTTGCCCCAGAACCTAGAGCAATCCTTAAGAAGCGCAATCGTTCCGCTTGCGGCCGCATCAATCCGTCATGGAACGGGGTTCTCGCGGCGATGGCTCTGGCTTTGCCACCCTGGACCCTCCTCCTGCAACACCGATGGCGGCTGCCGTCAGCATCGCGCTGGCCCTGGAGGGCCAGCTGCGCCTCGATGACCAGCCCGCCCTGCACCAGGCCGTGGCGCTGGCCCGCCAGCGCAGCGCGCGCCTGTTGGTGCTGGCCTGCCGGCCCGAGGCGCAGCGCCTGCGCGGACCCCACCAGCGCCGTTTGGAAACCCAGGCCCTGGCGGCGTTGCAGCAGCGCCTGGCGGCGGCGGCCATTCCCCTGCTGGTCGTTCCCCAGCTCACGACGGCGGCCGCCCTGGCCGAACTCCGCCCCCTGGTGCAGCCCGAGGCGGTGCTGAACGCCAGCGAAAGCCGCCTGTTCGACACCTGGCCGGTGGCGGCCGAACGCTTCCCGCAAGTGTTCAGCCAGTTCCGCCGCGGGCTGGAGCGCGCCCCGCAGCCACCCCTGCCCCCACCGGATCTCGCCGGCCTGGGGGGCACCTGGGACGACCTCCCCCGCACCTGGCTGGCGTCGCCGGCGGCGCCCGGGGCCGGGAGCGATTCCCGCAGCGCCTTCCCCTTCAGCGGCGATGAGCCCACGGCCCTGGCCCGGCTGCAGCACTACCTGTTCGACTCCAGCGGGCTGCGCGATTACAAGGCCAGCCGCAACGGGCTGGTGGGCACCGAGTTCTCCGCCAAGTTCTCCCCCTTCCTGGGCGTGGGCTCCCTCTCGGTGCGGCGGATCTGGCAGGGGGTACTCCGCTACCAGGAGCTCCATGGCGCCGACGAGGGCTCGCAGTGGATGCAACAGGAACTGCTCTGGCGCGAGTTCTTCCTCTGGTCGGAGCAGCACCACGGCGCGGCCTTCCACGCCCCCGGCGGGATCCAGGATCGCCCGCCCCAATGGCAGGCGGACCGGCAGCGCTTCGCCCGCTGGACCCGCGGGGATTCCGGCCATCCCCTGATCGATGCCCAGCTGAACGAACTGCTGAGCACCGGCTACCTCTCCAACCGCGGCCGCCAGTGGGTGGCCTCCCATTTCGTCAATGAGCTGCGGCTGCCCTGGATCTGGGGGGCGCGTTTCTTCGAGTGGGCCCTGATCGATGCCCACCCGGCCCTGAACACGGGCAACTGGGCCTACCTGGCCGGCGTCGGCTCCGACCCGCGCAGCTTCGGCGGCGCCCCCCGCCGCTTCGATCTGGAGCGCCAGGTGCGCCTCTATGACCCCCAGCAGACCCACCGCCAGCGCTGGAGTTGAACCTGTGACCCTCACCCTGTGGCCCTGACCCTGATCCTCGGCGACCAGCTCCACCCCGACTGGCTCACCCCCTCGCCCCTGCAGCTCGCCCCGGGCTCCCGGGTGCTGATGATCGAGGACCTGGCCGTGGCCTCCACCTGGCGCTACCACCGCCTGCGCTTGCTGCACACCTTCGTGGCGATGCGCAGCTTCCGCGATTCGCTGATCGAACGGGGCGTGACGGTGCACTACTTCGAGCTGCCCGATTCGGTGGGGGTGTCGTTCTGGCAGCGGCTGGCGGATCAGTTGGGGGACGGGCAAGAGCTCCAGGTGGCCGCGGTCGCCGACCGGGGCTTCGAGGCGCGGCTGCAGCGGTTCTGCGCGGAGCAGGACGTGCCGCTCAGCGTGTTGCCCTCACCGGCCTTCCTGGAATCGGTGGCCGCAAGCCGGGCCTGGTTTGAAGGGCGCCGCCGCCCCTTCATGAAGACCTTCTATGAACGCCAGCGGCGCCGCCTCGGCCTGCTGCTGGAGGCCGATGGCAGCCCCACTGGCGGCCGCTGGAGCTTCGATGCCGATAACCGCCGCAAGCTGCCCAAGGGCTACGTGGAGCCGCCGCTGCCGGCGGTGCCGGCCAGCCCCCATGAGCCGGTGGTGCGGGCCCTGATCGACACCCACTTCGCCGATCACCCCGGCGCGCTGGGGCCCCTGTGGATCCCCTTCGATCAGGCCGGCGCCGAGGCCTGGCTGCAGCGCTTCCTGGCGGAGCGGCTCGACGGCTTCGGGCCCTTCGAGGACGCCCTCAGCCAGCACCACGACACCCTCAACCATTCCCTGCTCTCGCCCCTGCTCAACATCGGCCTGCTCACCCCCGCGGCGGTGATCGCCGCCACCCTGGCCCACGCCGCGGCACGGGAGCAGCGCGGCCAGCCGGTGCCGATCGCCTCGCTGGAGGGCTTCCTGCGCCAGGTGATCGGCTGGCGCGAGTTCGTGCGCGGCATCGACCGGGTGCACGGCGAGCGCCAGGCCGCCGCCAACTTCTGGAACCACCACCGCCGCCTCGCCCCCTGCTGGAACGACGCCAGCACCGGCCTGCCGCCGTTGGATGCGGCGATCGAACGGGTGAACCGGCTCGGCTACAACCACCACATCGAACGGCTGATGGTGATCAGCAACCTGATGCTGCTGTGTGAGATCCACCCCGGCGAGGTGCACCGCTGGTTCATGGAGCGCTACCTGGATTCCTACGAATGGGTGATGGGCCCGAATGTGTATGGCATGGGCCAGATGAGCGACGGCGGCCTGTTCGCCACCAAGCCCTACATCGGCGGCTCCAACTACATCCTCAAGATGGGCGACGTCAAGAAGGGCCCCTGGTGCGAAATCTGGGATGGCCTCTACTGGCGCTTCATCGACCGCCACCAGGAGTTCTTCCAGGCCAACCCCCGCCTCTCGATGATGGTGCGGATGCTGGAGAAGATGGACCCCAAACGGCGCCAGGCGCTGGAGCTCGCCGCCGGGGCGTTCCTGGAGCGGGCCACCATGGTTGTGCCCTGAACCGCTCCCTGCCCGTGACCGCCTCCGCCGCTGCTGCCGCCCGGCCGCCCGCCCCCGCTCTGCTGCTGGAGCGACTGGCTGGAGTGGAGGGGATGGGCCGCGGCCGGCAACGGCTGGTGCTGCTGTTCAGCCAGCTGGGGGACTTCGACAGCCTTGAGTACGCCCAGGCTCTGGTGCCGGTGTTGCCGCAGCTGGAGAGTGCCGGCATCGCCGTGCTGGCGATCGGCATCGGCGACGCGGCGGGCCGCGCTCGCTTCTGCGGCTTCACCGGCTTCCCGAGTGAGCGGCTACTGGTGGATGCTGAGCCGGATCTGCACCGCGACCTGGGGCTCTACGAGGGCCTGAAGCAGGCCGGCGGGCCCTGGCCCAACCTGCTGCTGATGTGCGCCGGCCTCGGTTCCCCCGGCACCCTGGCCGAAGTGCTGCGCGGCTACACCGGTGATCGCAGCGCCCCCCAGCGCATCGCCGACGACGAGACCATCCAGGCGGGTCCCCTGCCGCCGATCAAAGGGTCGTTCTTCGCACGGGCCGGCGGCCGCGGCTTCCAGCGCCCCTTCGAGCTGGCTACCGTGCGGCTGCGCAACATGGCCGAAGTGCTGGGCCACTGGCGCACCTACGTCCCCCGCGACGACTTCCTCACCCAGCGCGGCGGCACCTATCTGCTTGAGGCCGATGACAGCCTCCTCTACAGCCACCGCGACCCCGGCATCCTCGGCTTCTCGGCCACCATGGCCCGGCCGTTGAGCTTCCTGGATCCGTATCTGGACTGAGGTGGGTGCTGGAGGCGCAGACTTAGTCCATGACTAAGCTAAGCAAGACTCCCGACTCGGTCTTGTGGAAGGTCCAGCGCCGGCCCACCGTCTGGTGAATGTGCACCAGGCCAAAACCCAGCTCTCGCGGTTGATCGATGACGCCCATGCCGGTGAAACGATCGTCCTGGCCAAGGCCGGCAAGCCCTGGGCCAGGCTGATGCCTCTGGAGGCGCCAGCCCCGCAGCGCCTCCCTGGTCGTCTGCGCCGCCTGGGTCCCCTTAGCCAGCCAGACGCCTTACTTGAGCCGATGCCGCCCGATCAGCTCGCCGACTGGGAAGCAAGCCCGGTGATTCCGGCGCCAGCCCTGCCGTGAGCAGCCCCTCCGCCTACCTGCTCGACAGCCATGTCCTGCTGTGGTGGTGGTTCGATCCGGAGCGGCTCTCGGGTGCTGTCCAGGCGCTTCTGGTCGACCCCAGCAGCCGGATCCTGGTGAGTGCGGCATCGGTCTGGGAACTCAGCCTCAAGCACCATCAGGGCAAGTTGCCCGAGCTGGCGACGGCCATGGCTGATCTCCCTGGCCTGCTCCAGGCCGATGGCTTCCAGCCCCTGCCGATCTCCCTGGCCCACGGCCTGAGGGCCGGCGGCTACAACCAGCCCCACCGTGATCCCTTTGATCGGGTGCTGGCGGCCCAGGCCGAGCTGGAGCGGCTGGTGCTGCTCACCGCTGATCCGCAGCTGTCCACTTTCCCGTGCCAGACGTTCTGGTGAGAAGCGAGGCCGGCCAGAAGAGGCCAACCAGAGTTACAGCCCCTCCAGCAGGGGGCGCAGCGCCTCGGCCGGTCCGCGCTCGGGCTCGAACAGGGGGCCGTCGCCCTCGATGACCTGGCCGTCGTGCAGGCAGATCCGGAAGAGGGCATCACCCATAGAGTCCACCACGATGCAGTGGCGGGCCCGCACGCTGACGATCGGCAGGAACCCGGCGAGCCACTCCATGGTGGTCCTGATCTGGCGGGTGGCCCGTTCGTTGTCGTCGTCGAAGCCGCCGTAGGCCAGCCGCAGGAACAGGCTGCCCCAGGGCTCGCGGCGCTGGTAGTAGAAGGCGTGGCTGTTGATCCCATGGCCCCAGAAGCCCACGCTGAGAGTGCCGAGGGGAGCGGCGCTCAGAAAGGAATCGATCGTGCTTTGGAGCAGGTAGAGCGGCTCTGTGCCCCGGGCCGTGCCGAACAGGGTCTGCCCCTGCCAGTGCAGCGGCTGATTGGGAGGAACAAGGGAAAGGGGGAAGGGCCCTCCGATCCGCTCGGCGTAGAAGTTCAGAAGGCTGTCGAGCGTTGGCTCCATCGATGGGTCTGCGGCGGGCCCCATCCTCCCCAGCAGGGCCGGATCGAGGCCTTTTCCCCTGCGAAGGACCAGAGGCGACGAGGCACTCCCGGTGTCACAGAGCCCCCAACCCCGCCTTCAACCCCTCGGTGACAGCCGCCAGAAACGGCAGATCCAGCGTGTCGATCGTGTCGCTCATCCGGTGGTAACGCGGATTGCGCAGGAAGGAGGTGTCCGTCACCATCACGGCGTCATAGCCCGCATCCCAGAAGGGGCTGTGGTCGCTGAGGCGCACATCGGGAAGTGAGCGGCCGGCATCGGGCACCGGCAGCATCGCCGCGGCGCCCAGGTTGCCCACCACGGCGATGAAATCGCCCCGGTCGCCGTACACCGCCCGCATCGCTTGGACTGGATAGCTCTGGGTCTCACAGGTGTAGGCGAGCATCTCCAGGCTCTCCACCAGCTTCAGCTTCTGGCCGCCGGCCTGGAGTTCCTGGGCCAGGGCCGTGCTGCCGAGCCTGCCCCACTCCTCCTGATCGAAGGCCACGATCCACACCGCCCGCCGGGGCGGCTCGTCGGCCCAGTGCTTGGCCAGCTCGATCAGGGCCGCCAGCCCTGAGGCGTTGTCGTCAGCGCCGATCGAGTGCAAGGGGCCGTCGTAGTGGGCCGCCACCAGCAGGGGATCGAGCTCAGGGCGCTGGCCGGGGAGCATGAGGATCAGGTTGGTACCCGCGTCGATGCCCTCATGGAAGTGGTGCTCCTGCACCGGCCCCAGGGGGGCTAACTGCTCGGTGAGATAGGCGCGCACCGCCATCAGGCCCATGGGATCCCAGCGCGCATGGCGGGGCCGGGCCAGGTGCTGCAGGTGCTCCAGCAGGGGCGCGGGGGTGTTGCTGGGGCTGGTGTTGCCGTTGGCGGGACGGTCGATGGGGCACGAAGCCTATTCGCTTGACACCTGCACTGCAAGTGTGGATAATTTGGACATGGTCAAGGTCTCCACTCCCGCCGATGCGCTCTACGGCCTCGAGGACCTCCTCGTAGCCGCCGGCGATCTCCTGAGGGAGGAGATCTCACCGCGCACCGTGCGTCTCTATGCCACCCAGGGGCTGATCGATCGCCCCGGCAAGGAAGGTCGCAGCGCGGTGTACGGCCAACGGCACCTGTTGCAACTGGTGCTGGTGCGCGCCCTGGCCCGGCGCGGCCTCAGCCTCTCCGCCATTGCTCCCTTCTGCGTTCTGGCCGACGCCGATCTGGAGCAACAGTTGGAGCAGCTCGATGGGGAAGGTGCGGCGGCCACCGCTCCCTCCGCTTCCACGGGCAACGAGGCCCTGCAGTACCTGCGGGATCTGTCGTCCACGGCCGACGGCCCCGATTCTCCGGCAGACGAGTCTTCGTCCTTCGCACGAAAAGCCACCGCGATGGGCTCCGTTCTTGGGATGCTCAACAAACCCCTGTCCTCCCTCTCCCGTTCCGAGCGAACCCCCTCCGGATCCCGCTCCAGCGATGGCGGCAGCCGCTGGCTGCGTTTCACCCTCGCCCCCGGCATCGAAGTGCACGTCCGCGACTCCGTTTTGCCTCCTCCTGCAGGCCCCCGGCGCCAGCAATGGCTCCAGCACCTCTTGGACCGGCTCAACGCCCTGCTCGACGCCGCCGACCGCTGAACCCGTTCCCCCGTCCCGCCGCTAACCTCCACCATGACCCGTCCCATCCTGCGCTTCCGGCCCCTGCGGCCGGCGGTTGCTTCCGATCGCCCCTCGACCCTCGATCTGCTGCTCACGATCACCCCACCGCCGGCGGCCGCAGGCGCCACCCTGCGCGAGCGGCCGCCGCTCAACCTGGCCCTGGTGATCGACCGCTCCGGTTCGATGAGCGGCACCAAGCTCAGCTACGCCCGTAAGGCGGCCCGCTTCCTGGCCGGCGAGCTCACCAGCCGCGATCGCCTCGCCATCGTCAGCTTCGACGACGAGGTGCAGATCGTCGTGCCCTCGCGGCTCGTGGCCGATCCCCAGCCCTTCATCGCCGCGATCAACACGATCCACAGCGGTGGCTGCACGGCTCTCTTCGATGGCTGGCGAGTCGGGGCCACCCAGGTGGCGGAGCATCTGGATCCCGGGGCGATGAACCGGGTGCTGCTGCTCTCCGATGGCCAGGCCAACGAGGGACTCACCAACCAGGAGCAGATCGCCGCCAAGGTGGCGGGTCTGACCCAGCGGGGCATCAGCACCAGTGCTTTCGGCCTCGGGGATGACTTCGACGAGGACCTGATGGGGGCGATGGCCGCCGCGGGCGATGGCACCCTGGCCCACATCGAAACCCCAAGCCAGCTGGCGGATCTCTACGCCTCCGAGCTCCAGGGACTGGCCAGCACCTTCGGGCGGCGGGTGAGCCTCGGGGTGCGAGGCAAGCACGGCGCCGAGGTGGTCGATCGGCTCAACGACCTCACGCCCACCACGGCCGGGAACCATCAACTCCCCAACCTGCGCGCCTGCCAGGAGCTCAACGTGGGCCTGCAGATCAACCTGCCCGCCTGGATCCCCGACCAGGAGATCCTCAGCGTGCGCCTGGCCTGGGAGGCCCCCGGCAGCGGCGAACGCCAGAGCCTGATCGAGCACCTGCAGTTGCCGGTGATGGAAAGCGAGGAGATCAAACAGCTGGACCCCGATGGGGCGGTAGCTGAGCAACTGGCCGTGTTCAAGGCCAACCGTGAACGCAACCGCGTCATCGCCGAACTCGATCGAGGCGATGTCGGCAGCGCCAGCGTCAGCCTGGGCAAGCTGTTCGGCGACCTGTCGGTGATGCCCGCCACCCCCAGGCTCACCCGGGAGCTCAACCTGCTCAGCGAGAAGCTGGCTTTGCTCAAGAGCGATCCGAAGCGCGGCCGCAAGCGCCTGCGCAACGAATCGCAGCGCTCCAGCCTCAACGTGTGGGAGAGCGACGATGAACAGACCTGAGGTGGTGGCGATCGGAAGGTGCTGGAGCAGCTGCTGGTGGCGCTGCTGGGCAGCGCGGTGAGCCAATGTCCAGCCGTGGTAGCTACCATTGGTCACTATCAGCTTGCGGCCTGCTATTGACATCGCCCGTCTTTTCCAATCGGGCCGCAGCCAGGCTGTGCGGCTGCCGAAGGACTATCGCTTCAGCGGAAACGAAGTAGTGGTCAAGCATTTCGGCAATGGGGTGCTGCTGTTGCCCATCGATGACCCCTGGCAAACCCTTGAGGCGGCTCTCGCAGCCTTTGAACCGGGATTCGTGCTCACCCGCGAGCAGCCCGAGGAGCAGATCCGGGACGCGATCATTCCATGATCTTGCTTGATACCAATATCTGCATCCACATCATCAATGCCAAGCCAGCAGCAGTTCTGTAACGGTTCAAGCGCTATCAACTCGGAGAGATTGGCCTTTGTGGCGTGGTTGCTGCTGAACTGGCCTTTGGTGTGGCCAAGAGTGGTTCGGCACGCAATCGCCAGGCCCTGGAGATGTTTTGTCCCCACTGGACGTTCTCCCGTTCGACGAGCGCGCTGCCTGGGCCTATGGAGATCTGCGTGCGGAGCTGGAACGCCGGGGTACACCGATTGGCTCGCTCGACACGATGATCGCGCCCCATGCCCTGAGTCTGCAGGCCACGCTGATCACCAACAACACCCGCGAATTTGCCCAGGTGAGCGGCCTGCAGGTTGAAAACTGGGTGCCGACGGCCTAGGCGGAGGCCGGGCAGGGATGAATGACCAGATCGCTGCTGGGGTTGCGGGTGATTTGCACGCGATCGGTGGCGAGACGGAACACGGCCGGGATACCCACGGCCTGGCCGTCCAGGAATCCGGTCATGGACGTGATCCGCAGGCTTACTGCAGCCGGCACCTGGAGGAGCTGGCGCTGCTGGCCGAAGAGCGCCTCATTCATAGTGAGTCCACAGCCTCAGCACCTTCACAACCCTCTCGTCGGGCAGCACCTGGTAGACAAGCCGGCGCTGGATGTTGAGCTGGAGGCGGGCTTCCGTGGCAGAAATGCTGGCCATCGAAGCGTTGATGCCATCGCGTACGTCAAAGCGTACCGCTTCTGGCCCTGGACCTGGCAAAGGTTGCGGCCGAGACCCCGAAGCGGTTCGAGGACCTCTTTGAGGCATTCAAGGCTGAAGCCCAGCAAGGTGTCTGGCGGCTGGGTTCTGTTCAGCGCCATCAAGGCCCTGGCTGGCGGCGACGCCAGAGGCGCAATGAGACTTCTAAGCGATCCTGATACCGCCCCACCTCCCGACAAAATGGCGGTGATTCCTGCCTGCCGCCTCCAACGCTTCACTGATGATCACCGCAAGCTCTTCAACGCTGGTGGCTTCTGTGATTTCAACCATGGCTGACCAACACTTTGCCCGCCTTGCGCGGCCGTTGCCGCTGCCGGAAATACTGCTGCATCTGCTCCTCAGGCAGCAGCTTGAGCTCATCCTCAAGTAGCCGGGGCCTTGCAGGTATTGACTAATCTTGCATGGCTATAGTTCTTGAACGAGTTAATCAGCCTTTGTGGCAGTTGCTTTGATGCCACTCCAAGAACGCAGGGTCGGGCTGGTTGGCTGAGTTGCCGGGGAGTGAGCCAAGCCGTTTTCCATGCAAAGCATAATACTTTCGCCCATTAGAAAATTCTTCTCTGATGCGCCTGCTGATTTCTACGTGAAATTCTTTTGTCAAAGTTAGGTATCCATTGTCAAAAAGTGTATGCGGATCAGATCTCATCAGGATTCCGTTGGGAATCTGGTGAGGTCCATTTTCTGAATATAGCTTGATATGTGCAGCTTCCAGGACCAGGCAAGGTCTTCTCTCCTGTGATAGCGCATCTGCGCGAGTACTCATCCATTACCACGATCCGGAAGCCACCCTGACCCAGCCTTGGCTTGATGATCTGTTCTTTGCCAAACCGCATTGTAGGTCCTTCATTTTCACCTTCTTCAGCCTTTGGCTCTAGTGAGAAAAAAGTCTGTGCGGCCTCAAAGAGCCTTAGCCCCTCGCTCCCCAGCAAGATCTCATAGCTTATCCCTGTAACGATATTGATATTGGGCGACCAGTCAGAAGGCGGATCTATCTTGCTTTCAAGATCTAAGTAAAGTGGTTGAGTCAGGACTGTTCATCCGATTGCTGGATTGTACTCGCTGTCACGTCGCAGCTCCTGAATCTTGCGGCGAAAGTGGAGAAAGTCGGGCATGCCATTCTTGTCCCCAAAAGCTTTCCATGTAAGTTCAGGTGGAAGGGTTATACGCCGAACAAAAAAGCCCCGTCAATAATTTTGTTCTCTGGGTACTTCAATTTAAACAGGAAAAGCTCGTTCGGCTCAAGCACCTTGAATGACTTGTCGCCCGGGGTCGCCAGAGATTCCTCTCCTCAGCTTTGCAGGATCTAAGGTATCGGAGCCGGTCCGTATCGGTAATGCCGACGTAGACCTTCATCGCTTAACTTTTCTGGGATTGGCCTTGAATGGGATCGATTGCTCCACGCCAGCCTGTTCGTGAATCATTCGGCCTAGTGGCATAGTCTGCAGTTCCACTGTAGCCTTATGACTGTTCTGCCATCGGACCGAATTGATAGCTTGCTGGTCGCTAGGGTGCAACCACAATGGGTTGATTAGTTCGGAGCTTTGCCACGACTCCACGATGGTCTTTGAGGGGGGCGCCCGCCGTCAGCTTGCAGTGGAGTGCCTGGATCTCATCAGGGGAAATAAGGGTCAGGTCGTAGAAGAAGCCGTTGCTCATGTGGCACCCGTCCGTCTCCGCTTCGCAAAGGTCAAATTCAGGCTGCATGAGGTAGTAGGCGGCACTCAACAGCCAGGAGATGCTGTTTCGGACCACCAGGGACACGGTCGCTATTGAGACCTCTGGCGTGCAGTTTGGCCGGTCATCAAGCCAATTGGGGAAACGCCAGTTTCACTTGTTCAACGGGTGCAACTGCAGCAGGCTCCGAGCTCAAACTCCTTGCTTCGCACCTGAGCGGGTATGCCCCATGCCCTTCCGCTTCCGCCGCAGCGCCCGCCTCGGCCCCCTGCGCCTCAATTTCGGCAAGAGCGGCCTCAGCTCCATTTCCCTGGGGGGGGGGCGCGGGGCGTCCCTCAACATCCCGGTGGCCCGCGCTGGTGGCCCCCGCACCACCGTGGGGCTGCCGGGCACCGGGCTGAGCTGGAGCGTGAAGCACGGCCCCGGGGCGCCGTCGGCGTCGGCGGCGGGCCTGCCCAACAGCCGCCGTTTCCGGCCCAGCCAGCTTGAGGCCCTCCGGCAGGGGTGCCTGGGGTGTTGCAGGAGCAGCTGTTCGCTCCCGGCTCCGGTGGCCAGCGGCTCTGGGAGCACAACCTGATCACCCGGCTGCTGGCCGATCCCACCATCGGCGGCCGCACCCAGGGGCTGCTGGCCGTGGTCGAAACGCCGGAGGCGATGCAGGCCTGCGTGAGGCGCGCGCAAGGCCAGGACGACGTGAAGCGCCGGGCCCATCGCTGTGTGGAGGCGGTGCAGGAAGCGCTGCGGCTGGTGAACGCCCTGGGCTGGGGCCCGTTACAAGGACTTATGGTTCAGCCATAATTATGGCCCTGGTATAAACTTCCCTAGCGTTGGCCGTTGTCTTCCGCCGTCCCCGGCTGGCCGCTGAGCTGGCCGGTCGTCTGCTCCATCCCGGTGTCCTTGACGAGGGCCTGCGGTCGGGGCTGTTCCTGTCGGGGCTGCGTCGGACGGGCAAAACCACCTTCCTGCTGACGGATCTGGTGCCGGAACTGGAGGCCCAGGGGGCGGTGGTGATCTACGTCGACCTCTGGAGCGACATCAAGGTCAGCCCGGCGACGCTGGTCTATGCCGCTGTCCGCCGCATGCTGACGGACCTGGTGACGCCAGCTTCCACGCCCCTGGCCCGGTTGCGCCGGCTCAGGGGACTGGATCTCGGTGGGCTGGGTTTTCGTTTCGGGTTCCAGTTGGAGCAGCTGGGGGAAACCGGTGGGGCAACCCTGGCCCAAGCCCTCACGGAGGTGGTCGATCAGGCCAGGGGCGATGTGGTGCTGATCGTGGATGAGGTGCAGCAGGCCATCACCACCGAGGAGGGCCAGCAACTGTTGCTGGCCCTCAAGGCCGCCCGGGACGCCATCAACCCCAGACCCTGACTGCCCGACACATCTCATCCGAGACGGTCATGCGACAGCCAGCAGTTGGGACTGGCGTGGCCGTGGCGGCAGGTCAATCCGCGTGAACCAGGGCTGTTTCTGCCGTCGTTGGACGCCGCG
>Ga0247832_1006577_pt1 | contig 12670 bp, 9 predicted proteins | sample LaCruzMarch2015__10_FD_192407 | JGI IMG/M metagenome (GOLD analysis project Ga0247832, IMG submission 192407) | Freshwater microbial communities from meromictic Lake La Cruz, Castile-La Mancha, Spain - LaCruzMarch2015_4m | ecosystem: Environmental > Aquatic > Freshwater > Lake | place: Spain... | reverse complement strand
GGGGACCAATTACGATCCTCCGCAACGATCTGGAAATCGTATTCTTTATTAGGCGGATGCGATGGCCGACTTCATAAAATTGACCTGATCGCCGGCCAACCCAACGGCGATGGCTTACCTTTGGAAGCTCCCACGCTCAGTACCCCCAGCGTCATTGGAAACATTGCGATTGTCCCTACTCAGCCGGGCGTGGTGCTGGCTATTGATGTCGAGACCAATACCATCCTTTGGAAATTCTCCAACCAAGAACTGTCCAATGACATCCGAGCTTGCTCGGCAGCCTTGGGCGAAGTACGCGATGGCAAGGTCCAAGGGATTGCTGTCGTTACCACTCGGAATCGAAGACTTGTGGGTTTGGACCTTCAAGACGGTTCGGTCCTATGGTCGTACACACTGAAAAAACGATCCGATGGTTCGCCAATCATTTGCGATGGCAGAGCCTGGGTGGGGGCGGCCGATGGAATGGTCTATGCCGTTGATCTGAAGACGGGAATGGAAACTTGGTCCTACCAGCTTTCTGGGCAAATTCTTGCATCGCCAGCTGTAGCAGACGGCAAACTCTATATCGCAACAGAAAAGGGTAGTATCGTTTGCTTCGGCCAAAAGTGAATTGATCTGGTCTCAGAATTTTAAATCGTCTATTCCTTATCCCTAGCGGCTTTCATGCCCCAGCGACCTTCATGATGGACCCACATGAGGGATCGGGCCACAGACATTTGAAATTCATCGATCAAAGTGCGATCAACGGACCATGGCACGCTCTGTACAGAACTCGTTTCAGCAATCTGCTTCCTACATGGGGCACGTGCGTCTGTATGTTGCGTTGCTTTTACCTGGGATGATTGCAGGCCTCTTTTCTGGATGCCAACAAGGACCAGGTGGTATGGCCATGCGTCAATACCAACAAGATAGCGATCGATTGCTCAGTGAATTTCGAGCCCAGAAAAAACGTGCCGAGGAACTGGAGGCAAGGAACGCTCAATTAGAACAACGCCTCGCCGAAAGCGAAAAGCTACTTGCACTGGGACCCAGTCCGAAAGGGAACTCTCGCAGTCGTTCTTCCAGTAATCGCTCCTTAGGGGAAGCTGTTGATTCCCGTCGAGCTGGCATCACCTTGTCCGAACGGGACTCGACCCGGTCCAGCTTAAGCCGGAATCCAACCAAGTCTGGCTTACCTGACGTGACGCCTGGCACGCCGGGGCGTTTTACATCAGGTCTCAACAACACGGGCAACAATCTAGATCCGATTTCGCTAGGTGGCTCGGGCGAAGACCTGCGCGGTGACAGCAGCCGCGAATCGCAATGGCGCCCCATCTCAAAACCAAGTCGCTAATCCAAGCTTGCCATTCTGAGCCGCAGGCGCTAGCGCGGATTATTCATAACCCGAAGCGTAACGGACTGTTGATTTCATGGTACGACGGACTTCCTAGTCCGTCGAATTTCCAACGGACGGACTGGAAGTCCGTCGTACCATCCTTACCCAATAACGACATCACTAAAGCAACAAGCCGTTACGCTTCGGGTTATGAACAATCCGCGTTAGCGGCGAGAAGGAATGCATACAAAGAAAGACGGGCGCGGCTAGCACCCACGACTCAAGTTGACCGCGGTGCCTAGAACGGCCTATGCAAGCAGCTCGTGCACAACGCGACCATGAACGTCGGTCAACCGGAAATCGCGACCGCCATATCGATACGTTAACTTCTCGTGATCGATTCCAAGTAGATGCATCAACGTTGCATGGAAATCATGCACATGCACTCGGTTTTCTCTCGCATAGTATCCATACTCATCGGTCTCGCCATAGGAGAATCCGCGTTTCACACCACCTCCTGCCATCCAATAGGTGAACCCATGCGGATTGTGATCTCGACCGTCGGTTCCTTGCGCCGTTGGCGTCCGACCGAACTCCGCCCCCCAAATCACAAGAGTCTCATCCAACAAGCCTCTCGCCTTCAAATCTTGCAGCAAGCCCGCAATCGGCAAATCCACTTGCTTGGCCAGTACTTGATGCTGAGCGCGTAGGGCATCGTGCTGATCCCAATAACTGTGACTGACTTGCACAAATCGCACTCCCGATTCGCTAAGCCTTCGTGCTAACAAACATTGCTTCCCGAAATTCTCTGTTTCCTTGGCATCAATTCCATACATCTTCAGCGTGCTTTCGGTCTCGCTCGATTGATCTAACACACCGGGTGCCTCCGCCTGCATTCGAAATGCCAACTCCATGGATTGAATGCGTGCCTCCAAGTGGGAATCGCGACCGACCGATTTCAAATGCCCCTGATTCAGCGATTGAGCAAGATCCAACTGAGTTCGTAGATCCGCTTCACTGAGTTCCGGATTCTTGAGATTGCTGATCCCGGAAGCTAAGTTGCCAATCCGAGTCGCTTGATGCTCGGCGGGCAAGAAGGCCGAACCAAAATTTTGAACTCCACCATGACCTAGCGTTGCATTGATGGTCACGAAACTTGGCAAGTTTTCATTCTCACTCCCCAATCCATAGCTGATCCAAGCGCCCATACTGGGTCGAACAAACGTATCGCTACCGGTGTGAATCTTCAGCAATGCCCCACCATGCGCTTCATTCGATCCATGCATCGACTTGATAAAACAAAGGTCATCGACGCACTTCGCTACTTCTGGAAACAACTCGCTGACCCATGCACCCGATTCACCATGCTGTGCAAATGCCCATGGGCTCTTGAGCAAGTTGCCCGTCTGCGAAAACTGCACTCGTGGCTTCTCAAAAGGCAGAGGCTTCCCATCGTCTTTTATCAACTGCGGCTTGTAATCGAACGTGTCGACTTGGGATGGCCCTCCATGCATGAACAAAAAGATGACCCGCTTCGCACGCGACGGGAAATGCAGCCCATCCAGTGCTTTGGATCCCATGCCATGCGACTGCTGATGCAATAGCGAGGCAAGCATCCACGCTCCAAAACCACAACCTGCATTGCCAAGCATGGCACGCCGGGAAAAATCGGTTCTATTCCACATACAGAAACTCGTTGGTTAACAACATCGCACGGCAAATCTTGATCCAGGTTTCAAGGCTGGAATGACAGTTTTCGAGCGAATCGAAGCTCGCCGCGCCTTGCTCATCCTTTCGGCTCGATGCAATACTCTGAACGATCTGTTTTTCGACACTGGTTGCAGATCTTCCAAACACCCGCCTAACGACCTGCTCTAGCCGCACTGCATCATTGCCGCCTTCGCTCCAAATCTGACTGGCAAGTTGACGCCCCACTTCCAGCGGCAATGGATGATTCATCAGATAAAGTGCTTGGTGCGGCACAATCGTCGTAGGACGCCGGTCGACCGACACGCCAGGCTCCACAAAGTCAAAAGTGGTTAAAAAGTCGGACATGGCTGCCCGATTCACTTCCAAATAGACGGTTCTTCTTGTCGACCCAATCTTGCTGGCCCAAACTGCTCGCGCGTCCGGTGCTGCACTCGCAGCGGTCGCCTCACCACCGACTCGGGTATCTAGCAAGTCAACCATCGAAAGCAACGAATCGCGAAGTGGTTCAATCTCCAATCGACGTCGATTCTGACGCCACAGAAGTCGATTATCAGGATCCACCTGCTCCGAATGCGAATTCGATCCGGTAGACATTCGATACGTAGCGGACAACACAATAAGTCGATGCAAATCTTTGATCGACCAATCGTTTTCTACGAACGTATTGGCCAACCAATCCAGGAGCTCGGGGTGGGTTGGTAATTGCCCTCGCAAACCAAAATTCGATCCGGTGGATACCAAGCCTGATCCAAAATGACCTTGCCATATGCGATTCACCATCACACGCGCCGTCAGCGGGTTTTGAGCATCCGCGATCCAATCCGCCAGCTCCAATCTGCCAGAACTGGTAGGAGCCATCTGCAACGTATCGGTCACTGTCCCCTTACGTAAAATGGTTGGTACAGCGGGCGCAAGCGGCTCACCCGCCATTTGCAAATGGTTGCCCCGAACATGCACGGAAACAAGCCGGACCTGGGACTCCTGAACCGCCATCGCTTTGGGTAACCTCGGCCTAGACTTGGTAAGCTCCTCATGGACTTGCTTCAGCTTTGCAAGTGACTCCTTCTCGGAATCGTTCAAAACACTTTCCAGTTGCTTCAAAGGCTCAGGCGCATCCGCCGCTACTGCATGCCGTTGCATCAGTTCCGAAGTGTGCTGCTGCACTTGCAAATTCGCTTGCTCTATTTTCGCATCATGGACAGCCATGTTACGAACGATCTCCGAATCCGGAAGCTCACGTTCATTCCACTGGGCAACGTGATTCAAATGCTCCATCGATTTCGTACTGTGAAAGACACTTGCCAGCGCATAATAGTCACTGGCTAAAATCGGATCGAACTTATGATCGTGACACCGAGCGCATCCGATCGTCAAACCAAGAAACACTTTGCCCACCGTGTCGATTTGCTCGTCTACGAGGTCGGCAACCAATTTCGGCTTGTCCTGTTCCGCTAACATCTTAGGTCCGATGACTAAAAATCCTGTAGCTGCGATCAATCGCCTTTGTTCGGCTTCGCTTAGCGAGGACGCTTGTGGGTTGCTCGGCGACGCTTCTGGATTGCTCGGCGAAATCAAAAGATCGCCTGCGAGTTGCTCGCGCACAAAAAGATGGTACGGTGTATCGCGATTGAACGAATCGACAACATAATCGCGATATCGCCAAGCCACGGGATATGCATGATTCTCGTCCGCTCCGTTGGAATCCGCATATCGGGCTAGATCCAGCCAGTACCGACCCCAACGTTGTCCATAGGTTGGCGATGCAAGCAACGCGTCAACAGTCCGCTCGTAGATATCAGGTTCCGCGCTTTGCTCAAATGCCATGGACTCTTCTGGAGTCGGCGGAATTCCGACCAGATCGATATAGACTCGTCGAAGCCATGTCGCACGACTCGTTTCTTCAACAGGTTGAACCCCTGCCGCATTTCGCTTCTGCTCGACAAATGAATCGATGGGATTCCTACACCACTCCGAAGAAGCCTTGGCAGGATTGACTGCTGTACGAGGTTGAAACGACCAAAAATTCTTAGCACCCTCCCAATCGACCGTAAGGCTCGGAGCAACCGTAGCCGCCTCGTCACGTGGATCCGGTGCCCCCATGGCGATCCATTTCGCAAAATCATCGATCACTTGGTCCGAAAGTTTGCCAGAAGGTGGCATCTTTAAATCGTCGTATCGCAGCGCGCCCAGAATCAAACTCTGGTCCGGGTTTACTGGATCGATCGAGCTTCCCGAATCACCCCCTAGAGTAACTCCCTTGCGAGAATCCAAAAGCAACCCGCCCTTGGATTCCCCCGATCTCGCAGAATGACATTCGTAACAATGCTCGACAAGCACAGGTCGAATCCGTTCCTCAAAGAATGCCATTTGATCTTCATCGAAAGACCAGGTGTTGCGTGCAAACCAAGGAAAAACCAAACTCACAAAAAAGCAAGCGATGGCGAGCTTGCTTGAAAGAACACGTCTTACACTGCTTGATAAAATCATGGCGGGAGATTGGGATTGCGTGAAGCAAGGCGGGGGGCAACAAGACTAAAAAGATACAGCCGAAGAAAGTAGCAGGCACGCTCCGCCGTGCCGTCCGCAATCCAGCATTTGCTGGAACTCCGGGTGGACGGCACATGGAATGTGCCTACTACTTTGATTTTTGTCGGCTGAGTCTTGAAAACGTTTGTACCGAATCTCTTAGAATACCCAAGGCACCTCAAAAATGCCAGTTAGGCGTCGTCCCGCCAAGTTGGATTCAACCCATGTGCTTAGGTTTTCGATCAAAATGAGCTACCATGGATGTGTAGGATGCACAGCCGACACCTTCCTCCAACTCCCCACCCGAGCGCTCCACTCTAGGAAATGACTATGAACTGCAATCGATTCTTCTCCTTATCCTTGGCAATCGCATGCCTTCTATTTTGCAATGCAAGCGTCGTTCAGTACGCATGCGCCGAACTCCCTGGCGATTCCTCTAAGCTTCCCAAGGCAAAACGCATTGTGTTTCTTGGTGATAGCATCACGTACGCTGGCGGGTACGTTTCTGCGATTGAAACCGCCTGGATTGCAGAAGCCCCTGACCAGGCCGCAGAACTCATCAATCTAGGACTGCCCAGCGAAACCGTCTCAGGCCTCTCCGAACCCGGACACGCGGGCGGCCAGTTCCCTCGTCCAAACCTTCACGAACGACTCGCTCGCATCTTGGACCAAACCAAGCCAGATCTCGTCATCGCATGCTATGGCATGAACGATGGCATCTACTATCCCAACAATGAAATGCGTTTCAGTCAATTCAAATCGGGTATGGAACGGTTGCACAAAGAGGTTTCCGATAGCGGTTCATCCATGATCCATTTGACTGCAGCCTTCTTCGATGCCTTGCCAATCCAAAGTCGGCTCCTGCCCGCTGGACGTGATGAATACCCACAGCCCTACGCTGGCTACGATGACGTATTAGAAGACTATTCAAACTGGCTATTGAGCAAACGCAAGGACGGATGGATCGTGCTTGATCTGCATGCTGCCATGAAGAACGAGATCATGAAGCGACGCTTGGTTGACAGCGCCTTTACCTTTGCGTCCGATGGAGTCCACCCGAATGCAGAAGGCCAAGCAGTCATTGCCCGTCCACTCGCAGAACATTGGGGACTGACCATCAACGACCAAGGCCTGCCCAATCACCCGCAAGCAAACGCCATTCATGCTATCGTGGCTCAAAAGCAATCCACGCTCAAGCACGCATGGCTCACCGCAACACGGCATCTTCGGCCTGGTATCGAAACGGGTATCTCTGTTGCAGAAGCGGAATCCAAAGCGCAGGAATGGAACCGCCAAGCGATAATTCTCGCGAAAGCCCAACCCAAAAACTAATCTGCCACAGGCTCTGGCTCATCACTTCGAAAATAACCGCACTGACGCAGCGGTTGTGGCGGGTACTTGGGCCACTGGCTTGGCGTTTGTTGCGATTGACACAACATGAAAACCGATCCTTTGCCGGACACAATGGTTCGATGGTCTAAGCATCGCAGGCAAACAGATTGAGCCAACAACGGCTGCTGGCACGCCAATAGATCAGCTGCTTTTGGATCCATCTTGATTTCCTAAACGCTAAGATTTTGCGACAATCGCGCGAAGAACTTTTGGCAACGGAAAGTAGACCTCTTCCTTACGGACAACCTGCTCCTCGACCGTTGCATCAAAATGATCTTTGAGCCATTGGATCGTGTTTTGAACGACCAGCTCGGGGGCACTCGCACCCGCAGTGATCAACACCTTCTGCCCTCGCTGGAACAGCGTGGCATCTAAATCTTGCGGACCATCCACAAGATAGGCTGGTCGATTGGATTCTTGAGCCAGTTCGCGCAGACGTTGCGAGTTGCTGCTGTTTTGACTTCCCAGAACGACCACAACGTCTGCCTGGTCACAAAGCAGGCGAACCGCTTCCTGGCGATTCTGAGTTGCATAACAAATGTCTTCTTTGGGGGGACCAACGATCCACGGGAAGCGATCTTTCAATCGTTGAATAATCCGATTGGCATCGTCAACACTGAGAGTCGTCTGAGTCAAATAAGCCAACTTGGTGTCCGGCGAAAAGCTTAACGCATCCACGTCAACTGTGTCTTCTACCAAAACGATGGCCTCGGGCGCCTCCCCCATCGTGCCGATCACTTCGTCATGACCTTCGTGGCCGATCAGCATAATCGTATAGTGCTCTTTGGCAAATTTGATTGCCTCCAAATGCACTTTCGTCACCAAAGGACAAGTTGCATCGATGGCATTCAAGCGTCGTTCTTTGGCGACTCGACGAATCTCAGGCGACACTCCATGAGCAGAAAAAAGAACGGTGGAATCCGTTGGAATCTCTTCCAGCGAATTCACGAAAACCGCCCCTTTTCCCTCGAAGGTTTGCACCACATGCTGATTGTGAACAATCTCGTGGTAAACGTAGATCGGTGGACCAAAATGGTTCAGCGCAAGCTCAAGGCTCTGAACTGCCATGTTGACGCCAGCGCAAAAACCTCGCGGTGCAGCAAGAATTATTTTCATTCGGTGATCTTGTCCTAAAGCGGTATGCCAATTTGTAGATATGATAGCGGGATGTCACCCCTTCGCGAAGCCTCTTCGGCTGAACCAAACACCCCAAAATCCCCCAAATCGCCACCTCGATCCGGCGAGTCGCTGGTGCTGAACGACCTTGCTCGGTTCGGCCCCAATTGCCATGGGTACGAAATGTCCGTACCCGAATCCGAAAGATACTGCAAAAACCTTGCATTAAATCACTACGAGAACTTTTCCGTCGCTAGTTTCTTGCTCCCCAAATCGATTCGCCAAGATTTTTACAATGTTTACGCTTATTGCCGCTGGTCCGACGATCTCGCGGATGAAACACCCAGTTCGATCGATTTGCTGCAATGGTGGCGGAACGAACTGATAAAATGCTTTGCTGGAAAAGGCGAACATCCTGTTTTTGTCGCGCTTCGCTCCACTCTCCTGCGACACCCATTGCCCATGGAGCCCTTTGAGAAACTGCTCGACGCATTCTGCCAGGATCAACATGTTATTCGCTACGAGAACGACAATGAAGTTTTGGCTTACTGCTCCGGCAGTGCGAACCCAGTTGGTCGCATCCTTTTGGGGCTGGCAAAAACCACCCACGCCGATGCAATCCGGCAAAGCGATTTGGTATGCACAGGCCTTCAATTGGCCAACTTCTGCCAAGACATTCGGCGGGATGCACTTCGCAATCGAATCTATCTACCCCGATCACGGTGGACCCCTTATTCGATTTCGCAGCAGGATATCTTGCAAGGGACCAAATCGGCCCCCTTGCAGAATGCGCTTCGCGATTGGGTCTACTACGCTCGCGAGCATTTGGTCCAGGGACTCCCTTTGGTCCAACAAGTCCCGCGATGGCTGGCTCGCGATGTTCAATTGTTCGTTCGCGGTGGACTTAGTATTTTGGAAAACATAGAGCGGGCTGGATTCGATGTATGGAACCGCCCGATCGAGGTCACGAAATCTCAAAAGCTCCTGTTGCTCGGGAAGGCGATTCTTTTTCCACGATCCATTCGCACTCGCAAATTCACTAGCAATCTCACTGGTAATCTCCCTGGTCAAGTAATCGGTCGACCTTTGGCATGAACGAACTATCAAAGTCCTACCAAGCCTGCTATTCCATCGCAAAAAAAAGCGGCTCCAGCTTTTTTCGATCCTTTGGATTGCTTTGCCAACCTCGTCGCGATGCCATGATGGCTCTGTATGCTTTTGCTCGACTCGCGGATGATGCGACCGATGCGAACGATACTTTTGACGGATTGCAATCCACCCCCAATCACAACACAACGGCCGATGCGAGAAGTTGGAATGCATCCCGATGGCACCAGTGGATCGACCAACTTGCCAACCACGACAATGCCCCCCTGAACGAATCGATTAGCCGTTCTTCCTTGCCCTGCCTAGAAAGCATCCGCCTGGCATTGCAAGATTCGGTGCAACAATTTGCAATTCAGGAATCGGCATTGCATGACATTGTGTCCGGCGTTGATATCGATACGGTGGGTCCGGTTCGACTGGATAGTTGGGAAGAGACTCAGGAGTATTGTTATCTTGTCGCTTCCAGTGTAGGTGTGGCGTGCCTAGCCATTTGGGCGAAGACCATAGGAGCCCCGCCCAGCGAAAGCACTCGACAAGCAGCTCTGGACTGCGGGGTTGCGTTCCAACTGACCAATATCTTGCGAGACCTTGCGGAAGATGCGCGTCGCGGCCGTATCTATCTTCCTCAACAAGACCTTGACCGTTTTGGCATATCGACGGAACGCTGGCTGCAGATGGGACAGCAGCCAAGCGTTTTTGCATTGAATGAACTTGGTGACTGGCGAGGGCTGATTCGTCTCTATGTGGAACGCGCTCATGCCCATTATGAACTTGGCTGGCGGGTGGCTGGCGAAATCGCTCTGGATGGTCAACGCATGTTCTCCTTGATGTGGCACACCTACCGCGAGCTTCTTCTGCAAATCGAACAGGCTCCGGAATGCATTTGGCAAGGACGCATCGGCGTAACCGCGGCTCGGAAATGCCAATTGCTGGCCAACCATATCGCAACTCCTTGGTTTCAAAAGCAACTAGCGAACAACGCACCATTGCTGGCTGAACCCGTTACCGAAAAACGTAACCCATGGCCTAAAGAAGGACTTCGAGTCGCCGTCATTGGCGCGGGTCTAGCGGGAATCAACGCCGCCATGCACCTTGCCAGAAACGGGGCGCAAGTCACTTTGATTGAATCGAAGAATCGAATCGGCGGACGCGTGGGCTCGTTCATCGATGCCAGTTCGGGACAAGCCGTCGATTACTGCCAGCATGTGGGAATGTATTGCTGCAAAGCTCTTCAGCAATGGCTGGAGGATACGGACCAAAAATCGTTGTGGACCGAACAAGATTCGCTCCATTTTGCTTCCTCGCACGGGAAGCGGATTCAGATCAAGTCTTGGCCCTTGCCCGCCCCTTTCCATCTGTCGGGCTTGCTTTGGAAATGGCCGGGGCTGAAGCTTGCGGATCGCGTGCGAGTTGCCAGCGGGCTACTCAAGTTATTACGACTGAAGCGAAGCGAAGAACATTCCTCAGTGCTTGCAATCGATTGGTTGAAGGAAGCAGGGCAAACCGAAGCGTGTATCAAAAATTTCTGGGCAACCATTTTGGTGAGCGCACTTGGGGATCAGGTGGATCGTGTGACCTTAGGTGCGACCCGCAAAGTGCTTGTTGATGGCTTTGCGGCAGACCGTCGCGCGTATCATTTGCTGGTTCCGAATTTGCCTCTTTCCGAAATCATGGACGATCGGGTCACCCAGGCACTGCAGGCACAAGGAATCGCGCTGTCGTTGGGTTGCGGTGTGAAGAGTATGGAACGGGACAATCAAGGCTTATTTCGCTTAAGCCATGTTGCCGATCCAGCCAACGCTTCGAACATGTCGCGGCCTTCATGGAGCGATGTGAAATTTGATTCAGTTCTTTGCGCCGTCCCTTGGCATGCGGTGGAGGCAATCTTGCCGGAATCGATGCGGCATCATTTGTCGAACGAGGGACGTTCACCGAGCTTGATGGATTCCTCTCCCATCACAGGCATACACACTTGGTGGGATCGTCCATGGTTGCAGGAGCCGCATGCCATTTTGATTGATCGCTTATGCCAATGGGTCTTTCCAGCACCGGAATCCGCGCACGGATCGCCGGGCAGTTCAGCATCGAATGCGACGTCGCACGCGGCATCGACAGAGCATTATTATCAGATCGTCATCAGTGGTTCACGGATGTTGCCAAGGGGTGATGCGGAGGGAGTGCTTAAGATGGTCAAGCAAGACTTGGCGGAGATCTTTCCGGAATCGGCGGTAGCCACGATGTTTCGAGGCAAGGTCGTGACTGACCCCAACGCGGTGTTTTCCGTATCGCCGGGCCATGAATCGAGTCGATTAACAGCCAACGAGTTAGCGGACCAAGGTATCTGGCTCGCAGGCGATTGGACTCAAACATCGTGGCCAGCGACGATGGAGGGTGCTTTACTTTCCGGTGCCAAGTCCGCCGAAGAGCTGTTAACCACCTTCAGTCGCCCCACCAAGCTAATTTGATGTTTGCTTCTGTGGCGTGCTCACGTGCAACTTCGTTGAACAGTCAGGTGCAGGCGTAGCAACGCAGCAAAGCCCCAAGCTTCCGTCGAGCTTGCCTCGGCGGAGCTAACAATTGAGAGCTACTAAGCTTTCCAAGACTGAGAAACCGATAAAACGGGATATTTTCAAGGGGGGGTGCGATTGCTTTATCCACGCGTTCTTCGAGCAGAATTAGTGGGCAATGGTTTTGCTTTAGAACCACCCAAGGGGGCAGCGAAATGTCTTTGAATACAAAGACGCGATTCGCGGAAAAAGCGAATTGAAACCAAGCACATTGTATTCATCAAATCTTCACTGAAGCTTCCTCGAAGAATCGTTGAAATTGGCATTCTCCGTCTTTACACTGCGATCAGCCATGGAGTGGTTCGTAATCCCGTCGAAATAGCATCGTGCGATTGTTGATTTACCTGACGCGGGCATCGAGTTTATTTATCGGAGAGTGATTGGGGTTTATATGTTGAAGAATATTTTGTTGGCTGGGTTTTTTTTGATTACGTGTGCGAGTCACGGATACTCGGAAGTCTTACTTGGTTGGAATACAAGTGGCAATTTAGGAACCGAAACCACGGAAGCAAGTACGACAAACTTCGCAGGAATCAACTCAGCCAATTTGACATTGGGATCGGGTGTGACGGCGGCGGGCAATGGAAACAGATTTGGGGGCTCAAACTGGTTTAATACTGGAAATGCAAACCCGAGTACTCTTGCTAACGCGATCGCTGGAAATGATTTCATACAATTTATTGTCAGTCCGACAGCTGGAAATCAATTTACCGTTACTTCTTTTGACTTTATTTGGGATCGCTCAGGTACGGGGCCGAGTTCTGTGGCGCTGTTCTCTTCAGTTGATTCCTTCACGAATAGTTTAGGAAGTGTTGCGAATCTGACGTCGGGTGGTTCATCCTTAACGACTTTTCGAAGCATTTCGATAAATGGTATTTCGAACGTTTCGACATCAACCACGTTCAGATTGTATGGATTCGGTGCAACGGCGACTGGA
>Ga0247832_1006574_pt1 | contig 12676 bp, 9 predicted proteins | sample LaCruzMarch2015__10_FD_192407 | JGI IMG/M metagenome (GOLD analysis project Ga0247832, IMG submission 192407) | Freshwater microbial communities from meromictic Lake La Cruz, Castile-La Mancha, Spain - LaCruzMarch2015_4m | ecosystem: Environmental > Aquatic > Freshwater > Lake | place: Spain... | reverse complement strand
GAATGGATAATGACTGCAACCTCATGACCAAAGGTGGGGTCGTAGGAAATACAGTTCGGAATCACCGAAGAGAGGATATGACTATGTCCATCCTCGTGCTGAAGGCCTTCACCATTCAGTGTTGTTCGGCCTGCGGTGCCGCCTAATAAAAATCCGCGTGCTCGCATATCGCCTGCGGCCCAGGCCAGGTCACCGACACGCTGTAAACCAAACATCGAGTAGTAGATATAAAACGGAATCATGATCCGGTTATTCGTTGAATAACTTGTCGCTGCAGCGATCCAGGAACTCATACCGCCGGCCTCGTTGATGCCCTCTTGCAGGATCTGGCCTTTCACATCCTCTCGGTAATACATCACCTGATCACGGTCGACTGGCTCATATTTCTGCGGCTCTACCGAATAGATTCCAATCTGTCTAAACAACCCCTCCATACCAAAGGTGCGCGCCTCATCGACAAGAATCGGCACGATTCTTGGGCCCAGAGATTTATCGCGCAACAACTGCGTCAAGCATCTGATATAGGCCTGCGTGGTTGAAATTTCACGGCCCTCTGCGGTGGGCTCCAGAACCGGCGCAAAGACATCCAGTTTAGGTACCTGTAGCGCCTCATCCGCCTTCTGACGCCTTGCGGGCAGATACCCACCTAGCGCCTGACGCCGCTCGTGCAGGTACTTCATCTCGGGCGTGTCGTCTGCGGGTTTATAAAACGGAATATCGTGCAACTTGTCATCCGGGATTGGAATACCAAACCGATCTCGGAACTCGTGTACGGTCATGTCGTCAAGCTTTTTGGTCTGGTGGGCCGTGTTGCGCCCCTCTGCCACCTTGCCCATTCCGTAGCCTTTGATGGTCTTCACAAGGATGACCGTGGGCTGGCCTTTGTGTCTGACGGCTGCCGAAAATGCCGCGTAGATTTTGTTCGGGTCATGGCCACCCCGGTTTAAACGCCAGATGTCATCGTCCGTCATGCGGGAGACCATTTCGAGCAGCTTCGGGTGCTTACCAAAGAAATGCTGGCGAACATAGGCGCCGTCATTTGCTTTGTAGTTTTGATACTCGCCATCCACCGTGTCCATCATGACCTGCTGCAAGATCCCATCCTTATCTTTCGCTAGCAAGGGATCCCAATAAGACCCCCAGATCACTTTGATGACATTCCAGCCTGCGCCCCTAAAGTCACTCTCAAGCTCTTGGATAATTTTTCCATTACCGCGGACGGGGCCGTCGAGCCGCTGGAGGTTGCAGTTCACTACAAAGACTAGGTTATCGAGCTTCTCGCGGGCGGCCATCCCAATAGCGCCCATCGATTCCGGCTCATCCATCTCACCGTCGCCACAAAACGCCCAGACCTTACGCTCTTCGGTATCTGCAATGTCGCGGGCGTGTAAGTATTTGAGAAACCGCGCCTGATAAATAGCCATCAGTGGGCCAAGCCCCATCGACACCGTGGGGAACTGCCAGAAGTCTGGCATTAATTTTGGGTGTGGATAGCTCGAGAGCCCTTTGCCATCGACCTCGCGACGAAAGTTAACGAGGTGCTCCTCTGTGATTCGGCCCTCTAGAAAGGCGCGCGCGTAAATCCCCGGGGATGCATGGCCTTGGATAAATAACAAATCAGCGCCACGTGGGTGCTGTGGCCCCTTCCAGAAATGGTTAAAACCAATACCCAGCATGTTGGCGAGCGACTGAAAGCTCGCAATGTGGCCACCGAGGTCCCCTTCGCCACGGTTTGTTCTAACGACGGTCGCCATTGCATTCCATCGCATCCATGAACGCAGACGCTCCTCGTATTCCTGGTTGCCTGGGCAGTGCTCCTCGAGCGCCGTTGGAATCGTATTCACGTAGGCCGTATTACCCGAAAAAGGAATAAATCCCCCCGTGCGGCGGGTCTTATCAATGAGTGTCTCGAGGATGAACTGAGCGCGCTCAGGCCCCTCTCTCTCGATCACAGCCTCGAGGGATTCGAGCCACTCACGGGTCTCGACCTCGTCCATATCGACGCGTTTCGGCTCACTCATTTGGGACTCCTTCTTTTGGTTTTCCCCATTGTCCGCAGGAGCTTAACCCCAAGGCAAGCTGTTTTTCACTATGCGGCACTTAATTTCACATTACAAAAAATAGATCCCTCGCTACACTTGGACGTAATTGCCCTATCGCCCCTATGACACTCAACCCAAGTTCGGCTGCACCGCCGCCCTACCAGCCCCCAACGCAGGCCAAGCTGCCAAGCAGACGATCGCAGCGTTGGATGTTACTCACGCCATTACTGGCCCTGATTGTGCTGGCGGGTTTGATGGGCGCGATCATCTGGTATCTCACAGCGGCCGAAGAAAGCCAACGCGAGCAAGCCCTAAGAAATGATGTCGACAGCACGCAGCGCAGCATTCGTGAAAAGCTTGAACGCAACGAGGGTGAACTTACCGCCTTTTCGCTTCAATTCCAGAGCACACCCTCCACACAGTCGCTCCAACGATTTGCCCAGATCTTTTTCTCCAAAAATCCTGAGATTGCATTTGTGGGCTGGATCGACAACACCGGCATCGTGCGTCATGTGGTGCCCACTCAAGATAACCCGATTCAGAATTTTGGTGCCGCCGGCAGACCCGCCACCGGCGAATCCCGGCGAAGCGCACTGCGAATGGCCTCGAACACCAAAAAGCCAACCTACTCAGTGCCGGTCACCGTTAGGTCGGGCGATGTCAATATTGACTATCACGTGCCACTGATTCACGAGGCGGAATCACGAGGAACGCTGGTTGCGACCTATTCATTGCAAAGCCTTCTGCTCTCTGCCGTTCCTACCGAACTTGGTAATCGAGTGGCCTTTAGCCTGATTGACGAGAAAGGCCGCTGGATCTCGCAGACCCGAGATTCCAAAACACTGATCGGAAAGCCGTTTTACGAGGTGGGCCTGGACCCCCTCACCGGTCTTGTAAAGCTTAGGGGCTATAACACGCAGCCCACGAACTTTCGTTATAACGACGTCATTACGATTCTGATCGTTGGACTCGTGCTGCTCGGGGGGGTGACACAGATTGTTATCTGGCGTAATACCCGTACTCGTGTCGGTATCGAGCGGGCACTCGCCGAGGAGACCGCCTTTCGACGTGCGATGGAAAACTCGATGTCCACCGGGATGCGCGTGATTGATCTGGCCGGACGCATCACCTATGTCAATCCTGCCTTTAGTCGAATGGTGGGTTATAGCACCGAAGAGCTCACAGGCAGTGGACCCCCCTATCCCTATTGGCCTGCTCAGACACAGGCCATGCTCAAGAAGAATCTTGAACGAATGCTCACAGGCGAGAGCCCTCCATCTGGCCTACCCATCAACATTCGACGTAAGGATGGGTCGAGCTTAATTGTACGTATGTATACCTCGCCCTTAATTGATCAGACCGGAAAACAGACGGGCTGGATGACCTCGGTGACTGATATCAGTGAGCAGACCCGAATCCGCCAGGAACTTGCACAGGCGCAGGAACGATTTATCACCGTGCTCCAGGCACTTGATGCAGCCGTCTCGGTGGCACCACCTTCGCCCGATGATGAACTATTATTTGCAAATCAGGCCTATAAGAAATGGTTTGGTAATACGCTGTCGAGTGGTCACCGTGCACTCTGCGACACCTCGGTCGGACCGTGGGCAGATATCCGAGAGATCTACAGCCCCTTAGCACAACGCTGGTTCGAGGTACGTATGCGAAATATTCAGTGGGTCGATGGACGCGCTGTCGAACTCATGGTGGCCACTGACATCACCCAAGAGCGGGCCAATGAGCAAGCGCAACGCGAACAATATGATCGCCTTCAGCAGACAGCCCGATTGGTCACGATGGGGGAGATGGCCTCGTCGCTGGCCCACGAACTTAATCAGCCCCTCACCGCAATTGCAAACTACACCTCCGGAGCCGTGTCGCGTTTGCGCCTAGCCCAGTCCAAGAACGAGCAGATCCCCAATGAAGATCTCATTGATCTCTTGGGCAAGACTGCCCGGCAGGCGGAACGTGCTGGCCAGGTCATCCGCCGGATTCGCAGTTTTGTGAAGCGTAATGACCCGATTCGTAAGCCCACTGAGGCCCGACTGATTCTGGCCGAATCAATTGGCCTCGCAGAGATCGATGCCCGAGAACGCGGCATTGATATCGTTCAAGAAATCGACAACAATCTCCCACTATTAAACGTCGACCCAATTCTGATTGAGCAGGTGTTACTCAATCTTGTCAAAAACGGCCTCGAGTCTATGAAAGACTCTCCCCACCGATCCCTGGTCGTGCAGGTCGGGATGGGGGACCAGCAGGTGATCTTTTCGGTCCTTGATCGCGGCCATGGCGTTGAAGAGGAGATGCAGGAAAAGCTCTTCGATTCCTTCTACACCACCAAGCCCGACGGCATGGGGATGGGCCTCAATATCTGCCGCTCCATTATTGAGTCACATCAGGGCCGACTCTGGTTTGAAAACAACCCCGAGGGCGGATGCACGTTTCGGTTTACATTACCGGTATTACCAGCAAATCTGGCCAGTAACCTATTGATGCCAACGGAGGGCCCCAGAACATGACCGCGGAGTCGAGCCAATTTCGCAGCGCAACCCAAGAGATCGTCTATGTCGTTGACGACGATGAGGCCGTGCGCGATTCCTTACGCTGGCTTCTCGAGGGGCAGGGATTCCGAACCACCGTGTTTGATAGCGCCGAGCGCTTTCTAAGCGCCCTGCCGGTAGGTATGACCGGCCCAATGGGGGGCTGCCTCATTGCAGACGTTCGTATGCCAGGCATGACGGGTACGGAACTGCATGACGAGCTGCTTCGGCGCAATATTCAGCTGCCCTTGATTTTCATTACCGGCCACGGCTCGGTGCCCATGGCCGTCAATAGTATGAAAAAAGGTGCGGTTGATTTTCTAGAAAAACCGTTTAACGACGAACAACTCTGCATGCTGGTCACCAGTGCTTTTCAGAAGGTTCGCGATGAGGGCTCTAAAGGGGTGCTTGCAAAACGCGCGCAAGAACTGCTTGCACGTCTGACGCCGCGCGAGGAACAGGTCTTGGACCGTATCGTGGCAGGCCGCTTAAATAAACAGATTGCCGATGATCTTGATATCAGTATCAAAACCGTCGAAGCACACCGCGCCAATATCATGGACAAAATCGAAGCCCGCACAATGGCCGATCTCATGAAAACGGCGCTGGCCGGGCGGCAGGGCTAACTGCTATAATTTGCGGTTTCGGGCGGCTGTAGCTCAGATGGATAGAGTACCTGGCTACGAACCAGGGGGTCGTGGGTTCAATTCCTGCCAGCCGCGCCACTTCTTTTTAAATTCCCAAGCGTCGACATCACTCCACCCGTAATGCATCAACGGGCTTTAGCCGTGATGCTTTGGCTGCCGGATACCAACCGAAGAAGATTCCAATTGCTGCGGAAAATCCAAAAGCAAGTGCAATCGATAGCAACGAGATTTCAACCAACAGTCCCGTGATCGCGGCGATTCCCCATGCCGCGAAAATTGCCAGCGTGGCACCAATAAATCCACCGGCTAAACAGATCACAACCGCCTCGATCAAGAACTGACGCATGATGTCACGCTGTCGCGCGCCAATCGCCATTCGGATACCGATTTCCCGTGTTCTCTCAGTAACACTCACCAACATGATGTTCATAATGCCGATACCGCCTACCAGAAGAGAGACCCCGGCGATCGCACCGAGTAGCAGCGCCATCGCTGCAGCGGCAATCGCAGCAGTCTCCGCAATCGCTGTCAGGTTACGAATCGTAAAGTCGTTCTCTTGGCTTGGGCCAATCCGATGCCGAACACGCAATAAATCTGTCACCGCACTCTCCGCCTCAGCCATCGTCTCTGCGGATTTCGCCTGCACAAGCATCATGCTGATGCTGCCCGGGAATGTCGAGCGAATTAACTGCTGACGGGCTGTGGTGAGCGGTATAAACACGGCATCATCCTGATCACGACCATCGAGACTTTGGCCCTTGGCCGATAAAATTCCAATCACGGTAAAGGGGAGATTACGAATTCGTAAGGTTTTTCCTACGGGTGATTCATCACCAAATAACTGCCGCGATGTTGTCTTGCCAATCACTGCCACCCGCGCGTAGGAGCGCAGATCGTTTTCAGAGAAGGTATCACCCTCCTCGGCGTCCCAGGATCTCAATGGAAAATAATCAGGTGTGACACCCGTCACCATAGCACTCCAGTTAGTGTTGCCATAGGCCAGCTGAAAACTACGCATGACCAGAGGCGCAACACGCAACACGCCTGAGACCGATTCAATCGCTGACGCATCCGCCACGGTGAGGGTCTGCGCAGCACCTGCGCCAAATCGAACACCACCACTGGTCTGAGAGCCTGGAAATACCACTAAGAGATTACTTCCCATCGAACTAATGGTCTGGTTAACCATCGACTGGGTTCCCCGCCCCACCGCGAGCATGATCACCACCGCACAGACACCGATAATCACACCCAGCATCGTGAGTGATGTTCTCAGCCGATTTGTTGAGAGGGCACGAAACGCCTCCTCGATCACCTGTGGTGTCCTCATGCAAGCCCCTCATCAACTGCGCCATCAAAGACAACACAGCCATCTTTAAGCCGCACTAAACGCTTACCGAAACGGGCGATATCGGCCTCATGCGTGACAAGAATCACAGTGATCCCCTGATCGCGATTCAGGCGCCCAATTAAAGACATAATTTCATTTGAGGTTGCCGTATCAAGATTACCAGTGGGTTCATCGGCCAATAAGACAGAAGGCTTCATCACGAGGGCACGGGCAATTGCGACCCGCTGTTGCTGTCCACCCGAGAGTTGATTGGGCAATCGGTCGTTTAAGGCTCCCAACCCCATAAGCTCGAGTTGTACGCGAGCCTGCGTCAACGCGTCGGGGCGGGCAATACCGGCATAAATCAGCGGTAGTGCTACGTTGTCGAGCGCCGACATACGCTTTAAGAGATTAAACCCCTGAAATACAAATCCTAATTTCTTGTTTCGCAGTGCTGCGAGGCGGTCTGAGGACAATCCAGCAATCGCCTCCCCACCCAGAAAATACTGCCCTGAGGTAGGCGTATCGAGACAGCCAAGAATATTCATCAGCGTTGATTTTCCTGAACCCGATTGCCCCATCAGGCAGACAAAATCACCGACAGCGATCTCGAGTGAGATTCCATGTAACACCAAAACAGGCGGCGCATCGGAACTCTCGTACTGTTTACGGATATCAACGAGCCGGATAAGAGGCGCCGTCATGCCTCAGAACATGCGGAATCGAAAGCCGGAGGTCTGGCCCGTCGCGGCGGTCGATGCCAACCGCGACACGACCTCTTCGCCAACGACCAAGCCCTCAAGCACCTCCGTAAAGCGGCCATCAGAAATTCCGATTTTGACTTCTTTCACAGCGAGGCCGCCTGAAGGCGTGACCTGATAGATCTTGGGTGCCCCAGCAGAGGGCCGGCCACTCGGGCTGCCCGACTGCGGACCTGTTCGCGGACCTGTTTGCGGACCTGTTTGCGGACCTGTTGAAGAGGGGGCAGCCGCGCTCTCAGGCGGGCGAAACCTTAACGCGGCCGAAGGAACCCGAACAACATTATCTTTACGATTGGTCATGATCGAGACCTGGGCGGTCATTCCTGGCAAGAGAATGCCATCTTTGTTATCCACATCGATGACCACGTTATAGGTCACAACGTTTTGCTGCGAGGTTGGATTTAAGCGGACCATGCGTACCTTTGCATTAAAGTCCTGTTCTCGGAATGCATCGACTGTAAAACGAACCGGCTGACCCGTTTGTATCGAGCCAACATCGGCTTCCGATACTGAGGTGTCAATCTGCATACGACGAAGATCGCGCGCGATTTGAAAAAGCGTCGGGGTCTGAAAACTCGCTGCGACGGTCTGACCGACATCGATACCACGGCTCACGACGATGCCATCAATCGGTGAGCGGACCTTGCTATAACTTAGGTTGGTTTGGTCTTTCATCAGCTGAGCCTCGAGCTGCAAGACCTGGGCACGAGCCGACTGGAGATCTTTTCGAAACCCATCGAGTGCGCCGTCGGAAACGAAACCACGGGCCTTAAGATTCTCGTTACGCTTGAGTATGAGCTCTGCATTATTCAGGTTTGCTTTTGCGCCTGCGAGGTTCGCCTCGGTCTGACGGATCTGCGCCTCAAGCAGAGCGGGGTCTAGCTCAGCAAGCAGCTGGCCAGCCTTCACGGGCCGATTAAAGTCGGTGTGCAGCTTCAAGACTGTGCCCGAGATCTGCGTGCCAACATTCACCAACTCGACCGGGTTTAAGGTGCCGTTGGCCGACACCCGCTGGACAACCGCGCCTTGGTCTACCTTGACCGTAATCCACTTGGGCTGCTCGGGCTGACGGGTTAACCACCAGCCCGCTATTGCAATGACTGCGGCCAATACGAGAAGCGCAATCTTGAGCGCGAATTTTTTATGAATAGCACCGGGTGGGGATGAAGAGTTCACAGTGGGGTCAGTCTACAGAAACTTTGCGATTTCTCGAACATCTTCTTCTAGCATCTCTCGCACTTCGATCATTACCAGTCGCCCCTGCCGATCCAAGACCAACAATTAACTTAATCAATCTCTTCGTAAAGCGGCAGGGTGAGAAACTCCTCAAAATTCCTGCTCGTTGACATTAATTCAAAAATCTTGGCGGCCCGGTCATAGGTTCCAAGAGCGGTAACGCCACCAGCCGCAACCGACGCCTTTACCTTTTCAAGCTCCTGAGGAATCAGATCCCGCACCAACTCGGCCGTGATCTTCGTCCCGCCTTCGAGCTTACCCTTGTGCGATCTTATCCATTGCCAGACCTGCGAGCGCGAAATCTCGGCTGTTGCCGCGTCTTCCATTAGATTGTGGATCGGCACACAGCCGTTACCGGCAAGCCAAGACCCCAGGTAATGAATTCCTACATTGATATTCATGCGCAGACCAGCCTCGGTGATTGGTGTCTCGGGCTGGAAATCTAAGAGATCCTGTGCAGTTACATTGACGTCGGGCCGCTGTTTTTCAATCTGATTGGGTTTGTCACCCAGCACCGCAACGAACTCTTTCATCGCCGCCTCCACAAGGCCTGGGTGGGCAACCCAGCCGCCATCATAGCCATCTGTCGCATCCCGCTTCTTATCATTAATGATGCCCTGCATGGCGATCGCATTTTTCTCGGGATCGTTTTTAATCGGAATCAGCGCACTCATTCCCCCGATTGCCGGCGCGTTGCGACGATGGCAGGTCTTCAAGAGCAACAAGGCATAGGCTCTAAGAAAGGGGGCGGTCATTGTGACCTTGCTGCGGTCGGCAAGGCAGAATTCCTGGTCAACCTTGAACTTCTTAATGCAGGAAAAAATGTAATCCCAACGCCCTGCATTTAAGCCCGCGCTATGTTCGCGAAGCTCATAGAGAATCTCATCCATCTCAAAGGCGGCTGTAATGGTTTCAATCAGCACGGTCGCCTTGATGGTGCCGCGTGCGAGCCCAAGCTCGGCCTCGGCCATCGATATGATGTCATTCCACAGCCGGGCCTCTTGGTGACTCTCAATTTTTGGGAGATAGAAATAGGGGCCAGAACCTTTCGCCAGAAGTGCACTAGCGTTGTGGTGCAGGTAGAGAGCCATATCAAAAATTCCACCGGATACCCGACGGCCGTTGACAAACACGTGCTTTTCATCGAGATGCCAGCCCCGCGGGCGCACCAGTAGCGTCGCTACCTTATCTTTGAGCTTATAGATTTTTCCGTTTTGGTTGAGCTCAATGGTTCCGCGAATTGCATCGCGCATGTTGATCTGGCCTTGAATCTGGTTATGCCAGTTGGGCGTATTCGAATCTTCAAAATCCGCCATAAATGAATCTGCACCCGAGTTCAAGGCATTGATCACCATCTTGCGCTCGACCGGGCCCGTAATTTCTACCCGCCGACACTGTAAGTCTTTGGGTAATTTGCCAATCTTCCAGTCCGCCTCACGGATGGATGCGGTGTACTTCAGAAAATCAGGCCTCAGGCCTAAATCAAACTGCTTGGCGATCTGCTCACGCTGAGCCAGCATCTCTTGACGTCGATATTCAAACGAGCGGTGCAGGCGCGCCACTAAAGCCAGCGCACCATGGGTCAGAATCTCTGCAAACTCAGGGGTGATTTCACCCTTGATCTCAACGCCAGAAGGAAGACGATCCACCATAAAAACTCCCTAATAAATTTATTATTTAGTCGTAACAAAACACAGCAGATCCGCCACAGCGGATAACTCTTGGGCCTCATGGTTTGGGCTGACCCCTAACTGCTCTCGGGGTGCACCAGCGCGATTAACCCAGAATGTCTCAAACCCAAACCAACTCGCACCACAGATATCCCAGCCGTTTGACGACACAAACAGAATATCTTTTGCAGCGCAGCCAAAATAATCTGGTGCTAACTGATAGACAGCCGCATCAATCTTGTAACGCTTTACGGTATCGGCCGACAACACCGTTTCAAATATCCCCTGCATCCCGGAACTGGCCACCGCCTTGGCCAGCATATCGGGATCTCCGTTGGAATGAATGGCCAACTTCAATCCTGCGGCCTTTAGACGTTTGAGCGTCTCCAGCGCTTCTGGAAATCCCGATAACGACGCGTACTGCGCCATTAAGGCATTGACCTCGGCCTTACCCATGCGAAGCCCAAGGGCCGCACCACAGAAGACCAAGCTATCCTGCGTGATGGACCAGAACGTTTCATAGCGCTGGCCCATTGAGCGCAAACGCGTATATTCCACCTGCTTGTCGCGCCACATTCTGGCGAGAGCACTGCCCATTCCCGGGAAGAGATCCTCCGCACACTGGCCGACTGAATACACATCGAACAAGGTGCCATAGGCATCAAAACAAATTGCGCTCGGTAGTGGTCTCATGTCAGACCTCGATTATATTGGATCTATGACCGCTAACGCTCTGCCCGCCACTGTCTCGCCCAATGCTTGGCAGGCCGCCTGTCGCGGCCTCGCGAGCGCAGATCCCGTCATGGCCCGCATCATTGCGGCCCACCCGGGGTCGCAACTCGTTAGCCGAGGAGATCTCTTCACCACGCTGGCGCGCGCCATTGTGGGCCAGCAGATCTCGGTTAAAGCAGCTGCAAGTGTATGGGGCCGCCTGGAGGCCCGGGTGAAGCCATTTCAGGCGACCACGCTGCACCAATTAGGCCCAGACCAGTTTGAGGGTGTTGGACTATCTAAACGAAAGATTGAGTATCTCGGGGATCTTGCCCGGGCCTTTACTGAGCAGCCGGACTTAGCACAGGCCCTAAAGCATCTCGAGGATGAGTTGGTCATTACAAGGCTCACGGAGATTCGTGGAGTGGGTCGATGGACCGCAGAAATGGCATTAATTTTTTCTCTGATGCGCACAGATGTTTTACCGCTCGCTGATCTTGGCCTCATGAAAGCGATCTCACTGCACTACTACGATGGACTTCCAATCAGTCTGGCACAGGCCAAGGCAACGGCCAGCATCTGGTCGCCCTGGCGATCGGTCGCAACATGGTACTGTTGGCGCAGCCTTGATCCCGAACCGGTTGATTACTAATAATGTTTGCTTATCGACACGCATTTCATGCTGGCAATCACGCCGACGTGATGAAACACATCACACTGATTGCCGCGCTTGAGCTACTGCAGAAAAAAGAATCACCACTTGTTGTCATTGACACGCATGCCGGCGCCGGGCTCTATGCCCTTAAGAGCCCACTCGTTCGCGATAAGGCGGAGTGGTCCAGTGGCCTTGGTAAGCTCTGGGGCAAGGATCAGGAGGCGGCCACCCCTGTAATGGTGAATCGCTACTTGGAGTTAATCAGAAAATTTAATAAATCCGGAAGGCTCACGCACACACCGGGCTCTCCATTAATTATTCAAGAATGTCTTCGTCCGGATGATCGACTACGGGCATTCGAAATGCACCCCTCGGATATCGGGCCACTGCAGTTATCCATTAAAGGCTCACCGCGACAGGTTAAAGCAGAGCGTAAAGACGGTTTCCAACAACTCCGGGCCCTGCTGCCACCCGCAGCACGACGCGGACTCGTGCTGATCGACCCCCCCTATGAAATGCGCGACGATTATAAGCATGTCATCACCGCACTGCGTGAGGGGCTTGATCGATTCGCGACCGGTGTCTATCTCCTGTGGTATCCAATTATTGGCCGCTTTCAGGTCGAGCGCCTGCTGCGACAGATCTCTACATTACCGATCAAGTCGGTTCTCCATGCAACCTTAACGGTTCGCGGCCCGTTGAGCGATGGGCTGGGCCTTCAGGGAAGCGGTATGGTCGTGATCAACCCCCCCTTTGGCCTAAAAGCTGCACTTGAGGATACGCTGCCCTATCTCGCCAAGACCCTTGGCCAAGACAATCGGGCAAAGTCCTCGGTGCGTGAAGCCGAGTCGCCCGCCGCTCTCAAAACGGCGCTCGGGGTCAAAACCCAAGCGCCGCTGACCTCCTCCCAGAAAAGATAAGCCACTCCAATTCCGCTGAGCACTCGGGTAGGCTGCTCCTTGATCCAGAGGGACTTAGGCTCGCTAAGCGACTTTCTTCTGCACCGACTGATGGTCGAAGAACTGCTCGTCTTCGGTAGAGCCCTTTAGGGCGGCTGTCGATGCCTCACGCTCTATGGTGG
>Ga0247832_1006570_pt1 | contig 12683 bp, 8 predicted proteins | sample LaCruzMarch2015__10_FD_192407 | JGI IMG/M metagenome (GOLD analysis project Ga0247832, IMG submission 192407) | Freshwater microbial communities from meromictic Lake La Cruz, Castile-La Mancha, Spain - LaCruzMarch2015_4m | ecosystem: Environmental > Aquatic > Freshwater > Lake | place: Spain... | reverse complement strand
TAAGTGGCATAATGTCAACTCACAGTATGAGATTGCTGAGATTCAAGACTTGATACACAAGCCTCTGAAGCCTGGTGAAGCTGTACCGATGACATGGGCTCACAATGGCGAACCAGTGTCGTCAAAGCATGCGTACATAGTGGGAATGGAGAAGGGGTTCTCAGATAAGTTCTTAAAGTATTCAGATGAAGTCGGTGTCATAGAGCTGTATCGCAAACAATTGACCGAACAAGAGGGATATGGTTTGCCCAGTGACGGTTTTAGTGTTTACAAACCAAGTACCCTCGTGAATGACACAATACGAGGCAGTGAAATGGAATTCTTTGCTCATCGATTCGGTGAATGGGAGTTTAACATGCACTATGTTTCGCCTTGGGATGAGTCAACAAGCAAAGATGTGTTGAGAGCAGTAGGTGATGCTGGGCTTGACCTCGCCATTAAAGGAATTGGTGAGCGATTTGGTTATGACAACTTGACGTGTTTCCATAGTTCATATATGGGTGTCTCGTACGTCGAATCGACTATGATGCACACGGACATATATGCCACTGGTGACAAATCTTGGACCCTACTCTTCCCATTGATTACTGTGGAAGGGTCTGATCCAGAATTAGATATTGTTTCAGAGAACATGAATACTATGGTTGGAGTAAACTACTTGAAGGATGTCACATTTCTCATGGGAGACTTTGGATATCATCAAACTCGACCAGCAAATTATACTAATTCAAGCACCGATGGTGTCAATGATATTCCCATGCGTGTTGTATTCAGTTTATACTGCTCCCAAATTGACGAGACGAATGTTGCTATGATTCGTCACGTATACGATGGGGATGATCCAGCGCCATTTGCAGATCAGTTCGTTAGTTTGCCCATGAAGGAAATTCACTGGAGTAAGGATAGCGGACTGTTTTCGGTGGGGATGGCATGTACAGACAGGTGACCAACTCAAACCTTTTGACACGGTTAAAGCAGTCTACAACTAAGCATGCTCGTTTAAGAGTAGACCTGTCGTTTGAAACACATGATGCTAACAAAACAGAATATTGATATGTACATCATGATGAAAAAAACCCAATTGTAACAGATACATAACTTATAGAGAAGGTAAACTAATATAAAGCTGCAATTAAGACTCGGAGAGTCTCATAGAACTCGAGCTAACTTAATAAATATTTAACCTTAGTGTTGTGGTGATGATTATGATGATGATGGGGATGTAATGCCATTTCGATGCTCAGTCCAATAAATATCATGTACAAAGTAAACATCCACAAGCAATACCGACGTGGGAGTCTCCAATTGAAAATAGAGCCAGCGATGATGATACAAACACAATTTGTGATGATAAAACCAAATCCGACACGTATCGATGGAGTAAGTGACAGTGGTGTTATTGTCGATCTTTGGAGTTCATGTTGTAAATTCAAAAATCCCAGTCCTATTCCAACCAACAGAGTGAAGGACGGACCCGCGAAGCACCCCGTCGTTGCCATATCTGGCATTCCTTTCCTAGCCATTGCAAGATTGGCCGACAGGTCGCCCATACTATTGCCCCATGACAATACAGTTAATCCAAGTATTGTCGAAGGGATTCTGCTAATTGTGCCCGCAAATTGAAGTAGCCCGACCAGAGCCTCGGCAATTTTATCTATCCACGTAGCCGCGATGAAGAACCCGTATAGTGATATCGGTATTGCTACACTGAGTGGTAGCTTCTCATCGTCGGCATAACGCAGAACACACAACCCAACAAGGAGGGATGTGACACAGTACAGAACGGCTGGGATAGTCGACATACTCAAGTACCATATCATCCAACACGGTGCAAACGTTATAGATAAAGCCACGACGGGTCGGCAGTAATTGTCCTCAGATGGGACTGGGATACAAGCTGTACGTAACGCAACGAATGGAAGTTCTATGAATGTCATTGCACGTTCCATAAGTGATAGCTCAATTTGGAAACTTTCATCCATATAGGTATGGTAACTGTGTTTCAATCCCTCAAACCCATCAACGAAAAGATCTTTAGACCATTTACGACTACACCCATCCTCGGCAATTATAGATTCTTCATCCTCCAAGGGACCAATCGATGTGGCATAGGAGACAAACGATGTATTTCGTGGATCTACCCCCTCCTCGTCTATCTCATCGGCCTCATGTATAATAGACATTTGATGTAATTCATTGTTTGAATGTAAATCCGGGTGATGTATCCCCGGATGTACTTCATGTAGCATTGTTGTTACTTTGTTCCACTCATTCGATGCCTCATCATCCCTCGAAATTTCGTCGTCATCATCGTCATCTTCATATGAAAGGGAAGAAAAACGTCGTACCGATGCTGGATCATAATTGGACATTAACATTGCTAAACGTTCAACAAGACTTGTCTTTGTTTCCCCTACCTCTCCACCAGTAGTTATTGTTGAACCCGTTGACTCCCCCGTGCCTGAACTGTCCCTCTTGATTGCACCTTCTCCTCCTCCATTGTACCCATTAACATTTTGAATCATAAGGGGAGTTGTTTCAAGTTCTTCTTTAATATCACCGTTGCTAATGTAAGTCAACGAACCACCTATACTTCTTTGACTCTGGCTTATACTCAATCGTTTACTTAATCTCTTTGCCTTATCAATAAAAGTCTTTCTCCGTAACTTCTTCTCCTCTTTCATTTTCTTCATTGTAACATTACGTTGATACAAGTCACTAACTAATATAACTGTAATATATGTCAAATACATACCAAAATATAACATAACATCCTCGATATTGACACTGCCAGTTTCTAACGTATGCCAAACGACACAAACACTCAAGGCATACATGGATACATCTCTAATAAATGAGAATCGACATGTTATACCATCACACGAACGTATTAGTAAACCACAAACGATCGTCCCCACGAACATCCCCCCTCCCGCCAATGACCCTAAACTCATTGTCCATCCTTCTTCACGGTATATATCATTTTCATACTCTTGACCAAATAATTCGTCATGTGCCTGTTGATTCAACGCAGTTTCATCATGTATAATTTTCTCAGCATGTTTCTTGGCTATTACCTCATTCCATAAAAGTATAGAATTAATTGTACTACCCAAGTCAGGACTACCATTACCCAATGCTAATAGTGTCGCACCCGCAAATCGTGGGGGTAATCCCAATTCAAATGAAAAAGATTCTAATGCTGGACTAAAGTAGGAATCGGCTGTTGTGGCTAGTAGTCTAAATAGCAGTATTAGGTATATTACCAGTGCGGGGGGTAGGAGTATGCATACCAGTATATACTCTAGTACACTTTCATAGGTGGTCTTCTTGTTGTTAGTGTTGTTGTCGTCGTTGTTATTACCATGCCCAACATCACGTGAATCAATCCCACGACACATTAACAATGGCAATAATTCAGGAAACGGAGTCTCGCCAATGCAATGTTTGGCATAGTCACATAATCGTGCATCATAGTCATCAAATTCATTATACATGTTCCAAGTAGCAGCAACGACTGCTGCTGTATTATTATTACTACGTAAAACATTTTGGAATATCTCTGAACATGGCAAATTCATCAACATTGCCACTTTTGTCGTGTTTGCATCATTGGTCAATGATGCTGATAATGATGATGATGATGCAGATGATTGTTGTGCAAGTAATTTCCGCATGCGTCGCCGTTGTCGTTGACTCGTTGACGTTGTGGCTAATTCTTGCCAAGCGATGGCATCGTCCATCCACCATGGCGAACAAGAATGATTCGAGAGCAACGACAGCACGCCAAGCGAGAAGAAAGTACCGAGTGTTCCCCAGTATGCAAACGTCGATGCAAATGATCTTGTTGACATACGCAGCGATGAGGGGATATTATCATCATTATTCCGCATAATGCACATCTTCTTCCCTTGCATACTAACTGAAGGATCCACGATCCCTACCCTGTGAGGCCGGAAGATGGCGCACCGTCTGAAGTTTCAGCGGGAGAGAGAAGAGAAAAGAATCGACCCCGGCGAATGTGTGTGAACATCATGAACAGAATATAAGTGATGCGATTTGAGTTAGTTAAACTTCTGTTTGTATTCTGTATGGTGGGGGAGAGTCAGTCATATTGGTACATTGCACATTATGTTATAGATACATGCTTAGTAAATAAAGATTGGACAAGAGGAAAACGAAAAAAAAAGGTAGGTGCATGTAGAAAAAGCCTATCTCCTACTATTTACTCTCTTCAATGCAGAACATTATTCATATCATGCATGAGCTTAATCGCAGGTGAAACCTTCTGTCCCAGCGTCCTTCGGTCGTAGCTATTACGTTGCATTTGTATTGAATGTCCCATAAATAATGCCAATGCCTCCAGCTCTTTTTCACTAGCATCTGAATTCTGTCGTACATGTGTGACTATCATATCACGCAGTAAATGCGGATTAGTCTTCTTCTGCTTATACCTGTAACAACATCGTGATACTATTTGATAGACCGAATTTGCCGTTAGTGGATTGCCCGTACGTGGTTGGAGAAAGAGATGACTTGACGACGATGACGAAGTAGTGGACGTGGACAATGATGAGGATGATGTACGAAGGAGTGAAGGTCGCCAACGTTCGATAAAGTCATCAATTTCATGTGTCAGTGATGCAGTCAATGGTAGTGATGGACGTTCTCCATATGTAGCACCAGTCTTGTAATCGTCGGCAGTATGTTTGATAATCCACATACTACTACTTCTGCTGCTACTGCCAGTAGTAGCAGTAATAGTACTACTACCATCATCATTATTCACTTTAAAAAAGTTCTTCCCAAGCTCTAATTCTCGAAATGTACGTTGTCTATCGGGTATGCATGCAAAGAATGATAGGATCAAATAATGCTGATATGTCTTTGCAATTTCATGTCGAAGTACCTGAAGTGACTTTGTCGTTGCCGCTCGAGCCGCATCTGATGATGATTGTCTTTGTCTTATTTTCTTCCCTGATATCACTTCTTCTTCCTTCCCTTTTGTTACAACAGGAGCAGAAGCAGTAGTGTCAATGTCATTCTCTTTACCGACCAGTAGTACCCCTTCATCAAACAATCTTGTCTTCTCATCATACGTCTTAATCATCTCTGACAAATCTGATTTAAGTAATCGAATAACCTTTAAGTATTCTGTCCAATCAAGCCATTTCTTATCCTCATCACTTGATCTTGGTGCCTTCTTACCTTTATTCCCGGCGTCTCGATGTAGTTTCCGTAATTCCAGTACAATAGGTAAATCATCCAAAGATGTTTTCATCGGTGAACGTTTAGATGATGAGGATTGTTGTTGTTGTTGTTGTTGTTGTTGTTGTTGTTGTTGTTGTTGTTGTTGTTGTTGTGGAATAGTGTTTAAATTGTTAGTACCACCGTCATCATAATTATTATTATTGTCATTTGCGAAACGGAATTTAACAAGCTTAATCATCCCACGTAATATATTAGCTTCATAATTCTGTGATGTACCACGTTCGTTACGTAGCCATAGTACATATTGTAATATTGGCGATACCGACTCGGACGTCGGGTTGGGAAAGATATCGTACAGCGATAGACTTTGTTTTAGGGACTGCCGCGGCATTCGTTCCTCGTTATCTTCATGCTGTAACATGGGATTTGACAATGATGTTGATGGGAACGAAGAGGAGGAAATGCGTCGTAGAACATTTGTCCACATTACTTTGCGTACACATTGAACAACATTTGTTTTCATTGGCGATGAGGTTTGTTGTAATGATGATATCATCACTCCCACTCCTACTTCTTTTTCAAGGATCTTTCGTTCATCATCATCTAGCAAGACACCACGTGCATCAGTAATCCAACCAAGGAATAATCGTGCATGTATCATGTAAACCTTGGCGGTTTGATCGCGTATTACCACATGATTATCAATACTACTACTAGTAGTAGTAGTACCTGATGTTGATCCTGTACGTTGCAAAGTCATGTAATTATAAAATTCTGTCAATTCATGAGATAATGTACAATATGTTGTACTATCGGCAATGGTATTGGTCATGCCATAATTATACCCGGCGGTGTAACTATCTTTCCGACTTGTTGTTGTTAGTGATGACGATGTGTTAGCCCTGCGTATCTTTGCGCCGTCATTCACATGTACTGATTTCCATGGTAGTGATGCTGATTGTTCAATCAATGATGTCGCTGCGGACAATGTTGTTGTTGATGTTGTAGAGACAATGTTGTCGTTATCTAACAGTACTTTGTATTCTTTAGTGTTGTAGTTGTTGTTGTTATAATTGTTGCCTGGCGGTTGCTCATTAGTCAAAGATATCACGCTGCCGCCACCACTAATACTCAGTGTTGCTTGTTCTCGTCTTGAAGTAGAGGATGACATCGTCGACATGACCATAGCAGACATTCCCACACGTGCAACATGTGCATCCATGACAGGCCAAGCAAAATCATCAATTAATATACGTGATAAAACTTCTTGTCTATTGGAAGATACAAAGCCAACTGCGAATTGATATATATCATCATCATTTGTAAAACCGGAAGATTGTAATTGTGTAATAATAGAATTTGTTCTTGATATTGAGTAGGATAGCGGGGGCGTAGATAAAGTTTGATATATTTGTGTGAATTGTTGTGAAGTTGTTATTGCGCTTTTCGCATTTTCATCTGCATCGTAATTGTCATGATTGTCATTGTCACTATTTTGAAGTATTATTCGCTCCTCCTCGAAGAACAATGACGCCAATGTCAAGTCGCATTTCCTTCTAGAGCATTTCGGGGCATTGGCAAAGTGTCGCTGCTGCTCTCCGCCGTTGCCAAAATAATTGATCCGTCTCTTCCTCAGCCGTTTACTGTATTCGTTGTGCAGTATCCCGGCAGAGTAAAAAGAAGGTGTTGTTGGCAAAGACCGTTGAAATGCTACCGATGATTGTGACAACGATGTCACGAAAATTAATGACGACCATGGTAAAGAGGGGCATGGCAATGGATGAAGCCGTACGTCGATTTAGACGCGGCGGTGGGGCGAGGACAGACCGTGCGATTTCTCGTTCATCCGCTTACCATGACACGATTTATCACCTCCCTTCTCCTCCTCTCCGCCACACTCCTTGTATTCGCATCATTCACCACCACACTCGTATTCGCGGAAGACGCATCGATGTCATCACCGCCAGACTTTCCCTCCCACTGGGGTCCGCCGCCATTACGTCAAACACGAGACTATGTCGAACTGCCCAACCCATACGGATTTGGATCGGGAACGTTGCGTAAATGGATCGAAGAGAAGCTGGCAGAGGATATTGCCAGCAGCGGCACTGCCGCTGCTAGGAGTGCAGTGGATGAAGAAACAAACTCGAACAAGCTTCGGCAGTGGCCGGAGCTAGATTTGGTGGGGTATACCGGTGAGGATGCAAAATTTGCAATCCTTGCGGCGACCAAGGATGAAGAAATGAATGTCTTTATAGTACCAGAAGATTCAATGGTTACCATGGATTATAGGACAGATCGGGTACGGGTATTTGTCAATGACGAGGGGAAGGTGGTACGTCAACCCAAAATCGGTTGAAAAATGAAAAGAAGAAGAAGAAAAGAATTCGTAGTATAAACTGAAGAGATATCGTAGATGAAGTGTACTGTAGACAATGGTTGATGTTGATATAATGTTGCAAATCTATAAAAAAAATTTAACAAAAATTATTTCTGATTATTAGAGAGCAGCGCTCCTCTCCCTTGTTCAAATAATCCGGTCTTCGAGGGATTTCATTTACATCACAATGCTCAATCTTTCTTGGCTAGTTTAAATATCTCATGGCTGCATAATTTATGCGTCACCTTTGCCACAGTGTAATACAAAATCCTCCCTTTTGGGCAAAGTTGAACACCCCACAAAGATACATCGTTTCACGTCATCTTAGCGCCATGAGTGAAACAACTTCTACCTTAATTGTGCCATTGACACTTGCTGCGCATTATTTTATGTGCACCATTTCTCTGCATGTGACTAGACCTCCAAATCCAACTGTTAAGCTCCTCCTCATTTTCAAAATTCATTGATTGGCATGACGGAATGGGAGGAACCATAGTGATTGCTTCTTGCAATGGGTTGTTAATCGTAATACTTTCCGAGCAATGTCTCTTACAAACTCCTCCTTTAACAACAGCATTGATACATCCTTCAAAGCTGCATCGTTTCCTCTTCTCGCCATGAGTGCTACAAACTCCTCCCCTAAGACATGGTTGTTACAACCCTAGAAGCTGCATCGTCTCCTCGCCATGAGTGTCATACAACTTCCTCCCTTTTGGACTGCTTGACATCCACTTTAGCGCCATGCGTCCAACAAACCCCTCTCTTCTGGACTTTATTGGTACATCCCTCATGGCTGCATCGTTTACCGTCACGTTTGCTCCATGGGTGATACATACTCCACCCTCTTTGGCTTTAGTTGGCACACCCTTCGAAGCTGCATCGATTCCTCTGAGCGCCATGCGTTTTACAAACTCCTCCCTTCTGGACCTTGATTGGTACATTATTCGAAGCTGCATCGTGACTTTGCATCTCCTTAGCGCCGTGTACGTGATGCATACTCCTCCCTTGTCACGACTTGATTGGTGGTACATATTTCGTGGCTGCAATGTTTGCTCCTTCGTTGCGCCATGTGTGACACAACATACTCCTCCATTTTGAGCATAGTTGGACAACCATCATGGCTGCATTGTTTAGCACCATGTGACACATGGTGCTAAACAATTAAATTTTAATTGATTTTGCCTCTCTGACCCCTCCAAAGGATTGATGAATGAGGAACAATTCTTCCTCAAGCGGAAAAAAAAGCGGAAAGTTGCATGGGACGGTGGTGGACAAAGATAACAACTAATTTTTACTAATTGGACAATTAATTGGGCTACGGTCACAGAACAAAATTAATTGATAATTGCAATTAATTTCAATTAATTTTAATTGCAATGATTTTTTTGGGGGGTATGCCATGTGTGACACAGACTATAAAGCTTGATTGTTGATTGATACATCCCTCGTAGCAATCTCGTCTTTTCCTGCAGTCCCTGTATTATAGTTTTACTTCGAGGAGGAATTATTGAGGTTGAGGCATCATCGTTGGTTAACTTCTTTACCACAATATACTCCCCCCCTGACCAATACACATCTGATGTTGTTAAATGTTTATGCAGAAAATAACCATATCATCATAGGGTTAATAAAATAGGTTAAAATAGATCCAAAGATTCACAACCAAAATCATTCCACGCATTTTATTGAAGCAGCCTCCTGCGAATCAACATATTATCATTCAAAGCTGATACGTGATACGATGATGCTATCGTCTACTACATCGTCCCGTCTTGCATCCTCCATCAGTCGTCATGCATTGCTGTCGTCTTCGTCGCGTCGGTTGGCATCACCTTCGATTGGCGTTAGCTTGAGTACTACAACAACGATCAATGACTTTGCGAATGAATCAACTACAAATTATGTCAAAACACGCCTCGCCTTGTCGGCCATGGCAATGGCCATGGGAGGGAGCATCCTAGCAGCATCAACTGGTTCCGGAAGAGGCGAGGACGATTATGCAGGCGGAGTGGCGAAGTGTATGACAATTAATGCAGTGGTTGGGAAGAATAACTTTGATGCACGGAATTATCTATTAGATGGACTTGATAGGATTAAAAGTCGTGGATATGACGGGGCAGGTATTGCTACTATGGGAGCCACAAGGGGTGATATGGTAAGTGCACACACACATCTATATCATTATTAATCTCTGCTTCGTGTTGCTCGTATGTAACTTTACATTCACCGACTACTACTTCTCTACGCACACACACACAACACTCACAATCCAATAACTATCTATCCAACAACAACAACAATAACAACAACAACAACACTGTCGCAGGAAATTGTCAAAAAGTCAAGTGTCGATGATAAGCATGATCCTATTCAAATGGTCCGGGATGAATCCCGACCCATCCTCGGTCATTGTGTTGGCATTGCACATACCCGCTGGGCCACGCAGGGCAGTATTACCGATCGTAATGCACATCCGCACTTGGATGCTTCTGGTAAGATTGCCATTGTACATAATGGGAGTGTATTCAACAAACAGGAATTACAACGTGAGTTGAAGGCACTGGGGTATGACTTTATGGGGGGGACGGATACCGAAGTCGTGGCCAAACTTATCGGACATTATTATGATAAGGGGGGATTAAAAATACAAGATGCGACACGTAAGGCCATGAAACGGTGCTTGGGTGCATCGGGCCTCGTGGTCATGTGTTCTGATACGCCCGATGAGTTGGTCGTATTTTGTAGTGGTTCGCCACTATACATTGGTGTGGGCGAGAATGGAACATTCGTTGCCAGTGACCCAAAGGCATTCCGTGGACAGAGTCGTAACTACATTAAGCTTGATGATGGTGAGGTGGCCACGATCAATGTGGATGGACGGAATATTGATTTATCGAAGTCAATTAGTGCCGACTTACTCGCAAACAATGATACCGACGAGGCATTGAAAAGTCCGGCACCGTACCCACATTGGTTTATTAAAGAGGTTATGGAACAACCACAGGCCATTGGTCGTGCACTTGGATTTGGTGGCCGGTTATCATTGGATACTGCCGTCCTTGGTGGATTACAGAGTAATATTGAAAATTTGAAGGATATTAATAACCTTGTGGTGGTTGGGAGTGGTAGTAGCTTTAACGCTGCATGTTACGGTGCCAAGCTTCTAAGGCACATGGGCGTATTGACCAATGTGGCCGCATTAGATGCAGATACTACCGAGGATTGTGATTTTCCACGTAAGGCAGAGCCAACATCGAGTGGACTGCTAGTCTTGTCACAGTCAGGTGAAACACGTGAGGTTGTGGATGTTGTACGGCTAGCACAAAGTCGGGATGTACCAGTCGTTAGTATTGTGAATGTTGTTGGTAGTACTATTGCCAACTTGACCAAATGTGGTGTGTACGCCTTTGCAGGGCCGGAAAATTCAGTCTCTAGTACCAAAAGCTTTACCACACAGGTGGTATGCTTGGCATTAGTGGCCATGTGGTTTCGTCAAATGAAGGCCGATATACTTGGATTGAGTACGTCGTGTAACGAACAAACGTCATTGGCCGAAGCATTACAACGCCTACCCATAACCTTTGGTATGCTAATGAGAACACAGGGTGTGTGTAAAATTGCTGCCAAGAAGTTGGTCGGAAAAGAACATTGCTTCGTGCTTGGGAAAGGCTTTGCCGAACCAATAGCCATGGAGGGTGCACTCAAACTCAAGGAAGTAGGATATTTACATGCCGAGGGCTATAGTGGCGGTGCATTAAAGCATGGTCCATTCGCATTAATTGAAAGTGACGAGAATGGTAAGCAGGGTGCCACACCTATTATCATGCTCGTCCTTGATGATCATCACGCACATCATATGCGTACGGCATGTGAGGAGGTTAAGGCTCGCGGTGCCGAGCTGATTATTATTACCGATAAGAAACGATTGGCGGATGGACTTGATGATAATCCCATTATCATTCCGTCGAATGGTCCACTCACGGCATTGGGTGCTGTGGTACCGTTGCAGATGATTGCGTATGAATTGGCCATGTTGAAGGATAATAATCCTGATGCACCACGTCATTTGCTCAAGAGTCATTCCAATAAGTAGGAGATGATGCATTTGAGTCGTTGTTTGGGATGGATTACCATGTTCATTTTGTGCTTGCGCTTTTCCGCTTGCAGTCTGGGACAAAATGCTGGTATTAAGCGTGTTCATATCATTTGATAAAAAACTATCATTTGTACACGATGTTTAGAATAATCCTAAATGCTTGAACGGATTTGTTGAAATAGCATTTACCAACCTCGCCCTTTTTATTAGGTATAAGGGTTTTTAGGGTCTATCTTGACTTCACCTTCACATATTAATATTAGATACATGACAAAATAAACTATCATCACAGTCCCAAGGCCTCATACTCTACGGTATAAATACTATAATCATGTAATATTTCTTCACCTTGTTTAATATCACGTAAAGCATACATTTTCGTTGTATACTTATTCATAGGTCCAATATTCGGTTCATTCGAACTATTCATTAATGCCGCAATATTCAAATCTAGTACTATTTTCATTTCACCCCCGTAGGCCAATTGTTGTGTCCATGCCCATTCTGTTACATCGCATGCTGTATTCCTCGGTAGATTAATAATTAATCGTCGGTAGGATAATGCGTCGGGGAATGCGACGCTGCTTCGTGGTCCATCGTGTACTAATTCGCCTTTATTTATATTCCTAGAAGCGAATAGTCCGCGTCCCTTGCCATCCGATTGTCCAGCATAATACGGCGGCGGTGTATTGGCATGTACATCATTCGTTCCATGCGAAAACCCATTCGTGGGTTCGACGGGACTATCCAATATCCATGCCTCATCGTCGACTAATTCACGAAATTGTTTTTTAAGAAACATCCATTCCTCTATTGTCGGTAGTTGCTTATTTGGATTAATCGCATGCTCATGACAGGCGTAGTACGAACGTAATTGTTTAAATGTCATATCTTCCCAGTTTGGAGGGGACACGCTCCATGTTTTGGTCCCGATTTTGCGCGTTTCCAATGATATTGCAGATGATACATCTCCTGCCGTCGTTGCCATTGATGGCG
>Ga0247832_1006565_pt1 | contig 12687 bp, 13 predicted proteins | sample LaCruzMarch2015__10_FD_192407 | JGI IMG/M metagenome (GOLD analysis project Ga0247832, IMG submission 192407) | Freshwater microbial communities from meromictic Lake La Cruz, Castile-La Mancha, Spain - LaCruzMarch2015_4m | ecosystem: Environmental > Aquatic > Freshwater > Lake | place: Spain... | reverse complement strand
GGAGATGGGCAAGATTTCGTGTCGCCGGAAAGAGGTTGTCGTCAAAGGCAACCGCGGAGCAGCTCAGGGGGCCTCACCGGCCAACTTGATTGACGCCAAACGGCCAAGGGGCTTGACGCGAGACAGGGGAAAGCGCAAGATCCCTTTTGTGGCAACGGATCACGAGATCAGCCACGGCCGCGACATCACCTGGACGCTGCGGGCCAAACAGGCCCCGGAGCACATCAGCGAGACCTGGATCGGCACCAGCTGGATCGTCGAGTTGGTCGCCATCGGGACCCGCGACGCCAGACCCTTCCAGGCCACCCACCTGTTTCTCACCAGCCTGCGCACCACCCCAGAAGGCCTGCTGCAACTGGTGCGAGACCGCTGGAGCATCGAGGTCTGGCACTGGATCCGCGATACCCAGCTCCAGGAGGACGCCCACCGCTACCGGGGCAACGGTGCTGGCACGATGGCGACGCTGCGGACGGCTGCTCTCAACCTGCTGCGCCTGGCGGGGTTTCAGTCGATCCGGGCAGGCATGCAGGCGGTGATGCACGACATCACGGCGCTGCTGGCGATGGCGATGAGACAACCGGAACCAAGCCCGGACTGAGACTTTGAATCAACCCTGGCACCGATGGCGACAAGCCGCCATCGGACTCCACGTTTCGGCTGCTGCTGGCCCAGCTGGATGCGCAGGGCTTTGAGGGCCTGCTGCAGCAGTGGCTGGCGGCCCGGCCCGGCGTGACAGAGACCGTCGACATGCTGGTCCCTGAAGGCAAAACCCTGCGGGGCTCGATCGATGAAACCGCCTCCGGCGTAGTGGGTTTGATCGCCCAGGTGAGCCTCTACTCCAACAGTCTGGGCCTGGCCATTTCCCAGAGCACCTACGCCACCGATGCCGGTGGTGAGATCGCGGCGCTGCGCCAGCTGCTGGATCGCGCGGAGCTCGAGGGGCTGCTGGTTCAGGCGGACGCATTGCATGCGAACCGCCCCCTTTTCTCTACCTCGAACAGCGTGGCGCCGACTTCCTCTAGACGCCAGTCTTCCGCGTAGCGATATGCGGTGGAACACAGCAGCCACAAGGGTTTTCAGGTGATCAGGGATCGGCTGACCTACGGCAAGAAGGCACCGCTCCAGGCCAGCAAGCATGAGCACGGGTACAGCAGAGACGTCACCTGGACGTTGCGGGGAATGCCGGCTCCGGAGTGGGTGGCGGAGAACTGGCCTGGCAGCGCCACGGTGATCGACGTGCGTGGCAAGGGCATCCGCGATGGCAAGCCAACCGACGAGACTCGTTACTACATCACGAGTCTGGGTGCCGGCGGCCTAGGCCGGAGGGCTTCCGGCTGCGGTAGGCCCTGCTGCAGCACGTGCGTGACCGCTGGAGCATTGAAAACTCCTGGAACTGGCCTGGCGACACCCAGCTGAAAGTAGACGGGCACCGCTACAGCGAGGTCAACGGGTTCAGATCATGGCCACGCTCAGAAGCCTGGCCATGAAGCCGTTGCGCATCGATAGGTTCTGGTCCATCACCGAGGGGCTGGCCGCCCTGGCTCACGACATCAGGGGATTGCTGGAGCTCCTGGGCTGGCAAGAGCCGTCTTAGGCACTGAGCTTCTGGATAACTTCAGATGAGCCCTGCCTGCAGGCCGGCTCCGGGACGCCAAACTCCCATCCTCGATACAGTTGCGTCAGTGTTCATAGAGAACGTTTGACTCGTGGCACAAGTAGACGATGTCTTCTCCGCAGGAGTACAGACCCTGCGCCAATCAGTGATTCAGCGCAAGATCAGCCATGGCGTCCAATCCAGCCAAGGTGCCATCTCCCGCAGCCGGCTGCTCACGGACACCACCACACTGCGCCAACAGGGCCGCGATGTCTGGGAGTTCCTGGAGCAGGCCTGGATCGCCCACCACGGCGGCGATGTGATGCCATCACTGCTGCCGGATTCCTGAGTTCAGCAGCAAGAGCAGCACTGCTTCATTGCCCGCTCAGCGATGAGCGATCAGGCGTGCATTCGTCAGGCTGCCCGTCCAGACCCCTTAATTGTTACCAAAAGTTTAAGCGTGTGAGTTCGTTAAACGGCAAAATATGTTGCCGGCATTGCTGAATTGCACCACTTCAAGGCTTCTTGAAAAACTAAATAGTCCTGGAAGAAAAAGACATTTCCCCAGGAGCTTTTAAATGAGTAAACAGAATTGCAATAGTAGCTGATGTCTTGCTCACCCCAAATCCGATATATAATAATGTGCCAGCAATAGTCTCTTTGTCTCATGGCTGGTACCATGTCCTTGAGATAATTCATTGCTCCAGTCTGACCAAATGGAAAACTAGGATCCCAAAATTCAGCCGACACTACGGGGTAACGGTAATCGCCCATGCCTTTGATTACTTCCAAATCAAATCCTTCCGTATCAATTTTGACTAAACCAACTTGACTGGGTAATTCCCCAGATTGATGTAGGCCGGCAAGCGTTTTCACAGTGACCGGTATAGTTTCTTTGAAAACCAGACCTTCGGCCAAGGAATGAGGGAGGAGACTATTATAATAAGTGGAATCCTCATAAGTTTTATTCTCTGTAAGATCAGCGGCAATATGGAACTCTCGGGTTTCATTAACGGCACCCAAAGCATAGGGCAAGGCATGAAATTTAGGATTATTGGCAAGCCGTTCCTTTAGTATTTCTAGAACGGGGAGGAAAGGCTCTAAAGCATAGACCTCATAGCCGGCTTGCAAAAGTCGCACCGCCACATCCCCTCGATTAGCCCCTACATCTATGGCTCTGGTGTGGGGGAGATAAGAGTACAAATATGCCATTAGTTCAATTTCAATTTCTTGGAAATGGCTGGGGTCAGTGACAAGCTTATACTTCTGAGATCGAACATCATCAAATATTTGCACTAGCAGTTTGTTATTGGCAGTGGTTAAGGCCATGTTAGCTTGGTTAGCTTCTAAGACTTCTTGACGGATCTTGCTAAACTCACCGATCGATTCTGTTAAATCGCTAAGGGCGGACTCTGCTTTTATAATAGACGTTTGCACTGCATGAACCGTGTCTACAGAGGATTTAAGGAGGAATACTTGATTTTCTAGAATTGAACGTGTGTTCACCAAAAGGAGATTGGTGATCTCTTGGATTGTCTGGAATGTCTCATGTGAGTGTCGCTCGGCTTCTTCTGTTGCAGAGATAAGCGTATCTAACTTTCGCAGAATGAGCTCTTTGATTATTAAAAGCCTTTTAACAAAAAGATTGTCTCTTAGCATGAACTTAAGTGTTTTCATGAGGCAGCAGTGGAAGACTTTGGATAGAATCGATCAATCGCTATTCAATTTGGCGACTGGTTTGCGGCACTAGTAAACTTAGCCGGATAAAGGCCACTTCTTTCTGTAATAGGGTACCATCAATAGGTGATCGCCATTCACCAGTGTCGTCGTAATAGCGGAAACCCAAACGATCTAACAAATTCAGCATTTCCAAAAATACCAAGGCCTGATTGTCGTAGCGGACAAAGGATAACTCCGCAATAATCACATCCACCTGTTCTAAGAATTGCTTTGCTCCTTCCAGCACGAAGTGCTCGGCACATTGGACATCCAGCTTGAGAATGCCGCGTCCGGTTATATTTTCTTCTTGAGCTAATTGATCCAAAGTCTTCACCGCCACGGACACCGTTTCATAGTCCCTAAAGTCAGCTGGCTTTAGCAGTGAACTTCCATACAGATCGGGGGAAACTTGGAAGCTAAGTTGCCCCGCCGCGTTTGAAACAGCAAGTTCAAAGAATTTTGATTTGGGTATATTTTTAAGATAATAGTTGCGGGCGGCTTGTTCGTAACGGCTAATTAAGGGGTCAATGAGAAAAAACTTGGCTTCGGGGAAAAGTTGGCTAGCAGTATGAGACCAAATGCCATGGGAAGCCCCAACATCAACGACGAAATCTGGGTAGTACCCATTAACCTTAAGGCGACGGACAACCTGATAAACTGGGACAAAGTCCTTGTAAACAATGTCCGGCACTGGCGGTTCAATGAAGTGAACTAAATCAATAGGCGATCGTTGAAAGAGAGACTCAAAACGGCTATCAGCGGCCTGCCCCATTTCCAAGGACTGCCAAATCCAGTCTTCAATTCCGTGGTCAGAAAACCGCTGAGCTAAGTTGAATGCATTGTGCCTAAGATTTTGTTGGTTTGTAGGCTCCAAAACGTATTCCACTGCTTGCTTAAGGGCACTTGGGGTATATTCGCAAACCACTCCTATTTGAAAGCGATTTACAAATTTTGCCGCAGAAGTTGAGGGATTTCCTAAAAGTATGATTGGAGTATTGGAGGTAGCTAGAATGAACAGAATACGACCTGGCAAGCTTAGTTTGGAGAGGTGAGTCTGATCATCCCTTTCGTCTAGGGTACCGCTTGGTACAATGACAAACGGGTAGTCTTTAAGTTTTTCCGCTAGGAAATCTTCGGGGCAAAACCCTTGAGGATATAGACCCTTTTGGTGGAGATCTGATTCCGAGTCTGTTAACCAGTAATACTGGGATTTTCCAAACCAGTCCAATTCAATTCCCGAATTTTGCAGGCTAAAACAAAGGTTGTTGAACCATTGCAGACTCCAGATGCTTCCTACCAAGGCCCCACGTAGTTGCTGAATATCATTCTTGGCCGGCTTTCTCGAGGTTTTAGTAATGAGGTGGTCGGGTACTACGGCTGGCAACAACCAAAACTTGAGTCCATATTTGCTTTCGTAAGCATCCCGCATTTCCGGATGGGTTGCAAACCTTACATCAGCTTTAGCTAGAAACTCCTTCATTAATGCATCGGGGACATTGTAAGCCGCAATATTTTGATCGTCCATAATCCATATGGCCATAGGGATACCATAGAATTCCTTAATTGCTATGGAAACTAGCAAGCTTTCAGCGTCATAGGGGACACAAAACACACGCTTGATAAAAGAATGTTTCTGCAAGATTGAGCCAACACGGCTAAACAATGCCCTGCGGTCAGAGGCTGGTTCGGCTAAAAGGTAACTTTGTCCACCCCATTGGTGATCTCCAAGATAAAAGTCCTTTGTTCGAATAGAAATAATACTCTGCTCATGGGGAAAGACTCGTTTAACTAAGACCCCGGTACCATGAGCATGGTTAATCTCACAAGGTGTGACTAACACACTTTGGTATTTATCAATTGCCTTCGGCCATAGCTTTTCAAAACGGAGATCTAAAGATCTCTTTTCACTTAGAGAATCCCATAACCATTGTCCGAGTCCATCGGCTCCCAACTGTCTCGCGACAACCAAGGAGTTTGCTCGATGTCGCCTTTGGTTCTCAGGAGAACAAATAGAATGTATGGCTTCGACAAAATCATCATGGTAATAGGGGCAAACAACACCCAGTCCTGCTGACTCGACAAAGCGGGCAATAGCGCTTTTATCATGACCCAAAACCAAGAGGGGGATATTAGCGGTGGCAGTCATAAAGCAGCTGCGGGAGGGCAAGCTAAGGTTCATTAGCTCGGGTCGATCATCAGGATGATCAGAACTACCGGTGAGAATGATTGCAAAGCTAGCTCTTTTTAATACTTGGATGAGTTCATCCTCATCGATAAACCCGCGAAAGAAAATACCATCTATCTCCAGTTCAGCCTCTTGAAAATCAATCCAATTCCGGTTGGGGTTACCATACCAATCAACCTTGACATTACTCTGACGGCAAAGGGGACGCAGTTGATCAAGCCAGCGTTGAGACCAGATATTGCCGATTAAAACTCCACGGGGCTCAAATACTTCCTGGCCAAAGAAAGCATCAGGTATTTCGCGTTGGATTAAATTACTTTCTACAACTGGAGGGAAAAACCAAATCTTTCTATGATATTTCTCTTCATAGGCATCGCAAAGTGGACGGGAGATTCCAAAACAAAGATCGGCTGAATCTAGTAGTTGTTGTACTAACTGATCTTCAACAGTTGGACAAAAGATATTCTGATCGTCCATAATAAAGACGCACAGGGGGCAGTTGTAAAGGCGCTTCAAAGCAAGCCCCAAGAGAAAATCCGATGGAAAGTAGGGAATAACTAAAACTGCCGACACCCTGATCTGCCCGAGATTGGCCTGAAGCGCTTTGAGCACTTCGTGCGAGCTACTATGCTTATTGTGTAAACAGAAGCTTTGATTGCCAAAGCAGTGGTCTCCTTCGTATAAATCAGTGGAACGGACAGAGTAAATATCTCCGCTATCTGGAAACAAGCGATGCAATAGGACTCCTACTCCATGGTTGTGATTAATCTCATTAGGAGTAACGATAACCTTGTAGCTTGGGCTGCCTTGGTATTCTTTAAGGTCGTTAAGCATGGTGGCTAATTGATCTTGTAAATATACGGTCATTTTTAGTTAAAGGAATGTTGACTTGGATGGATTTGGGGAACTCTGGCAAGCATTGTTGCTGGCGTCTCCTTCATGGCTAGCCAGCCATTTGGGAACAGAAGGCTCCGAAGTTCATGCGTGCAAATCAGAAGACAGCGCATGGTAATAGAAGGCTTGCGCTTGCCAGGTTCAGTGTGTGACTTAGACATGAAACACGGCTAAGCACAGTGTAGCAAAGCCACGGCAGCCATTCAAGAGTCTGGACAAGCCGCCGCACGAACGCAAGCCTGATCGCTCATCCTTGAGTGGGCAGGGCTGATTAAGAGTAATTGACGGGAATTCAAGGCTGATTCAAGGTCATGAGTCCGATTTTGTTCCGGCTCGCGTATCGCTATGCTCACTAACGCCGTGAAGTCGTGTATCTCCGCCTGCAGCCCTTCTCGAATTGAGTGAAATCCAGCCAGGCGCAGCAGGTTGAGGGCTGCCGTGCGCAGCGTCGCCATCAAGCCGGCACCGTTACTCCGGTAGTGATCGGCATCTTCACCGAGCTGCGTGTCTCGGATCCAGTGCCAGCTCTCCACGCTCCAGTGTTCTCGCACCAGTTGCAGAAGGCGTATTGGGCGGTGCGCAGGCTAGTGCTGAACCTGTGGGTGGCCTTGAACTGCTTGCCCGAGCGTGTGCCCTTGGCGATTACCTCCAGAATACAGCTGGAAACGTGCCAAGTCTCTTCCTGATCAACAACGAAGCTCCGCAGACCGAAGCAGGCGCTCTGGCTGAGGTCCGCAGACGATGCAGGCAATGAGAAGACGCTGCAGCAAACCCTCCAGATAAAAAACGGCGATTGAAGTGATAAACAAACTCCGCAAGATAACGATCTCCGTACTTCCTGAAGTCAATGAGACTGTGATCAAACCCTTCAATTCGCAGGCTTACTTTCTTATTCTTGTCAATGAGACGAATACGAAAAATTGTCGACCATTGGTCCCTGAGTTGCGAGCACAGTAGGCCAGTTTTTCCATGCTACCAGGGGGATCAGCTATTGTCTTTGCATTCTAGTGACTCCAGCAAGGCACACTGATCCTGTCATTACCCCTGTCTTTGGACATCGCTCATATACAATCCACAGATTGGCCAGTGCAAAGAGCATCTTGAGCTTGAGGTCGTTCTTACGGGTCCCTCGGTAGAGGACTTTTCGGAATCAAAACTGACATTTGAGCACCTCGTATAATTGCAGTAAATGCTTGACGCAACACGGGTCTGAATTAGAACTACTCTATTCAATTCCAGCTTGGCAACGGGGCAGCGTGGCTTCTGGGACGAACAGAAGCGGATTGCAAAACTCCGTGAGATGAATCCTGGCTTAAAGCGATTGTCGGACTCTATCCCATGGGAATCATTCCGCCCACTACTTGGCAAGGGCTACTCACAGGAGCGCAAGAGCAAAGCTGGTTGCAAGAGGATTGACCTGCTGATTCTTTTCAAGATGCTGCTACTCCAGCATCTTTTCAACTTGAGCGATGACGAGACCGAACTCCAAGTATATAACCGCCGCTCCTTTGAGGAGCTTGTTGGATTTGGCCTTATGAACGCTACTCTTGAGGCAACTTCAGTGGCCTTCTTTAGAGAGCACCTATACAAGGCTGGTGTGATCGAAGAGCTCTTCGAACTGTTTGAGATGCACCTTCGAGACCAGGGCTTGAAGCCGTGGCGGGCAGATCATTGATGCAACTCTGGCGCCAGTTCCAAAGCAACGTAACAGCCTAGAAGAGAACAGGGAAATCAAGGCTGATCGCTTGCCAGATGGTTGCTACGAAGACCCACATCGAATGCAGCAGAGAGACTTAGACACTTGCTGCGTCAAAGAAATGGCCTCAATCACAACGGTTACAAGAACAGCCTTTGCATAGATGCTGAGCACGGGTTTATCCGCCGCTATGCCGTTACTCCCGCCAATATTCATGACAGTCAGATGCTTACACGGCTGTTAGATTCAGAATATGAACATGACTACGTCTGGGCAGATCCGCAGGCGCCACCTTGATGAGTGCCTGCTGTGAACTGGGCATGTCCTTGCGCACCCTCAAACGGTGGCGGCGTGCCTTTGCGGGTGATGGGGACGGTGAGGATGGCCGCAAGGGCAGCAGCCGCCATCTGGCTCACCGCCTCAGCGCAGAAGAGAGGCCGCGGATCCTGCTCACCTGCAATGAGCCGAAATTTGCCACGCTGCCGCCGGGGCAAAGCGTTCCAGCACTGGCCGATTAGGGCCTTTACATCGGCTCGGAGTCTAGTTTTTACAGAGTGTTGCACCAGGCGGGGCAGTGCCAACGGAGGGGTCGGGCGCGGTGACCGCAGGAACTACGGCCGGTGCCGCGGCTGAGGGCTGATCGCCCCATTGCGTTGTGGTCGTGGGACATCACCTATTTGCCCACCACGGTGCGATGGGTGTGGCTGTACCTCTACCTGGTGGTCGACGTCTGGAGCCGCAAGGTGGTGTGCTGGGATGCAGGGCTGATTCAAAGTGTGTCACAAGCGCGCTGGCCTGAGCTGCCAGCGTTGGGTTCACCGAGCGGGCTTGCTCCTTCTCTGTGCCCGAAACCGGCTCTGCTGCGACTGATCTCGATCTGAAGCTTCCTCAAGGCGATCCCCGACTCGCGGATGCGGCGTGGGATTCGTATTCCCGCCTGGTATCTGCTGCTGGTGGCCGTGCTGGGCATCTACTGCTTCGCAGAAGGCTGGCGCCTAGAGCGGCTGCGATAGCTTGAGGGATCTGGAGCGGTTTGCGCGGCGACACCATGCAGTACTTGGTGAGCAGCTGGGGCTTGAACTGCGGCGGCCGCCTTCGTATTCAGCGTTTCGCTACTTCTTCTTGCAGGTGGACGTGGTGGCCCTCTGCGCTGCTATCCGTGATTGGACGATCGCCCAGATCCCAGGTGGTTCAGCGGATCTCGACCAGCTGGTGTGTGACGGTAAGACCTTGCGGGGTTCGATCGAGCACACACCTGGCGGTGGCTCAGCGTTCATTGCCCAGGTGACGCTGTACTCGGCCGCCTTTGGGTGTGCCGATCTCGCAGGCCTGCTACTCCACCGGTGAGAACCACGAGCGGGCGGTGCTGAAACAGCTGCTGGGCGAGCTTGACCTGGAGGGGGTGCTGATCCAGGCGGATGCCCTGCACACGCAGCGCCCGTTTTTCGACAGCTCCAGGAGCAGGGAGCCGACTTCCTCCTGACCGTTAAGGGGAACCAAAAGACACTGCATCGCCAGATCCGATGCCAGTTCCAGGGGAAGTGCCACATCCCTGTTGAGGCAAGTGTTTTCGAGGAGGGTCATGGTCGTGCTATCACCTGGACACTCCGCGCCAAACAGGCACCGGAGCACATCCGTGAGGCCTGGAGCGGCGCCAGCTGGATCGTGGAAGTGATCTCCGTCGGCACTCGCGATGGCAAGACCTTCCGGCAGACCCATTTCTTCCTCACCAGCTTGCGCACCACCCCAGAAGCCCTGCTGCAACTGGTGCGGGATCGCTGGAGCATTGAGAGCTGGCACTGGATCCGTGACACCCAGCTCGATGAGGACGCCCACCGTTATCGGGGCAACGGCGCCGGAGCAATGGCGACGCTGCGCACGGCAGCCCTCAACCTGCTCCGACTGGCTGGATTTCAGTCGATCCGAGAAGGCATCCAGGCGGTGATGCATGACGTCACGACACTGCTGGCGATGGCGCTGCGGCAGCCCAGACCAGAACCGAATTAATACTTTGAATCAGCCCTGGGCTGGGATGTGGCGGAGGTGGAATCAGCAGAGATCGCTGCTGAGCTGGTGCAGCGGGCCTGCCTGAGAGAGTGCTGTTGTCGGCCCAAGGGCTTTGGCGCCAACCAGAGCCGATAGCCGCCGCTGATCCTCCTCGCCGACAACGGCATCGCCTAGCCGCAGGCTTCTCGAAGAGTTGCGCGGGGCCACGCTGGAATCAAGGCTCGAGGAGCTGGGTGTGCTGCGGTCCTTCTCCAAGCCAAGGGTCAGCAACGACAATCACTACTCGGAGTCCCTGTTCCACATTTTAAGTACCGGCCCGACTACCCACGTCGGCCGTTCGCCAGCGAAGACGAGGCCTGTGAATGGGCGGTGTCCTTCGTGGATTGGTACAACCACCGGAACCGTCACAGCGGCATCAAATTCGTCACACCCCACGAGCGCCACAGCGGTGCCGCCGCCGCGATCTGCCGGCAGCGCGCCAACCTTGACGAGAAAGCCCGTCAAAAGCATCCGCGGCGCTGGAGCCGATCCACCCGCTGCTGGCACCAACCCGAAGAGGTGTGGATCAACAAGCCGCCAGAAGGTCAGAAATCACCTCATCCGATACCATTATTCCAAGCTGCCTGAAAGGCTGCCAAGGAGTGACATCTTTCCTGAAAGTCACCGCGGGGAGATGATGACCATCCTGACCCGGTTGGAACAGCTCAGCCAACCCAGGCTGTGCTGAGCAGACGACCGTGTTAATTATGGCGATAGCCCCCTAGCGATAGGCCATCCTCAGTCAGCCATATCAATGCTGCTTGGATCACAGCAATTGTTGTTCCTGGCCTTGCCATGCGAGAAATAGGGAACTCCTCAACAGAGGCAACATTGACTAGGCCCGATGGCCCGCTTGATTCAACCAAGATTCAGAAGAGAAGCTGAGATTCGGCCCTAGGTATCTACGGTAAGCCTCTGGCCACTAGCGGCAAAGGGCTAGTCCAACCACCGGATAAGATCGTGGCTACGCACGATCTATCCTTGTTCCTTAGAGGTGTCGCCTCTCCACAGGCAGCGTCCACAGACCTTTTCATGAGCGGCGGCAGTATCCGTTAGGATCAAGGACTTATCAATGGAATGGTTTGCCTTCCATGACGGTGATGAATATGGAAATCACAATCAGTAGTCAATAGCTAGAGGAGAACCGCTGATCTGAGCCAATCAATTCAGCGCAGCGTCGGCGAGAGAAGCTGGAACTTTCGCGTGGTGCTTGAACAGTGAACTGACAGTATTGATCTGAACTTGGAGTGCTTATCTCACTATGCATGCCCCGTAATGGTATCTTTATACTAACAGGGGATAAAATCAGGATTAGAATCCAAGCCGTAATAATCTCGATCCACAAAACGAGAACAGATACCAAAAGCACCGGTCTCGTCAAGTGTCGCGGTTTTCGCGAGCATGAAGTCATGAACATCCCTAAGATGTAACTCCGCAGCCAGAAATCGACGGACAAAAGAGCGATAGTGAAGTGCGAAGATGGGACGGGCTAGGTAAGCTTTGTTCCAGCCGCATAAAAACATCGATAGTTTGTATTTGTTTTGCCCTAAGAAGGCAAAGACTGCTTCCGATAGTTGGGGGTACATGGGATTGAAGAAGTCGTCCAGAATTAAAATTCCGTCGTTAGCCAAAACCTGCTCGCAAATCCCCAAATCAATCCAAACCGCCTGACCGGTATGCTCTCCGTCAATATGGACCCAGCGGCAAGAATGGCGAATTGCCTGTAATTCCTGAAAGGAGACTTCATGGGACATTTTCTGAATATACCGCCCACGCTCAGCCAAAATTGGTGTAAGGTGTGCCTCCGCTTCTTCCAAAAAATGGGACCCATCAATCAGATGGAAACGTTCGGCATCGCGTAGATGTAGGGCTGAAAAAAGAGCAGAGCGACCCTTATACACGCCAATTTCAAGGAAATCTCCTGAAATGACTTGTTCAGTTTGAAAAGATAGAAGCGCATCCCACAGGGCCGCACTTTGGTCAGTAAAGAAGCCCTCAACAGGCCCTTCTAATTGTCCAAATCTTTCCAATTGGGAGTGTTGACTAAACTTTCTTTGAATGTCCATCAGAAGGGGCCTGTGGAATATAGGCTTGAGTGACCAAGGCAGCGATATTTTCGAGAAAGCGCTTGTTACTCCTCAATGCAAGTGGGGGTCAATCATTCACCTTACACTATCTGATCGCTTGGGTAGCGACTGTATCGTCTTGTAAGCGAACAATTTTTACACAGCTGCACTCAGGCCCTGGCCATGGAACCGGACTTGCTCCTGGTGCCGACAAGGCCAGTCTACGTTGATGGCGAGTTGGTTCCGCCGCGTCCGTGAGGAAGAGGATGCGGCGGCTTGGGAAACCTTTCGGAATCTACTGGGGCATCTCTATCCACTCCATCGCAATGTTGAACTTAGCCGCTCAGCGATTTTGCCCACTCTACGCAGTATACCCAAAGGATTACTTAAGGGCACCTCGAAAAATCGCGGAAAATGCTTGACGCGACCAGAATCTGAATTAGAATTTAATTATTCAATTCCAGCTTGGCAATGGGGCAGCGCGGCT
>Ga0247832_1006562_pt1 | contig 12692 bp, 9 predicted proteins | sample LaCruzMarch2015__10_FD_192407 | JGI IMG/M metagenome (GOLD analysis project Ga0247832, IMG submission 192407) | Freshwater microbial communities from meromictic Lake La Cruz, Castile-La Mancha, Spain - LaCruzMarch2015_4m | ecosystem: Environmental > Aquatic > Freshwater > Lake | place: Spain... | reverse complement strand
CGCGGCGGCCCGAACCACGTCGGCAATTTCTGCGATGCCCCGGTCATCGTCGACACCAACACCAAGGAAGTCACCTACGGTCCATCCTTCTACTACCTCGCCCACTTCAGCAAATTCGTCCAACCCGGCGCCCGCCGCATCCACTCGGAAGGCGGTCCGCCAGGAATCCAGTCCATCGCTTTCCGCAACCCGGACGGAACCCTCGCCGTCGTCGTCTTCAACCCGACCGAACAACCCGCCGAGTTCGCCCTCGGGGTGGCCGGAGAAGCGAACCTGACCTGCCAGATTCCGGCCCGCGGTATCCAAACCTATTTCGAGTCCCCGCAGTCCTAAACCACCGAATTCCAACCAACCCTCCTCCAACTCCCGAAACCCATGAAATCTGCAGCCAACCACGCCATCACTGGAAACTTCCCTCGGGCTACACCCGTTGTCGCCGCCCTTCTCCTCGGCTTGAGCGCCCCACTCGGTCACGCAATCGACAACTTTTGGACCGGCGCCGTGAGTTCGGACTGGAATGACGGGGCCAACTGGTCGGAGGCCGGCGTGCCTGATACCCTATTTGGTGACAACGCCGTTGTTGCAACCACGACTCCCAATATCGCGACGATCGCCGCGGATATTTCCGCGACCCCCAATGACATCATCGTGAATTCAGGCGGCCGGATCGACCAATTAGCAGGAGTGGCCGGTACATTTGGTGGCGCCTGGATGTTCGTCGGACAAGACAGCACGCCGAGCGTGTACAATCTCGCGGATACCTCGACGCCGGGAGCTGGCATCACCGGATACGCCCAAGGGACGGGAACTTTGAATCCGAGTGGAAATCTCCAAGTGGGATCTTGGGGTGCCGACCGTAATGGCACGATCAACATCAACACGACGGAAGGTGTGAATGTTGCCGGCGGACTTTTCATCGGCAACGACAACAACTGCGTCGGTGTCATGAATCTGGAAACGGGTGCCGTGACCGTTTCACACGGCCCCGGCTTCGCCACAGACAACACTCAGGTCGGCCACAATGGCGGCAACGGAACCCTGAACATTTCCGGCGGATCGCTATCCGCATCGAGAAACTTTCGCGTGGGCAATGAAGGGGGAACTGGATCCATCAATATCACTGGAGGATCGCTGCTCATCGGGGGAACGGACGATATATTCATCGGTCGCGACAGAGGCACTGGTGTGGTGACCCAATCCGGCGGCATCGTTGACTTCAACCACAACACTTTCATTGGGAACGGAAACAACGCGAGCTCGAGTACTAGCGGCACTTACAGCCTCAATGCGGGTGTCTTGAATGTGAAACGTGAGTTTGCCATCGGGCGCGAGGGCGCCAATGCAACCCACACCGGGACCCTGAACGTGACCGGTGGCACCCTCACCAAGACCGGGGATGAGAAGTTCCTCGTCGGTCACAACAATGGCAAAGGCTTCGTGGTTCAGAGCGGCGGCACGATCACCGCAAACAACGAACTCTACATCGGCAACGAAAACTCCGGGGCCGAGGGAACCTACACCCTGAGCGACGCTGGCGCGCTCACCGTCTCCAATGAAGTCGTGGTGGGGCGAGAGAGCGGCACCGGCATTCTAAACGTTAACGGCGGGACCATCACCACCGTCGACAACGGCAACATGTATATCGGACGCCGCAACGGCACCGGCACCCTCAACCAGTCGAACGGCGTGATCATCGTGAACAAGGAATTCGGTGTGGGCACGCGTGACGACAACAAGATCGGCACGGGCACCTACAACTTGAGCGGGGGCTCCCTCTCGGTCTCGAACAACATCTTTATCGGCAAGGAACTCGGGTCATTCGGAACCGTAATCATGACCGGTGGCACCATGACCACGAGCGACAAACTGCAAATCGGCCACAACCAATCCACGGGAGCTTTCACCCAAAGCGGCGGCACGGTGAATGTCCAAAACGAGATCTACCTCGGAAACGAGTCGACCAATACATCGGTGGGAACCTACACCCTCAGCGGCGCGGCGGTGGTCAACGTGGGCAATGAAGTCGTCGTGGGCCGCGAGAACGGCACCGGCGTCTTGAACCTCGACGGTGGCACCTTGAACGCCAACAAAATCTCGGGCGGAAGCGGCAGCGCGACGGTCAACTTCAACGGCGGCGTCCTCCAAGCCAAACGGGACGAGGGCAACCTGATCGAAGGTCTCGACTCGGCCAATATTCAAAGCGGTGGACTCAAGATCGACAGCAACGGGTTCAGCGTAAGCACGGGCCAGTTGCTGACCGGCACCGGCGGCATGGAAAAATTGGGCCAGGGCCAGCTCACCTTGCTCGCGCCGAGCACCTACGCAGGCACCACAACCGTGACGGCCGGCGTTCTCCGCGTCGAAAAAACCGGACTCAATGCCATTGTCGACGCCACCGCCGACACCTTGGTGGCTGAGTTTGCGGCTCCGACGGCTCCCGGGGCTTATCGCATTCTGCCCGGACCTCTGGCCGGTTCCCAGACCTTCACCGCCACCGGTTTGGGCTCGCTTCAGCAGGCGACTTTCGACGCCCAGACCAGCACCGTGACGGTCACGGGAGAGCCGGACGGCGACCCTTACGCAGGCTGGATCGAGAGCTTCACTCCGAATCCTCTGCTCCCGGATGACGCCTCCAAATTGCCCACCGCCGACCCCGATGGCGACGGCATCGCCAACTTGATGGAATACGTGCTGGCCGGCGGCAACCCAGTCGTGCCGTCTCTCTCGATCCTACCGACCTTGGCCAGCGTGGGCGACGACCTCGTGCTCAGCTACACCCGCAATGACGAATCGGAAGCGGACACCACGCAAGTCGGCCAATGGACCACGGACCTGACCATTTGGAACGACGTCGTGCCCGTGGTGGTCAACGAAAATGGGGCTTTGGCCGATGACATGACCGTCACCGTACCCAAGAGCAATGCGGTGAACGGCAAATTGTTTCTCCGCTTGAAGGCAACCATGCCGTGAACTTCACAGGATCCCACCACTCCCTCGCCCGCTCCCAAGTGGGCAGAACGACCAGATCAAGGATAGGACTATGAGGCAAGCCCCCTTCATGCCTAAAACCGTGACTATCAAAAGACGATCGCCGCAGGCCACGCCCAGGATGCGGAGCCGCCTGCGTCATCGCTGCGGCGCGTTCACCTTGGTGGAGCTCCTGACTGTGATCACTATTATCGCCATCCTCGTGGCACTGTCCCTGCTCGGTTTCCAAAAAATGCGCGAGAGGGCTGACTTGGCGACAACCGTCAGCCGGATCCGCGGACTTACTCAGGCCAACGCGCAGTATGCCGCCGATCACAACGGCAGGTATGTCCCCGTATACGCTTTCAATGAGGACGGGCAGGGTACCGCGATGTGGCACTACAATCGCACTTACCTCGAGCCGCTCATCGGCGACGTGGAAAAAATCGGTGCGCCAGAGCCATACGAAGGGGTTGACGGGCTACCTGCTCAGGTCCTTGATCCGGTAGCGGTCCGGGCGAAGCAGAAATACTGGAGCCGCATTTCCGCGAGTTTCGGCTACAACGGTGAAAATCTCACCGGCGGTGCTTGGGGAGCAGCCAACTCCGTGGGATCACGCACGATTGCTAGCGTCACCACTCCCGCCGAAACCTTTGCCTTTATCACCGCCACCGACTGGCGCGCCAAGCCAAGCGGCAGCCTGCTTTGGGTGGGATCGCCGGTCGAAGGGAAGACCGGTGACGGCAAGATCGCCTACCGCCATCAAGGAAAAGCCGTGGTTGCGTACTTTGATGGACATACCGGCCTCCTCTCAATCGACGACATGAAGGAGATTAACCGCAACGGCGGGGGCAATCATGTCTTCTGGGGAGGCACCCTGAAGAAGCGCCCCGGCAGGTGAGCGTGATGATGAAATCAACCGGGAGCGACTACACGGCGAGGCTCTACCGTTTGGGCTGGGTGCTGGAAAAGTAAACTTTTGCTCATTCCCGCCCTGCCGGATTTAATCGCTCCCGCCCGAACCCCTCGTAATACAAAGACCGCAATCCATCCGACACCGCCACCCACCTTATGACCACACACACACCCTCCCATCTATTTCGTGTCTCTCTGCTTTCCGCGGTCGCCGCGCTCGGAGGTTTTCTCTTCGGTTATGACAGCGGGGTGATCAACGGCACGGTGGGGGCACTGCAGAAAGCTTTCAACGCGGACAACATCGGCAGCGGATTCAACGTGGCCTCCATGCTGCTGGGTTGCGCGGCAGGCGCGTTCCTCGCCGGTCGCATTGCCGACCGCTTCGGCCGCCGCGCCGCGCTTTTCGCCGCAGCCATTCTCTTCGGCATCAGCGCCTGGGGTTCCGGCATCGCCACCGGATCATTTGAATTTGTCGTCTACCGGTTGATCGGCGGCTTCGCGGTCGGGGGGGCCAGCGTGATTTGCCCGGCCTACATCAGCGAAATCGCCCCCGCCGCTTACCGCGGACGTCTCGCCACCCTGCAGCAAATGGCCATCGTGCTCGGACTCTTTTTTGCCTTCCTCATGAACTACCTCATTGCTCTTGGTGCGGGTGGCGCCTCGGAGCCGTTCTGGTTCGGCTTTCAAGCCTGGCAGTGGATGTTCTGGATGGAACTTGTCCCGGTGGCCTTGTTTTTCGGCGGACTCTTTTTCATCCCGGAATCACCGCGCTATCTCGTGGCCGTCGGCCGCATGGCGCAAGCCGAGGCCGTGCTGGCCGGGCTTTCCCACCCGGCCGATGCCGCGGCCAAGGTGCAGGAAATCCGGGCCACCCTCGACGCGAACCACCGTCCGAGCATGCAGGATCTTTTCAATCACACCACCAAACGCCTCCATCCCATCGTCTGGGTGGGCATTGCCATCGCCGCTTTGCAGCAACTGGTCGGGATCAATGTGGTTTTTTATTACGGTGAGGTGCTCTGGCGGGCGGCCGGCTTTTCCGAGGCCAACGCGCTGCTCATCAATGTGATCGGGGGCATCATTAACGTGAGCGCCACGGTGGCAGCCATTCTCCTCATCGACAAAGTCGGACGCAAACCCCTCCTCCTCATCGGTTCGCTCGGCATGGCGCTTTTCCTCGGCATCCTTGCAGTGGTCTTCGGCACGGCCGAAGTTGGTTCCGATGGGAATCTTGTCCTCGGGGACGCCGCAGGGCGGATTGCCTTGGTTAGCGCAAACCTCTACATCGTCTGCTTCGGTATTTCGTGGGGGCCGGTCATGTGGGTGCTGCTCGGCGAGATGTTCCCCAACCGGATCCGCGGCGCCGCGCTCTCCTTGGCCGGACTCTCCCAGTGGGGCACCAATTTTTTGGTCACCATGACCTTCCCCATACTTCTCGGCACCATCGGTCTGGGCGGAGCCTACAGCCTTTACGCCATCTTCGCCGGCATTTCCGGCTTCTGCGCGTGGAAATTTGTCCGCGAAACCAAAGGACGCAGCCTCGAGCAGATGGAGCTCTGAGCAAACCGGAACCAGCCCACCTCCCGGACGTTCGACTCGCGTCGCCTGTCCTAACCGGCGCGGCGATCTGGATTGAGATCGGGGTGCTTCCGGCCGAAGTGGAGGAGGGCAAGACCGACAAGCAGCGCAAGGGCAAAGCCCACCCACACCGAGACAACACGGAGCAGCACCCCGCTGAGATGGGCCAGCGGGGCGGGAAGCATGGTCGCCGCCACGGCAAAAATCGCCGCCGCTTGTCGATAGCAACCGGCTGCGGATACCGACCGCCGCGCCATCGCCTCCAATGTCCCCAGAACCACAACCAACCCGCCGACCAAGACCGCCAGGTCATTCCCCGCCCCCGCAACCAGAATAACAAAAACCGTGGCAATGACCCCGCCCAGGATTGCTCCCCAAATTTTTTGCCCAATCACTCCGGGGACCGGCATGGACCCAAAACTACAGCAGGCTGCCACCACCGAAATGGACAGCGGCACGACAAATCCCGGCAAGAGCAAGGCCGACGTGCCAAATCCGGCCAGGACCGACAGACCGCTGAGCAGTCCAAATGCCGTCTTGGACACGGCCAGCGGATACGCCGCAATCTCCTCGTTCGCGATTTGCTCATCCGCATCGAGGCCGAACAATGCCCGAGCCACGGCGGCAGCCAGCAGGGCCAGAATCAATGATCCGGCATGGGCGAAACCGTTTATCACGGCTCCCTCGGGGTAAATCAGGCCACTGCCCAGCGGGGCCACCAGCCCCATCAGAAAAACCATTGCCGCGACCGGACCGCGACTTCCCCACCAAGAGGCCCCACCAATCCCGGCAACAATTCCCCCCACCGGCAGCAGGAGCCACGGCTCCTGGGCGCACAGGGCGAGCGCGCCGACTCCAGAGAAAGCACCGATTCCCACCGCCCATAAATTACACCCCAAAAACCGTCCTCCCCCGCGAGCCTGCGAGACGACCAATTGGCTTGCGAGGACGGCAAGGAAAGGCTGGGGAAATCCAAAGACGGCAACCGCCAACGCGGCCAGCCCCGCCGCTGTGGCCGAACGCAGCCCGGCCCGCGCCGGAGTCATTGACCCGGGGCTTCCTCGCGAGCGGACCGGGTATCCACCACCACGGCGGCCTTTCCGCCCATCCGCAAGTCCGCCTGTTTGCTCCCGGGGGGAATCTTCAGCGTGATCCGCACCGGAAAACGCGAAGCCAGCTGGATAAAATCGAAAGTCGGCTCGACCTGCGAGAGAAGCCCTTCGCCCCCCGGGGCGCTGCGCGAGGAACCGGCGAGCGGACTCACGGCGAGCGCAATGCCCTCCACCGTTCCTTCCAGCGGAAGCCGCCGGTCGCTCATCAAATAAATGCGGGCAGATTGTCCGGGAGCAATCCGCCGCAAGTCGGTTTCGCGAAAGTTGGCCAACACATACCAGACGCTCGTATCGACCAAAGTGAAAATTTGCTCTCCGACCGCAGCATAGGAACCCGGGGCGATTTGCAAGTTGGTCACCCTCCCGTCGCGCGGGGCAGTCACCCGGCAGAAGCCTACCTTGAGTTCGGCATCGCGCAGTGCGGCCTCCGCCTCTTCGATCCGCGTGTTGCGTCCATCCACCTCGCCCAACGCATTGCGTGCCCGGGCCACAGCCGCCTCGCCTTCAATGACCAAAGCCGTTGTGCTGCGCGCTTCACTCCCGGCTTTTTCGACCCGGTCGGGCGAGGCGAATTTGCCTTCGAGCAGGGGAAGGAGACGCTCGTAGTGATCGCGGGCATAAGTGGCCCGGGCCCGACGCTCTTCCAGCACGGCTTCATTTTCGGCAATGGCATCGCGGAGGGCCTGGACTTCGAGCCGGACCAACTCGAGCCTCGCCCTGGCCCGCGCCGCCTCCGCTTCATAAGGACGCGCATCCAATTCCATCAACACATCGCCTTCCCGCACCCATTGGTTGTCGACGACCGGCAGGCGAACGATCGAGCCGCCGACCTGCGGGGCAACCCCGATGACATTGGCCCGCACCTCGGCGTCTTCCGTCCTCGGAAAGGTTCGCAAATTCTCCGCCACCAAGAAGACCACCCCGACGGCCCCTAAGACGAGCAAGAGCCGGACACCCGCCGCCACGATAGACGCCTTCATCGGGCGGCAAACAACAAGAGCCAGCTGCCGCCGGTCAAAATAACAAACCACAGCGGCAGCAGCCACCCCGGCGGTTCAACCAAAACCCGGCCGCCAAAACGGTGCGAGAGCGTCCAAAGCAAACCCACCCCCGCTCCACCGAGCAGGGCCGCCGCCAACCAGGCGGGAAAGTACGCCCCGGCGACTTCGACCAGCGGGTCGCCCGTGGAGTTGATCATTGCCAACAAATAAGAAAAGCTGCTGTTCACCAAATGCCCTGCTTTGACAGTAGCTCGCCCGATTCCCCGGCAGCAATGCGAATTCCCCGAGCCCAATGGTCGTGCCGGATTCACTGCCTCCTTGGATTCTGTTTTCTTCTGGTTGCGGCCCTCACCCACTCGACGGCGAAGGCGGCCGCCGCCCCAACGCCATCCGCCGTTTCCCAAGGGGCGAACCATTGGGACAAGGACCAAGTCTACGACCTCGGGCACCTGCTTGATCTGGCCTTGGCTCGCAACCCGCGCGTTGCGGCGGCGTGGAGTAGCGCCAAAGCGGCCGAAGCCACCTCGGCCGAAGCCCGCGCTCCCTACTGGCCGGTTCTGGTCAGCGAAGTCCTTGGCGGCAGCGACCAGTGGTATTCACCTGCCGCGACCGGACCGGACAACTTCCGCCGGGTCCAAGCCACTGCGGTCCTTGCCGTAGAGTATCTGCTGCTCGATTTCGGACGCCGTGACGCCGACGCAGCACGCACCCTCGCCCTTTTCGAAGGTGCCGGGTTACTCGCCCGGCGGCAAATGCAGGAGACGGTGTTCGCCGTTCAATCCGCTTGGTTCGCCCATGAAGCGGCGCGCTGGCAGGAAGTCGCGGCCATCTCCGCGTGGGAATCTGCCCGGGTTTTGCGGCAGACCGTGGAAAAAGAAATAAGCACCGGCCTCAAGGCGACCCCGGAACTTTTGACCGCCCGCAAAGCGGAGTGGCAGGCCCGGTTCCGGCGGGACGAAGCCGCCAACCTGGTCAAAATCACCCGCGGGGAAGTTTGCTTGGCCGCCGGCCTGCCGGCCAATGCCGCCCTGCAAACCCGGGTCGGAGCAGGCCCGCCCCCCTCCCCGGAACTCCGCCAGACCATCGGTGCTCTCATCGAAAAGTGCCTGGCCGAGCGTCCCGATTTGGCCGCGCGGGCGGCAGAAGTCCGCGCCTCCGCCGAGTCCGTGCGCCGCGCCCAGGCGGACTTCTACCCAGAGGTGCGTTTGGAAGGCAATTACACCTTCTCCACTTTTGGCTACCGGGCTGAGGATGGCCGGACCAGCGGCACCTATGCGGAAAACCTCAATGGCTACGGTGGTTTCCTTACCGCCAGCTGGGAAATCTTCGACGGAGGCGAACGTCTCAACCGCGTCCGGCGCGAAGAGGCCGAGATGGCGACGAGGGAAAACCAACTCGAAGAAAGCCAGCTGCGGGCCACCTCCGACGTCTGGACCAACTATCACGAATTTCTCACCGCGGGAACTTTGGTCGAATACACCGAGTCTTGGGTCGCGTCGGCCCGGGAAGACAATGCCGCCCTCCAAGCGGCCTTCGCCAGCGGTCTTGAAGATCTGACCACCCGCGAAGAGGTGCGCAGCCTCCTCGCCATGGCCGAATACGAATTGGCCGCCGCCCAAGCCCGCTACGCAACCAGTACCGCCGCCCTCGTCCTTGCCCTCGGCACGACCATGCCGCCACCTCGCTAGCTTGACCCACACCTCCGCGATGCAGAGGTGGCGACACCCACACTCGCCACATGACCAGTGACCGTCCTTCACTCTTCGGCCGGGATGACCTAAAGTGCGCGGGACCAGCAAAGGGAAGTGACAACGCCAGCTGGCTCGAACTTGCGGCATGTTGCCGTGTTTTACGGCACGACCCAACGACTAACCCGGTACGATGAAGCAGTCCCATACAACACCCGCCACCCGACTGCGACGCATGGCGGGAGTGCGCACTCCCCACCAAAATTTCGAAATCTGGCAGTCCGCCGTCGCCACCGAGTTTCGCGTGGCTGGCGCCGTGCATGCCTTCCATCACCGACATCGTTTTTTGACCGGCTTGGTCTGGGACATGCTCGCAGCCTCCGCCCTCCTCGGGAAAAGGGAAGAACCGCGCTCGCTGCTCATGCTTGGCCTGGCCGGCGGGACCACCTTGCGCATTTTGCGCCATCTCCTCCCCTCCTGCCGATTCACCGCGCTCGATATCGACGGGGAGATGGTCCGCCTAGCCCGCCGGCACATGGCACTCGACGCGACCGGGGTCGAAGTCATTGTTGGCGATGCCTATGCTTGGTTGCGGACGAATCACCGCACTTTTGACGTGGTCATGGATGATATTTATCTGGCCGGACGGACCGACGTCTTCCGGGCAAAGACCATGAACCGTCCGCTGTTGGCCGACCTGCGGCGGGCCATAGCCCCGGGGGGCGTGCTCGCGGTGAATCTCGTCACCGGCCCAGGTCACCGCACCATGCAATCGGCAACTCGCCGCATTCTACTCGCGTCCTTCGCCGAAGTGCGGACCGTCAAGTCACCCGCGGCCATGAACGAAGTCCTCGTTGCCGGACAGAACGTGGCCACGACTTCCCGGTTACGGCGCTGGGAGAAGCCCTTCGCAGAGGCCGCCGACCGGGCCCACTGGCACAGGTTGACGGTGCGTCGCATCCGCTCACCGGGCGAAACTTGAAGATTTGGGTCAACTGTCTAGGAACCATCGGGAAGAGCAGCCCGGTTTACCGGAGAGGCTCACACAGCATAATCGCCGTGCGCGGACCTCGCTCTGAGCAAAGCCGACCATCTAAGGCCCAATATCATCTCACACCTCGCCAGTGGAGCCGGGTTGACAATTATAACCGTTGGTCATCCAACGACCTCCTTTGGATCAAATCACCGCATGGGGCCTCGACACAGACAGCAGGCAACGACCTTCCGCACGCGATGAGTTCGAGATCACCGCAAGACCACACCGGTCAGCGGCGGCAAGGTCAGCAAGCGCGTACCGCCCTCATCCACACGCAGAACCGCCCCCTTCCCACTACCCGTGGAAAAAAGAATCTCTCCCTGGCCCGCGGTGAGCGGGACGGTCTGCTCCCGGTTCGAACGATTCAGAGCCACCACGCGCAGGTCATCACCTGCCCCACGGCTGTAGACAAAGACGTTCTTCTCATCCTCGGCCGCCAAAACGGAAAATTCCGGCGTCTTGAAGGCTGCATGATCCGCATGCAGCGCTATGGCCCTGCGGTAGAAACCATGCACTTCTGGGTCAAAGTTCGGATCGTCTTCCTCGCGTGCGCGTCCGAGAGGATCTGTTTTCTCGATTTCCATCCGGAGATCTGGCCAAGGCATCGGCTTGCGGCAGTCCGGGTCATCCCCGCCCCAAATGCCTGCTTCGACGCCATAGTAAAACATCGGCGCCCCGACGTAGGTGAGTTGGAACAGTGTAATCAAGCGCTGGATGGCGCGCTCTTCCTCAGCAGGCGCGCGGACCTGGTACCCGGAGTTGCTCCGGGCTGAATTACCCGGTTCGTCATAGTCGAACTTTTCCTGGTTTTTGTACCGGCCGCCAGTGTTGCGGTTGATGATCATTTGCACCAGTCGGTCGGTGTCATGCGAATCGGTCAAATTCCACAGCGCCAATTGCACATCGTCCGAAAATTGGTCACGGCGCTCGTTGAGGAGTGCTCCGAAAGCGGACGGCTTGATGCTGTTGTCGATGAGGAAGGCTTTCACCGGCATGGCAAAGGCATAGTAGTTCATGGCCGCGGAAAATCCGGTCCGTTTGAGGTAGTCCGCCGCATTGGTCCACACCTCGGGGATGGTGATGGCCTGCGGGTTGATCTCGAAAACGAGCGCATTCCACTCGCGCCAGAATTTGTCCGGCACCTCTTCCGACACATCGAGCCGCCAGCCGTCGATGCCGTCGCCCGGATCGCCGTCACCGTCCGGGTCCATCCAGCGCTTGGTCGCATGGAAAACGTATTGCTTCGGCCCGGCGTGGAGGTCGTTGCCGTCCGAGTTATTACGGAATTCGGGCAAGGTGAAAAATCCAGCCCAACCCGTGACGCGCAATTCATTCCTACGCGTCGCCGGATCGTCGAAAGATTGGAAGGTGAACCAGTCGGCGTAGGGCGACTTCTCGCCATTGATCCGGATATCGCGGAACGCGAAGAAGTCGCGCCCGGTGTGGTTGAAGACGCCATCGATCACCACCTTGATCCCGCGGTCGTGCGCCTTTCTGATCAGTTCGAGGAACAACTTGTCCGCAGCCGTCCACTTCCACGTGGCGGGATCATCCGTTTCACCGCCGTGGCGGATAATCTCGAAGTCACCCTCCGGATCCGGCCCGAAATTTGGATCAATGTGATGGAATGAGTTGCCATCGTATTTGTGCTGCGAGCGCCCGTAAAAGACCGGATTGAGCTTGATCGCCGTGACCCCCAGATTCTGCAAATAGTCGAGTTTGTCGATTACACCCTGCAGGTCACCGCCGTAGCGCCGGTGGAAGACGCCATTCTCGTAAAAGCTGTCGCCGATCGCCTTTTCCCACTCGTCGCGGACGAAATAATCGCCTGTCCACGGGGTAACACGCCATCCACCCACATTCGGGAAGTGCATTTCCAGAGTCTCGCGCGTGGGGTCGTTGGAAGGATCACCATTGCGGAAACGCTCGGGGAAAATCTGATACCACACAGCCGACTTGCCCCAATCGGGGACATTATTAAGCAAGGGCTTGGCCTCCTCCGCATATGCCAGGGAAACAAAAATAACCAAAGGTAAAAAACGGGTTTGCATAGAGAAAACGGCTGCGAAATTCCAAGCAATCCCTGTCCCCCCCGCCCGAGTCAAGGCACAAACGATTGCACCCCCTCGTAGCGCCCCCTATGGTCGCGGGTGTCCAATGACTGTTCTTGCCTTCGCCGTGGCTTTTACGCTCGCTGTGTCGTTTTTCTGCTCTCTCCTTGAGGCCATGTTCCTCAGCACGACCACGGCGGAAGTCGAGGCCCTGAAGGAACGCAACCCGCGCCGCGGAAAACTCTTCGAGGATTCGAGGGATCACATGGAGGAGACTATTTCCTCCATTCTCACCTTGAATACCATCGCCAACACGCTTGGTGCGGTCATCGTTGGAGGCATTG